>Ga0172378_10007307_pt1 | contig 10285 bp, 12 predicted proteins | sample GrowelOW332metaG_FD_119755 | JGI IMG/M metagenome (GOLD analysis project Ga0172378, IMG submission 119755) | Groundwater microbial communities from an aquifer near a municipal landfill in Southern Ontario, Canada - Pumphouse #3_1 metaG | ecosystem: Environmental > Aquatic > Deep subsurface >... | reverse complement strand
CTTGGTGCAGCAGTTGATTATCTATCAAAAATTGGTATGGATAATGTTGAAGAATATGAAACTGAATTAAGAAAATATGCCATTTCTAAGCTTGAAGAACTTGATAACGTGATTATTTACAATAAAGAAGCCGAAACTGGAATCATTACAATTAATGTTAAGGGAGTCTTCCCACAAGATGAAGCGACTTACTTAAATAGCAAAGGAATTTGCGTAAGAAGTGGCCAACATTGTGCAAAACTCTTACTGGATTTTTTAAAGACCGTTGGTACGGTTCGTATCTCGCTTTATTTTTATAACAATAAAGCAGATATCGACCAATTAGTCGATGCTTTAAAGACAGGGGGAAATATCTTAGATGCTTACTTTTAGTCCTGAAATGATGAGAGAAATCATCATGGATCATTATTCAACTCCTCTTCACAAAAAGAAGCCAGAAAACCCAAGCGAATATTTTCAAGTTCGTATGGATTCTACTAGTTGCATAGATGACATAACCGTTTATATAAAGGTTGTTAAAGATAAAATTGTTGATGCAATGTTTGATGGTGTTGCTTGTACAATATCAACTGCTTCTACTGATATTATGTGTGATTTAGTTATTGGAAAAACACTTAAAGAAGCTGAAAATATTTTTACTCAATACACAAATATGATTTATGAAAAACCTTACGATAGTGAAGTTTTAGGAGAAGCATTAGTTTTTATTAACACTTCTAAACAAGCTGCAAGAATTAAATGCGCAACTATTGGTTGGAATGGACTTGAGAAAATTATGAAGGAAGATTGCCACGATGAAGAAAAGTGATATCAATTTAAATGAAGAATATAAATATGGATTTAAGGATAAAGATACCTCAATTTTTAATAGTGGTTTAGGTTTAAATGAAGATAAGGTTCGTTTAATTTCAAAAATGAAGAATGAGCCTGATTGGATGCTACAATTTAGACTTGATGCATATCACAAATTTGTTAAAATGCCTATGCCAAGTTTTGGTCCAGATTTAAGTAATCTTGATTTCGATAGTTACACTTATTTTACGCGTTATGGTGCTGAAGAAAATAGTTGGGATAAAGTTCCTGAAACTATTAAAAATACTTTTAATAAATTAGGAATTCCTGAAGCCGAAAGAAAGTATCTTGCTGGAGCGGCAACTCAATATGAATCAGAAATGATTTATCATAATATGCTTAAAGAAGTTGAAGATAAAGGCGTTGTTTTCCTTTCAACCGATATGGCATTAAAGAAATATCCAGATTTATTTAAAAAGTATTTTGGAACTGTAGTTCCTGTTGCTGATAATAAATTTACAGCATTAAATGGTGCGGTTTGGAGCGGAGGTAGTTTTATCTATGTTCCAAAGAATGTCAAACTTGATAAACCACTACAATCCTACTTTAGAATTAATAATGAAAAGACAGGTCAATTTGAAAGAACCTTAATTATTGTTGATGAAGGTGCAGATGTGCACTATGTAGAAGGATGTACAGCTCCTATATATTCTAAAGATAGCTTACATGCAGCTGTTGTCGAAATTGTTGTTTTAAAAGGTGGGAAATGTCGTTATTCTACCATTCAAAATTGGTCGAATAACATTGTTAATCTTGTCACAAAAAGAGCGGTTTGTTTCGAAAACGCAACTATGGAATGGATTGATGGAAACATTGGTTCACAAGTAAATATGAAATATCCTGCTTGTGTTTTAAAAGGCGAAGGAAGTAAGGGATTATGTATTTCTATCGCAGTTGCAGGAAAAGGACAGTATCAAGATGCAGGAGCACGTATGATACATGAAGCAAAAAACACAACAAGTGAAATTATTTCTAAGTCTATAGTTAGAAATGGTGGAGTTAGTAATTATCGAGGTACATGTAGAATTAAACCTGATGCAATCAACTCAAAAGCACACGTGCAATGTGATACTTTGATTCTTGATAGCATTTCAAAATCAGATACAATTCCTACAAACGAATGTTTAAACAATTCTTCTTACCTAGAACATGAAGCGACAGTAAGTAAAATTGATGAAGATAAATTATTTTATTTGATGAGTCGTGGAATTAGTAAAAAAGATGCAACTCAAATGATTATTATGGGATTTATTGAACCATTTTCAAAAGAGTTACCTATGGAATATGCTGTTGAATTAAATCAATTAATTAAGATGGATATGGATGGAAGCGTTGGCTAGAAATATGAAAGAAAATTATGATGTAATTGTTGTTGGTGGTGGACATGCTGGAATAGAAGCTTGCTTAGCTTGTGCTAATCGAGGTTTTTCAACTCTTTTAATTTGCTTAAATTTTAAAATGGCTGGAAATTTACCATGCAATCCATCAATTGGTGGAAGCGCCAAAGGAATTATCGTTCGTGAAATTGATTCTTTAGGTGGTTATATGGGTATTGCTGCAGACCATGAGTATTTACAAATGAAGATGTTAAATACCGCAAAAGGCCCTGGAGTTCAATGTTTACGTGCTCAAGCGGATAAAAAAAGATATCCTCATTATTTACAAGAACATCTTAAATCAGTCAAAAATCTAGATATTTTAGAAGGCATGGTTACTGATGTTATTCATGAAAATAATAAGATTGGTGGCGTTGTTGTAAAAGATGAAAAAATATATAGTAAAGCGGTTATTTTAGCCACCGGAACTTATATGGATAGCGATATTTTACGTGGTCACACAAAGTTTATGGGCGGTCCAGATGGAGAACAACCTTCGATTGGTTTAAGTGATTCATTACGTAAAATGGATATAACTTTAATAAGATTAAAAACTGGTACTCCACAAAGAATTGCGAAGGAATCAATTGATTTTACAAAAGCTGAAATCCAATTAGGAAACGTTGAAGACCAAGGGTTAAGTTATGAAACTACAAAATTTATTCCAATTAAAGATCAAATTCCTTGTTGGTTAATTTATACTCAACCTGAAACTCACCAAATCATTAGAGATCATTTACTTGATTCAGCAATGTATGGTGGAATGGTACATGGAGTTGGTCCACGTTATTGTCCTTCGATTGAAGATAAAATTGTTAGATTTAGTGATAAACCAAGACATCAATTATTTTTGGAACCAGAAAGTTACGATACTAATAGTGTTTATTTGCAAGGTTTCTCAACTAGTATGCCTGAAAATATTCAAGACTTAATGGTACATAGTTTACCAGGATTAGAAAACGCAAAAATTCTTAAATATGCTTACGCAATTGAGTATGATGCTCTTGATCCTACTCAATTTGATAGTTCTTTAATGGTCAAAAAATGGCCAGGTTTATTTATTGCTGGTCAAATTTGTGGAACTAGTGGGTATGAAGAAGCAGCTGGTTTAGGAATTATGGCTGGAATTAATGCTGGTAATTGGCTTAAAGGAATTGAGCCTTTTGTTCTTAAAAGAGACGAGGCATATATTGGTGTTATGATTGATGATTTAATCACTAAAGGCACAAAAGAACCTTATAGATTATTATCATCAAGAGCCGAATATCGTTTACTACTTAGAAGTGATAATGCAGATATGCGACTAACAGAATATGGCCACAAATATGGTCTCATTAACGAAGAAAGATACTCCAAATTCTTAGATAAGAAAGAGAAGATTGAAGCGATTAAAAAACTTCTTAAAGAAAAACATTTTGGAACCAATAGCAAAGTAAATGATTACTTAGTTGAACTTGGTTATACACGTTTAGATAATGGTATTAGTGCTACTGAAATTTTAAAAAGAAACAACGTAAACTATCATCGTTTAAAAGATTATCTTGATATACCAAGTAATTTAGAATTAACTCCAAGTGGTGAAGAAGAACTTGAAGTTAGTATTAAATATGAAGGCTATATTAACGAGCAAAGAAGAGAAGCTAATAAATTAAGAAAACTTGAAGAAGTAAAACTTAGTAGCGATATTGACTATAAACATATGGATGGTTTAGCTCTCGAAGCTAGACAAAAACTTGCTGCTGTTCAACCTAAAACTATTGGTCAAGCAAGTAGAATTAGTGGAGTAAATCCTAGCGATATTGCTGTTTTAATATTATATTTAAAGCGAGATAAGAAATTATAAAAATGAAATTTAGCAATTATTCACCTGAAATTAACGCAAAATTAGAAGATTATAAAAATCTTGTTTTAAGCGAGAATGAAAAGATGAATTTAACTGCTATTACTGATGAAAAAGAGTTTATTGAAAAGCATTTTTACGATTCTTTATTACCTACTGAATGTGTAAATTTTAATAATAAGAGTGTATTAGATATAGGAAGTGGTGCTGGGTTTCCAGGAATTCCACTTGCTATTTTATATGGCAACACAAAATTTACTCTTCTTGAACCAATGCAAAAAAGATGTAATTTTTTAAGTGACGTAATCAATAAGCTTCATTTGGAAAATGTTAAGGTAATTTGTAAAAGAGCAGAAGACATAACCGAAAACGAAAGAGAGAAGTATGATATTGTTGTTTCTCGAGCAGTTAGTAGTTTACCAATTTTGCTTGAAATTTGTACCCCATATTTGAAGAATGGCGGTTCTTTTATTTCTTATAAGGGTTTGAAATATCAGGATGAAATTGATATGTCAAAATCAGCTCTAAAATCATTGAATTGCCATGTCGCATTTGTGCAAATGAGAAAATTGCCTATTACAAAAGAAGAAAGATTTAATATAATAATTAAGAAGGATAAAAATACTCCAAGAAAGTTTCCACGAAATTTTTCTCAGATTAAAAAGAAACCATTATGATGCAAAAAATTATAGCTATAGCAAACCAAAAAGGTGGTGTTGGCAAAACAACAACCGCAATCAATTTATCTGCTGGTTTAGCTTCTATGGACCGCAAGGCTTTGCTTATTGATCTTGATCCACAAGGTAATTCAAGTAGAGGACTTGGAGTTGATATTACTCTTATTAATAAGAATGTTTTTGATGCCTTAATTTTGGATGTTGATGTAAATAAAATTATTCGAAAAACAATGATGAAGAATCTGGATTTGATTCCTGCAAATCTAAAATTATCAAATTTAGAAAACGAAATTAATCAAAAAAGTTTGCAACCATTCTTTGTTTTGAAGAATATGATTTCTACTATAACTAAAAAATATGATTATATAATCATTGATTGCCCACCTTCACTTGGCATCTTATGTTTAAACGCTTTAACAGCTGCAACAAGCGTATTAGTTCCTGTTCAATGTGAGTATTTCGCAATGGAAGGTTTAGCGCAAATCTTAGCAACTATTACTAATGTTCAAAGTGCCTATAATAAAGGTTTAATTATTGAAGGTTTCTTATTAACAATGTATGAACCTCATGCAAATATTGGTAAAGAAGTCGTAAGTCAAGTACGCAACTTGTTTAGAGAAACAACATTTAACGTAATGATTCCTCGTAATATTTCTTTAAGCGAAGCAAGTGCACGTGGCATGCCTGCAATTCTATATCGTCCAACTAGCGCTGGAAGTTTAGCGTATCTTCAATTAACTAGAGAGGTTATTGATCATGAAAGAGACTAAACAAAGGATTATAAAGTCTAATTTAAAAACTTTACTTAAAAGATATAGTCGTAGTGATGCTTTTAAAAACTTAGAGTCTGGGTTTAATCAAGAATCCATTCATAAGATTAGTCCTAAAATTATTAATGATTCAAAATATCTTAAAAAGATTTCTTTTACTCCTGAAGAATTAGAAGAGTATAAAGAAGGATTAAAATCATCTATTTATCAACCACTTGTTGTGAGAATGGTTGGAAATTCCTATGAAATTGTTGTTGGTAGACATTTTTTATATGCAGCAAAAGAATTAAATTTAGAAACAATTGATTGTCTTGTAAAAACATTTAGCGATGAAGAAGCTTTACTTGTTACTGCATCTTTCTTACGAGGATTAAAAGGGACCCAGGTAGTTGAAGAAGCTTGTATTTGTTATTATCTCAAAAAAGATTTTAATTATAAAAACAAGGATTTATGCACTCTTTTTAAACAATCCCCATCTCAAGTATCAAATATTATTCGCTTATCTGAACTTGATTCAAAAGTGTTTTCTTTAATTGCAAAAAACAAAATAAGTTATGGACATGCAAAAGCTTTTTCACGTCTTAATAATGAAGAAATTAATTATGTTGTAAACGAAATATTAGATAAGCATCTTAGCGTTAGAGAAACCGAACAACTTGTGCATTCTATTAATAACAATTCGGAAATAAATAGTAATATTATTGTTACAAAAAATAAAATTACTTTAAGCTTTGATTCTAAAGCAAAAAAGGATGAGGCATTAAAACGAATTGAAAAATATGTTAAAAGAGGAAAGATTAGGTTTTAGTTATGAACGATAGAAGAAGAAAGATTTTAAAATTAATTGCTCGTGTTTCAATATTTGGTTCATTATCAATTATTCTATATATGGTTCCTGGTTTACAATTTGGTTTGCCATTTACGCCAGGTTTTTTAAAGATTCATTTAGATGAAATCCCAGTATTATTAGCTGGGTTTGCTTATGGAACGCCTACTGCAGTAGCTTTGATTGTGATTAAAAGTATCTTTAAATTAATAACCGATATTCCTGAGACTATGGGTGTTGGTGTTTTAGCTGATTTTATATATGGTTGCGCCCTTTGCATTCCTGCTTGTTTGATTTATAACCATAAAAGAACCTTTAGTGGGGTAATTATTTGTATTTCAGTAGGACTCGCTTCTAATTTAATCTTTTCTTGTATAGTTGGTCTTTATACAATTTACCCTTTATATGCTAATATTTATGGAACTCAAACTATTGTTAATATGTTTAAAGTTTTTGATAATTCCATAAATTCGATCACAGATTTTAAAATAGCTTATGAATTTTTGCTTCCATTTAACTTTATAAAAGATGCGATTGTTATTCTTGTTACGCTATTAATTTATAAACCAATGCGAATAATAATTGAGCGTGTTGAGAAATAAAAAAAGATTTGTTAGTTCCCTAACAAATCTTTATTTTTTGAACACCTTTATTATTTAGAGATTGCACCAGCTGGGCAATTTCCAATGGCTTCATCAGCACCACCTTCATCGATATCGCCATGGACCTTAGCTTTGCCGTTTTCGTCAAACTCAAATGTATCTGGGAAACTTCCAACGCAAAGACCACATCCAACACAGGTATCAGAATCAACTTTTACTTTTACAGGCATAATATATCCTCCGCAAATTAATATACCATTTATATTAATTTTTTTAAATATAGCAATTTAAATAAAGAAATAAAAATGGTAACATATTAAGCATGAAACAAGAGAACGATGCAACCACTAGAGTAAAAAAATATAGTGAGTTAAGAAAAGATATTAAAAACATGACCGATACTGGGTCTTTTACTACCCATAAAGGCAACAAAGACGAGGATTATGCTCCAACTAGAACTATTCCAATCAATAACAATGAAATGATGGATACTGAAGCTTTAGATATGGATGATAATTCAAATCGTGGAGATAAGAAGTTCAAAGATGCTCCTATTTTTAAGAGCTATCAAAAGAAAAAGCTATTTATTACCGTTTTATATTGCGTTGCTGGTGCAATTGTTTTAGGTTTACTTATTTGGTTAATTGTTTGGATTGCAACTAAGTTATGAAATATTACAGTATTGCAATTGATGGACCAAGCGCTAGTGGAAAATCAACGATTGCTAAAATTTTAGCGACTAAATTAGGTTTTACATATATAGACACTGGTGCAATGTATAGAGCATATACGCTTGCTGTTATTAATCATGGGTTTGATCCTAAAGATGAAAAAATATGCGATACTTTAATCGGAAAAATTAAGATTGATTTTGATGCAAATAATCATATTACTCTTGATGGCGAAGATGTTAGCGCACGTGTAAGAGAAAATGATGTTTCGGATAACGTGAGTTATGTATCGACTTATAAGAATATTCGTTTGTGGTTAGTTGAGATTCAAAGAGGATTTTCAAACAATCGTTCAGTTATTATGGATGGTAGAGATATTGGAACTTATGTTTTACCTGATGCTACTGTAAAAATATTCCAAGTTGCTGATATTAACGAACGTGCTGAAAGACGATACATGGAAAACCTTGAAAAGGGTATTCAATCTACTGAAGAAGAATGTTTAGCTAACTTACAAAAGAGAGATTATATTGATTCTAATCGTGCTTTTGCACCATTAAAACCTGCTTCAGATAGTATTTTAGTAGATACAACAAATTTGAAGATTAGTGATGTTGTTGATAAGATTATTGTGATTTTACAAGAAAAAGGAATTTGCTAATATGGCATTAGGTTTAGTTGCAATTGTTGGAACACCTTCAGTTGGTAAATCTACAATTTTCAATCGTATAATTGGTCAAAAGAAATCAATTATTGAAGAAGAACGTGGAGTTACTAGAGATAGAATTTACGGGAAAGCTAGTTGGCTTACTCGTTCTTTCATGTGTGTTGATACTGGTGGTATCGAACTTGAAAATAGACCATTCCAGGAACAAATTCGTATGCAGGCACAGATGGCAATTGATGAGGCTGATGTTATCATCTTTGTTGTTGATGGAAAGATAGGTTTAACTGATGATGATAAGCTTGTCGCATCTATGCTTTATAAGTCAAAAAAGCCTATCATTCTTGCAGTTAATAAGATTGATAGTATTGAACATATTAATAATATTTATGAATTCTATGCATTAGGCTTAGGTGACCCAATCGCTACTAGTGGCATGCATGGGATTGGCATTGGTGATATTTTAGATCAAGTTATTAGCAAACTTCCAAAAGAAGAAAGCGAAATGAATGAAGAAGCAATTAAGTTTGCTATTATAGGACGTCCAAATGTTGGAAAATCTAGTTTAACAAACGCAATGCTTAATGAATCACGTACAATTGTTTCACCAATCAGTGGAACAACAAGGGATGCAATTGATACTCCATTTACTAAAAATGGTAGACACTATATTGCAATTGATACTGCAGGACTTAAAAAACGTGGCAAGATTTATGAATCTATCGATAAATATGCTGCTGTTCGTGCTTTGAAAGCAATTGATAATTCGGATATAGCAATTCTTGTTATTGATGCTGAAAAGGGAATTATTGATCAAGATAAGCATGTTGTTGGCTATGCTATGGAAAGCAAGAAAGCCATTATAATTGTTGTTAATAAGTGGGATTTAGTAAAAAATCCTATTGAAGAAAGTAAAGAATTCATAAGCAATATTCGTAAACAATTTAAATTTCTCGATTATGCGCCAATAATCTTTACCTCGGCTATAAATAAGACAAATATTGGTAAGATTTTTACGGAAATAGATAAAGTTTATGAATCATTTAGTTTTGAAATTAAGACTTCTACCTTAAATGATATTATTCAAGAAGCACAATTGATGAATGAAACTCCATCCTTTAATGGTGGACGAGTAAAGATATATTATGCTCAACAAGTCGGAACAAAACCTATGACTATAGCTTTATTTGTTAACGAACCAAAATGGATGCACTTTTCGTATCTTAGATATATCGAAAATAAAATCAGAAGTTCCTTCGAATTAGAAGGTAGTCCAATAAATCTTGTATTAAGAAAGCGTAAATAGTGTTTAAAGCGACAACTATCGGCCTTTTTCTAAAAAAGGCTTTTTTTGATTAAAAAAAGCGTTTTTTTGAAATAATCTTGATTATATCGAACAAAAATGACTTGCAACGCTTTTTTACTTATGATATTTTAATTGTATAAGGAGATGTTTAATATGAATAAAGCAGAATTAGTTGGTGTTGTCAGTGAAAAAGTCGGCTTAACTAAGAAAGATGCTGAAAAGGCCGTTGATGTTTTATTTGAAGAGATGCAAAGCTCACTTGAAAAGGGTGATTCAGTAAAGATTTCTAGTTTTGGTGTTTTTACCATCAAGAATAGAAAACAAAGAACTGGAACTTCCCCAGTTGATGGAAAGAAGATTGTTATTCCAGCAACCAAGACCGTTGGATTCAAACCATCCAAGAGTTTAAAAGAATCAGTCAAATAGTTCTTTTATAAATTAGTTAAACAAGTAGGGCAATAAGCCCTACTTTTTTTGTATAAATCATTAATAATTGAGCGAAAACATTGAAAAAAATTGATTTTGCCCTTACTATAAAAACAACGGAGGTACTTATATGTCAGAAAAATCTAAAAAAGTTTTTAAAGTTTTAAAGATTTTAGGCTGGGTTATTTTGACAATTGGTGCCTTAATTGATTTGGTTGCTTTTGCAGATTTCTTTATAATATCTATGAATAATGATGGTGTATCGCTTGTTTTCT
>Ga0172378_10007306_pt1 | contig 10285 bp, 9 predicted proteins | sample GrowelOW332metaG_FD_119755 | JGI IMG/M metagenome (GOLD analysis project Ga0172378, IMG submission 119755) | Groundwater microbial communities from an aquifer near a municipal landfill in Southern Ontario, Canada - Pumphouse #3_1 metaG | ecosystem: Environmental > Aquatic > Deep subsurface >... | reverse complement strand
TGGAGCAGGCCAAGCGGGCGCTGGAAGAGCGCGAGGACGCCGTCAAACAGGCGGTGCGCAGCGGATTGCGCAATCTGGTCGCGGCGCGTGCCTCATACGTGAATCAGGTCGAGGCGGTCAAGGTGGCGCGCCTGCGCGTGGAAAGCAACGCGCTCTTTTTGCAATCGGGACGAGCGTCCATGCGCGACGTGCTTGAGGCGCAGGAAAACTTGCTGGCTGCGCGCAACGCGCTGTGCAAGGTTTTGATCGATTGGCAGGTGAGCGATCTCGAGCTGCTGCGCGACATGGGGGTGCTGAAGATTTCGGAGGCCGGCATGTGGCTCGAGACCAATGGGGAAGATCATGGTTAAGAAGCATTCAAAGAAGAAACTCATTATCGGCGCGCTTGTGGCGGTTCTGGCTGTAACGGCCTGGCTGCTCACGCGCAAGGGCGGTACGGCGGGCGAACAGGTGCCTGTCTTTGCCGTGCAGCGGGGGCCGCTGACGATTGCCGTGACGTCCGGCGGCTCGATTCAAAGCCGTGACAAGGTGGTGATTTCCAGCGAGCTTGAGGGGAACAACACCGTGATTTGGGTGATCACCGAGGGCGTCAATGTGCAGCCCGGCGACCTGTTGTTGGAGTTTGACGCCAGCGACTTGGTTGAAAAAAGAAACGAACAGGAAATCGCGGTCGCGAATGCAGAAGCGAATTTGATCATTGCCGAGGAAAAGCTCGGGATTACCGAGGGCGATTGTGAGGCGGCGCTGCTGGACCGCGAGGTGGATCAGATGCTGGCGAAAATGGCCCTTGAAAAGTATCAGAAGGGCGACTACCCGCAACAGGTGCGGCAGTATGATGCGGATATTGCCCTTGCCGATGAGGAGCTGAAGCGCGCCGTCGAGAAGCTGGAGTGGTCAGAACGTTTGGCCAAGGAGGGTTTCCTGACGCGGACGGAACTGCAGGCCGACGAGTTGGCACTGCAGCGCAAGCAGCTCGACCTCGAGATGTCGATGACCAAGATCAATGTGTTGACCAACTACACGGTGCTGCAGCAGCGGTCGACCTTAGAAAGCTCGCGCCGCAGAGCGGAGCGCGCGCTGGCGCGTGTCAAATGGCAGAATAAGGCGTCCCTGCGCCAGGTGGAAACGGAGGTGAACGCCCGGACCCGCGAACGCGACCGCGCCACCAACCGGCTGGAAGAGCTCAATTTCCAGATCTCCAAAAGCAAGATCTACGCGCCGACCAACGGCATGATTCTTTATGCGTCGACGGTACAGATCGCCAGCCGCAAGTGGTGGATCAAGCCTCTGGAAGTCGGCTCTATGGCAGTGGAGCGCCAGGAGCTGATCTATATCCCGCTTGAATCAGGCATGGTGGTGGAGGTCATGATTCCCGAGGCGAGCCTCAACAAGATCGACACCGGCATGCCCGCGCGCGTGAAGGTCGATGCCTTTCCGGGACGGGTTTTCGATGGGCGTCTGGTCAAGATCGGCATCTTGCCGGACGGACAGAGCGCGCAGTTGAATCCCGACCTCAAGCTCTACAAGTGCGAGATCGAGTGTGACTTCAAGGATGTCACGATCCGCCCCGGCATGAGCTGTGACGTCGAGTTGATCAAGGAGGCCTATGAAGACGCTCTGTATGTGCCGGTGCAGTGTGTGGTGCGTGTGGAAGGCGTGCCGCGCGTCTATGTCAATGACGACGGCGAGTGGGTGCCGCGTATCGTGCGCGTCGGGCTCGATAACAACCGCATGATTCATGTGCTTGAGGGCGTGCGCGCCGGTGAAGAAGTGATGCTAGCACCGCCCGTGAAAGAGCAGAAGCAGGAGGAGGTCAAGGAGATCGAGCGCCCCAAGGAACCGCCTCGCGGCAACGGCGCGCGCCCCGACGGCGGAACGCCGCGCAAGCCGAAAACCGCAGCCGCCAAGCCCGCCGCCGGCCGTGTCCGCGAGCCCGGCGCACGTAAAACGCCGCCCGGCGGAGGTGCCCGTCAGGGATGATCGTCCACACCACAGAACGTGAACGGCCGCGCGCGGACGAGGTGGTGCGACTGGATGAGGTCAAGCGCCACTACCGCGTCGGCGACGAGACGGTGCGTGCCCTCGACGGGGTCTCGTTCTCGATTCGCACAGGCTCCTACTGGGCGATCATGGGGCCCAGCGGTTCGGGCAAAAGCACGATGCTCAATATTCTCGGTTGCCTCGACCGTCCTTCGAGCGGGGCCTACTGGCTGAACGGCGTGAATGTCGCGGAGATGGACGACAACGAATTAAGTGACCACCGCCTGCGCAATCTCGGGTTTGTCTTCCAGAGTTTCAATCTGATCCCTCAGCTTACGGTCAGCGAGAACATCGAGGTGCCGATGCTCTATCTGGGCATGCCGCAAATCGAGCGCCGCCAGAAGGCGGAAAGGCTCGCCGAACGCGTAGGCATCTCCCACCGTCTGCGCCATCTGCCATCGGAACTCTCCGGCGGCCAGCGGCAGCGTGTCGCGGTGGCGCGTGCGCTGGCCAACGATCCGGCTGTGCTGCTGGCCGATGAGCCCACCGGCAATCTGGACAGCGCGACCAGCGTGCAAATCATGGCGCTCTTCCAAGAGTTGTATGAGCAGGGCAAGACCGTGATTCTTGTGACGCACGAGCCTGACATCGCAGAATACGCGAAGGCCAAGATCGTGCTGAAGGACGGCGTGATACTCTCCTGCGAGGAGGGCCGGTTGTGAATCAGGTGTTCTACTTCTGGCCGTTTGTCAAGTTGGGCCTCACAGATGTCTGGCGCCACAAGACACGCTCGTTCCTGACGATGCTCGGCATGGTGTTCGGCGTCGGCAGCGTGATCGCCATGCTGGCCGTGGGCGAGGGGGCCAGCCAACAGGCGCTGGAATCCATCAAGCGCCTCGGCAGCGAAAACATCATGGTGATGTCGGTCAAGCCGACCGATGAGGAGGGCTCGAATACCGGTTCGCAGCGCGGCCGATTGGCGGTCTATGGCCTGCTGTATGACGATGAGGCGCGCATCCGCGAGACCGTGCCCGGCGTGGTGCTCACCGTCCCGGCGCGCATGACCCGCCGCGTGGCGCGCCTCAACGAGCGCCAGCTTGAAATGCGGGTCGTGGAGACCGTGCCCGAATGGTTTGCAGTGGTGCAGCGGCCGGTGCTGGCCGGGCGTACCCTCGCGCCGAACGACCTGCAGATGCGCGCCAATGTCTGCGTGCTGACCGAGCATGGTGTGCGCCGTCTGCTTGCGGCTGAGCATATGGTCGGCCAGCGTATCCGTATCTCATCGGGCGTGTTCGAGGTGATCGGCATCGTGAAGAACGAGACGGGCGGCACGGTGCGCGCGCCCGACAGCGAGGCCGACGCCTACATCCCGCTCACGACCGGCACCAAGCTCTTTGGCGAGGCCAACATCCGTTACTCCGCCGGAGGCATGGAAGGTGAAAAGGTTGAACTCAGCCAGATCATCGTACGCATGGCCGAAACCGCCTTCGTGGAGCCGGCCAGCAAAGCGATCGAAACCGTACTGGCGCGCTTCCACAAGAAGAAGGATTACCGCATCGATGTGCCGCTGACCCTGTTGCGCGAGGCCGAACGCACCAAGCGCACCTACAACATCGTGCTGGGCGCGATCGCCGGGATCAGCCTGCTGGTGGGCGGCATCGGCATCATGAACATCATGCTGGCCTCGGTCACGGAACGGACCAAAGAGATCGGCATCCGGCGCGCGATCGGCGCGCGCCGCAGCCGCATTGTCGTGCAGTTCCTGATCAACACCTGCGTGCTGTCGATCGGCGGCGGCGTGGTGGGCCTGCTGGTGGGCGTCGCGATTCCGCTGCTGATCACGGCATTCACCGGGATGCCGACCGTGGTGCGGCCCTACAGCCTGCTGCTCGCCTTCGGCATCAGCGCCGGCATCGGCATCGTTTTCGGCCTCTACCCCGCGATGCGCGCCGCGTCGCTCGACCCGATCGACGCCCTGCGCCACGAGTGAGGCCGCCGCGCGGCTGCGCCGCGATTGATCAGTGTGGAACTCGGCGTAAGCGACGAAGTGTTTTTCTGTACCGGTCCAATTCGAGATATTCGTGGTTAGAAACTTGAAGTTTAGGTAAGAAACGCATGAACTTCGCGCATCCCTGCCACTAACCGATTCCCCTTTGCCGCCAGTTTCGCGTTGTGAATGCGGCGAGCCGTTTGGTATCATCCTGTCGCTTTTGCCCCTGTAGCTCAGTTGGATAGAGCAACGGATTTCTAATCCGTGGGTCGCAGGTTCAAGTCCTGCCAGGGGCGCCATTCAAAAACCCGTGAAACGATGAAGAAGTTTCTGATTCTGGGAGCGGTGCTGCTGGCCGGCTTCCTGTACTACGGCGAGTGGAGTGGGGTGCATGCGCCGGAAGCCGCCGGGGAAGCCACCGTAGCCGCGGCGACGTCGTCCGACGCAGTCTTTGCCGACGCCTTTGCCAACCGCAGGAGTAACCTCCAGGTCTCGGGCGAGGGCACCGTGACAAAGCTGCTGCCGGACGACAACAATGGCAGCAGACATCAGAAGTTCATCGTCAGGCTGGCGTCTGGCCAGACGCTGCTGGTCGCGCACAACATCGACATCGCGCCCCGGATCCAGTCGCTCCGCTCCGGCGACCGGGTGCAGTTCTCGGGCGAGTACGAGTGGAGCGACAGGGGCGGGATCATCCACTGGACGCACAGGACCGCTTCGGGGCCGCACCCGGGGGGCTGGCTGAAGCACGGGGGGCGGACATACCAGTGAGCGACGAACCCAGCCGGCCAGACAGCGACACGTCGCCTGTGTTCGTGTGCCCGTCATGCGGGCGTACGCTGTACGACCGACGCCGGCCGGATTGCGGCTACTGCGGGGCCGCCATGCCTGAAGGCCTAAGGCTGACAGTGGCTCAGGCCGAGGCTCTTAAAAAGGAGCGGAGGCAGAAGGGCCGCGACATGGAGAGGTTCACGCGAATGCTCGACAGTTGCTGCGACCACGCGAAAGGGCACGGTCTGTAGGTCAGTGAAGGAGCGTAATTATGGCATTTTTTGGGAATCTGCTGTGGTTCGTTTTTGGCGGAGGATTCTTCGCCTGGGTGACTTGGATGCTTCTGGGCCTGCTTCTCTGCTGCACCGTCGTCGGCATACCGTTCGGCATGGCCGCGTTCCGGATCGCAGGATTCGCGGCCTTCCCCTTCGGGAGGGAGCTTGTCGACGCCCAGTTGCTGGGTGAAAAGAGAATTTGCGGAACCGGCCTTGCCAATGTCCTCTGGATCATATTGGCGGGCCTGTGGCTGGCGATCGCGCATGTGCTTGCCGCCATCAGTTGTTTCCTGGCCTTCATCCTGGTGTTCCCGGTCTTTTTCGGTTTTGCCCATGTCAAACTCGCCGGCGTTTGTTTCGCGCCTCTCGGAAAAAGGCCGGTCAGCAGGGAAGTGGCCGAAGAGGCTCGGATGCGAGGGGCGAGGGCGGAGATTAATCAAAGACTGCGGAAGTAGGCTGAAGAGAAGCGCCTCCTCCTTCCGTAGCGAATCAACATTCACGTTTGCCGAAATCGTTACGAAGGATCACGCCCCGCAGCGGGTTCACATATTCCCGCCACGCGTTATCTTTGCTCGTGTAGACAGTCAGCGCGGTGACATAAATATGTGCGCAACCCCCTTGACACGCAACGGGAGTCAATTTATCCTACTCGCATTCGGATGGTGCCCGGTATCGCAAGAGTACCCTGAAAGCGGTCAAATCAGCCATGATGGCATCTCTCCCCTGTGAGATCAAAGATGCAATGGTCCTTATGCCTATCTGCGTGCAGGGGAGCGAGTTGGGAACGCTCCTTGGGAAGGATCTGTTATGGCATGGATGGATGCAGAGTTTTGTGAGTCGCGCTGTCCGGTGTGCACACGCGCACGCCGAGGGAACCGGCTGGCCAAGCTGTTGCAGAAACTGGAGATGGCACTGACCGGCGGCGGCTGCCCGGCGGGCCGGGCACGGCAGCGTAAATACGGTGTGCGTCCGGATGAGCCGTTGCCTTCCGGCGGTCACGAAGTTCGTCTTTAGCGCCACTGCCGCCTGCGCAGCACCTCCAGTTTCGAGGGAGCCTGAAGCCCTAGAGGATCAGGCGTGCGCGCGCAGCCGTTCCGCGATCGCGGGACAGGTCGGGGCAGCCAGCAGCAGCGAGAAGTCAAGACCCTCTTCGATCGCACGCCGCGCCGGCGTGGCCAGATCGGCATGGCCGACGAGCAGCGCGCCGACCATGCGGTTGTCGCGGAAGACAAAGGCGCAGTAGCGGTCGGGCTGATTCTCCTCCAGCAGCAGATCCCCGCCGTCTTCAGGCTGAAAGCGTCCGATGCTGGTGAGATCAAGGCCGACGGCCTTGATGGTGTTGCTGCGTGGGAAGCCTCCGAAGTGCGCATCGCCGCCGACGGCATTGCGCCCGGCGATCGTGCCTTGCGTCTGCGAGGCGGCCCACGTCCCGTAAAGCTGGCCGTTGAATTCGGCCGCGTCACCGGCGGCATACACGCCGTCGGCTGAGGTGGCGAGCACGCTGTCGACGATGACGCCGGTGTTGACCGCGAGTCCGGCCCGACGCGCCAGCGCGGTGTTCGGACGCACGCCGGTGGCGAGCACCGCGAGGCGCGCGTGCAGGCGGCGGCCGTCGAGCAGCCGCACGGCCTCCAGCGCGGTCCCGCCTTCAAGAGCCTGAGTGCGCGCCTGCTTGAGGACCGTAACGCCAAGCCCGTTCAGGTGGCGTTCCAGGTGCGCCGCGGCGGCTGCGTTGAGCTGGCGCGGCATGAGCCAGTCATGGCCTTCGAGCAGGGTGACGGCCGCGCCGCGCCGGGCTAGCGCGGCGGCGGCCTCGATGCCCAGCACGCCGCCGCCGATGCAGACGCAGGGCGTGGCGGGCGTGAGGCGGGCAAGCAGGCCGTCCGCATCGGCGGCGGTGCGCAGGCTGAAGACGCCGTCGAGCTCGATGCCGGGCAGCGGCGGCACATGCGGGTGTGACCCTGCGGTGAGGATCAGGCGGTCGTACGGCAGCGTGGCGCCGTCGGCGAGCGACACCGTGCGCGCGTCGGTGTCGAACTGCGCGACCTGCTCGCCGCGCAGCAGGCGGACGCGCTGTTCGGCATACCACGCTTCGGGGTGGATGGGCAGGGCGTCGCGCGTGATCTCGCCGGCCAGATAGCGGGTGAGGTTGAGGCGGTAGTAGGGCAGTTCCGGCTCGGAGGAGACCAGCGTGATTTCGGCGCCGGGCGCCGCGCCGCGCGCGGCTTCGGCGGCGGCGACGCCGGCGATGCCGCTGCCGACGATCACCAGGCGCACGGCTGTGTCGACCGGCGCGGCGGTCATGGCCGGCGCGGCGGCTTCGATCGCTTGGAAGCACTCGGGTTCCGCGCCGCAGACCGGGCAGGGGTCGGGAGGTTCCGCCCCTTCGTGAACATAGTTACAGAGCAAGCAACGCCAGCGCGCCGGCGCAAGGCATGAAGCGTCATCCGCGGCAGGTGCCGCGTAGGCCTCAAAGTCTTCCGGCCCGGTTCCGCAGACCGGGCAGCAGCCGGGCGGCTCGCTGCCGGCATGGACGTAACCGCACAGGACGCAGCGCCATTGGCGCACGGGAGGTTGCTCGCTCATGGTGGGCTCGGCTTAAGCGATCTCGTCCCACTTGACCGACCCGCAGACCGGGCAGGCGTCGGGATGCCCGTCGGCGACCGTGTGGCCGCACACCGGGCAGACAAAAAATTTCTGCGCGGCAATATCCTGGCCCTGCTGCGCCGCGCCCAGCGCCGCAGTGTACAGGTCAAAGTGGGTCTTCTCAACGGTCATTGCGAAGGCAAGCGTGCGCTCAGCCGCCTTGTCGCCTTCCTGCTTGGCCTGCTCAACGTAGGGCGGGTACATCTTGGTAAACTCGAAGTCCTCGCCGCAGGCGGCGTCTTTGAGGTTCGTCACGGTGTCGGCGATGCCGCCCATGGCGCGCAGGTGATTCAGCGCGTGGACGGTCTCGGCGTGGGCCGCCGCGCGGAAAAGCTTGGCGATGCCGGGGAGTTTCTCCTGGTCCGCCTTTTTGGCGTACGCGAGATATTTTCGGTTCGCCTGGCTCTCGCCCGCGAATGCGTCCTTCAGGTTCTCTTGAGTGCTCATTGTGAACGGAATCCTTTCTTAAGGTTGGTTGTTATAGCGTATCGGATCGGCGCTTTCCACGCAAGTGATAAATAGGAATAATTACGAAAGTCACAAGCGTTCGCCGCCGCGCAGTTCGTCGGCTTTCTCGATGATGAAGTCGGCGAGGGCGGAGGCGATGTCGGCGTGCTGGAGGGCGTAGAGGATGTTGGTCTTGATGAAGTCGAGCGTGTTGCCGGCGTCGTGGCGGCGCGCCCGCACGCGGCAGCCGTGCATGGGGCGTCCGTCGGCGATGCGCGCGCGCAGCGCGTCGGTGATCTGGATCTCACCGTTTTTTCCGGGGGGGGCGGCGTCGATGAAGCTGAAGATGTCGGGCGTGAGGATATAGCGGCTGGCGACGACAAGGTTAGAGGGGGCGTCAGCGGGCGCGGGTTTTTCAACCATGTCGCGCACGCGGTAGGTGCGGTCGTCGAGCGCGTCGCCGTCGATGACCCCGTAGCGGCTGACGCGCTCGGGCGGCACCTCCTCCAGCGCGACGACGCAGCCGCCGAAACGGTCATGCACGTCCATGAGCTGGCGCGTGGCCGGCACGCCGTCGAGGCTCTGCATCAGGGTGTCGCCGAGCAGGACCGCGAAGGGCTCGTTGCCGACGTGGTGGCGCGCGCAGCGGATGGCGTCGCCGAGGCCGAGCATCTTGCGCTGCCAGACGAAGTGGATGTTGGCCAGTTCGGAAATGGCGCGGATGCTGGCCAGTTCCTTGAGCTTTCCTTTGGCCTCCAGTTCCAGCTCGAGTTCGAAGCTGCGGTCGAAGTGTTCCTCCAGGGTACGCTTGCCCTTGCCGATCACCATCAGGATGTCGGTGATGCCCGAGGCCACAGCCTCTTCCACCACGTACTGGATGACGGGCGTGTCGACGATCGGCAGCATCTCTTTGGGCGACGCTTTGGTGGCGGGCAGGAAGCGCGTGCCGAATCCGGCAGCGGGAATGACAGCTTTGGTGATCATGGGAAACGCTCAACTTTCAACTTTCAACGCTCAACGCTGAACGATCAGACAAGGGCCGGCTTGAAGACTCGGATGCTTTGGGACGCGAAGGCCTCGGTCAGCCGCTCGAACATGGCCTCGTCGGTGTAGGTGCCGATGATGGCGCCGCCGGAGCCGGTGAATTTGGCGGAGGCACCGGCCGCGCGCGCGGTCTCGACCATGCGCAGGTTGCCTTCGCTGAGGGTGAAGATCTGGCGGCGGCGGTCGAAGTTGTCGTTCATGAGCGCGGCGAGCGCGGTCCAGTCGCCGTCCGCCAGCGCGGTGCGCGCCTGCAGGGTGAGATCGGCCCAGAAGGCCATGGCGTCGACGACCTCCTTCTCGCCGCGGTCAAAGCGGTCGCGGATGTTGTTGTGGAAGACTTCGGAGCCCTCCGAGAGGTCGGTGCGGTAGGCGATATAGAGCGGCGGCAGGCTGGGCAGGCGCAGCGGCTCGTAGCGGCCGAAGCCCTGCTTGTCGAGCAGCACCCTGTCGAAGTCCATGAAGACGACGCCCTGGTAGACCTGCGCCACGCGGTCTTGCAGGCCGGCGGCGATGTTCAACTCGCGGTTCTCGACCGCGCGGATCAGGTTGGCGAGCTGGGGCTTGGGGATGGTGACCCCGTAGAAGGCCAGCAGGGCGCGCAGCGTCGCCGTGATGATGGCGCTGGAGCCGGCCAGGCCCACGAGGTTCGGGATGTCGGTGTCGTAGCGGACCGTGAAATTACGGCGGTGCAGCTCGATCTCATGCTCCTGGCAGTAGCCGTAGAAGCACTTGATGGCCGACTTGAGCAGGCGGATGCCGCCGTAGTAGCCGAAGAGCCGCACGTCGTCGTACAGCGCCTCGATGCTGTCGAAGACCGAGCCGTCGCGGCGGCAGGGCACGATCTCGAGTTCAGGCGACTCGTACAATGTGACGCGCGCGGAGAAATTCGAGAAGGTGAAGGCGATGGTTTTCCCGAAATAACCGTCGGAAGGATTCCCGATGAGCGCCGCGCGGGGGTAGGCGGTAGTGCGTATGATCATGGCATCACGATACACGAAAGGTTGTGGGCGGGCAATACCGCGGACGTAATCGGTTTGTGGCAGGGGGGGCGAGTTGAGCGCTTGTTTGGAGTGCGGGAGCTTGCTCCCGCTTTCCAAAGCGGCGGCAAGCCGCCGCACCAAAAAGTGGGCTC
>Ga0172378_10007304_pt1 | contig 10286 bp, 10 predicted proteins | sample GrowelOW332metaG_FD_119755 | JGI IMG/M metagenome (GOLD analysis project Ga0172378, IMG submission 119755) | Groundwater microbial communities from an aquifer near a municipal landfill in Southern Ontario, Canada - Pumphouse #3_1 metaG | ecosystem: Environmental > Aquatic > Deep subsurface >... | reverse complement strand
CCCATAAATAATAGACCTCCTTACATACTTTCCAGTATATAAGGCTCAGTTATTTCAACAAGTAGGGATATCTTTCATGCATACCGACAAAACCATATTGTGTTACTTTTAAAATGATTTTATTTTAATGGTTGTATTTAACTTTAGATATATAAGTATAATAAATATTTCATTTGCGAATATTACCATAAGTGAAAATTCATGTCTTTTTGCTCATACTTGAAATAATAAATAATTTTGTGTTTAGAAAAAACTTATCTGAATAATGGCCTATATTTATTCCCGGTATTCTGTCATGTTTAAATATTATGGCTTTTTTTCTTCTAATGCAATATTTCCATTTTCACGTCTCAAAAATAATACAAATACAACTACCGGCATTTTTACAGCATTGTTAATTATTACTGACAAGAAGTTACACTCGTATGCCCACAGATATAATAATTTGTATTATTTATAATAAAAATGCAAAAAAGCACCATTTTGTCAAGAAGAAACGACTCATCTAAAATATCAGCAACTTTTTAATATCGTTCCATCCACTTGGTATATTCACCTGACTCTACGTGATCAAGCCATACTTTATTTTCTACATTCCACTTAATAGTCTGTACTATACCTGTATCAAAGTTATACTTTGATTTCCATCCTAGTTCTTTTTCTATCTTAGTAGGATCCATAGCGTATCTTAGATTGTGTCCAGGTCTATCTTTTACATAAGTTATTAAGTTATCTAGTTTATCTAACGAAGTTAAGATAGTCTTTACTACTTGCAAGTTACTTCTTTCGTTGTGACCACCTATATTGTATACTTCTCCGTCTCTTCCATTACGTACTATTAAGTCTATAGCGGTGCAGTGGTCATATACGCGTAACCAATCTCTTACGTTCTGTCCTGTGCCATATACAGGAAGACTTTCTCCTCTGCTAGCTTTTTGTATCATTAAAGGTACTAACTTTTCAGGAAACTGATAAGGCCCATAGTTATTCGAACATCTTGAGATCGTTACTGGTAATCCAAATGTTCTGTGATATGCCATTACTAGTAAGTCAACAGAAGCTTTTGAAGCACTATAAGACTAGATGTTTGTAATGGTGTATCTTCTTTAAAAAGTAAGTCGGGTCTATCTAAAGATAAGTCTCCATACACTTCATGCTTATCTTTCCTTCATTATTATAAGGTTAATTTAATATTTAGATTGATTTTCTACTTTACAATCTCATGCCACCATTTACATCAACAACTGTACCGGTAACATATGAAGAATCATCAGAAAGTAAGAATTCCGCAACTTTCGCGACTTCAATCGGTTTGCCTAATCTTTTAAGCATTGTCATATTCTCGAACTTGTGTAACAAATCTTCAGGAATACTTTTCAACATATCTGTTAAAATAAAACCTGGCGCAATAACGTTCACTCTGATTTGTAATCCTTTTCGACTAAACTCCTTAGCCCAAGATTTGCTCATACCAATTATTCCGGATTTTGAAGCCGCATAATTCGCTTGTCCGATATTTCCATATTCTCCTACAATACTAGAAATAGTGACAATTGATCCTGCTTTTTGTTTTTCCATCATAGGAGCAACATATTTTACAATGTTAAAAATACCTTTTAAATTTGTGTTTATAACATAATCAAAATCATTTGATGACATCTTATATGTCATGCTATCTTTAGTAATACCTGCATTAGCAACTAGACCATCAATTTTTCCATATTTCGAAATAACACTATCCACTAAACTATTACAAGAATCTTCTTGAGTAACATCTAATTTGTAAAAATGAATATTACTTTCTTTGAATTCTTTTTGGGTTCGTGCGCAAGCAATGACTTCAGCACCATTTTCAGCAAATAATTTTGCCATAGCCAAACCAATTCCCTTGGTTCCACCAGTAATTATAATTACTTTCCCCTTTAATTCGTTCATTTAAGATCCACCTTTTTTAATAATACTGCCGTACCTTGTCCTCCACCTATACACAACGAAGCAATTCCGTACTTAACATTATTTTTTCTCATATAATGATCTAGTGTAGTAATTATACGTGCTCCAGTAGCTCCTAGGGGATGTCCAAGTCCTAAACCTGATCCCAAAAGATTAGATCTTTTAATTATATATTCAATAGAAACGTTATATTCTTTTGCTAACAATTTGTAACATCCTAATATTTGCGCCGCAAAAGCTTCATTAATTTCAAACACGTCTATATCTTTAAACGATATTTTGCTTTTCAGTAGTAATTTTTTTATAGCATAATATGGTCCAAGTCCCATTTCTTGTGGATTGCACCCTACGCTACTAGTACCTACTATCTCAATTAAAGGCTGGATATTGTTTTTAGTACAATACTCACCCGACCCAATTAAAACGAAAGCTGCCCCATCATTTATTCCAGATGAAGAACCAGCAGTCACTGTTCCAGTACCATCTTTAAGAAAAGTGGGCTTTAAAGTAGCCAATTTAGTTGGATTTGATTTTCTATTAGGAAATTCATCCGTATCGAATATATATTCATTATTCTTCCAATCCTTTAAACTGACAGGAGCAATTTCATCTGCGAAAGCACCAGAATCCACCGCAGCAATAGCTCGTACTTGAGCCAAATATGAATACTCATCTTGTTCTTCACGTGAGATGCTCAATCTTCGAGCAATATTTTCCGCCGTTATTCCCATATGAACACCTGTAAAAGAATCTATTAATCCATCTTTAATTAAAAGATCAATCATCTCAAAATCTCCGAACTTTTTACCGAGTCTTATATAGCTGCTTGTGGCAAAGGGAATATTCGACATGAATTCAAACCCACCACAAAGTTCTAAATCATTTCCACACATAATTGCTTTAGCGCCATTAATTACTGCTTGCATTCCACTACCACACACCATATTAATAGAATATGCTGGTGAAGATTCGGGGATTCCCGCATTGATAACTATTTTTCTGGCTATACCTTGACCTAATCCAGCAGAAATCACATTACCCAAAACAGATTCATCAACATCATTTTTATTTATATTCGTTTCCTCAAATAAAGAATTAATAATCTCCGTACAAACAATAGTTGGATCACATTCATACAAAGCACCCAAAAATTTACCAATAGCTGACCGTTTTGTATTAATTATATATATTTTTTTCATAAAGTATCCTTCCTTCTCATTTTCATTCTATTTACTTAAATATATTATCTCATTTATCAATAAAATAAAAATCTCTATTGTAAGTAATGAAAATTCACACAAACTTTAAATCATTATCAATAATAATATTTTCACATAGTCTAAATTTAATAAAATATCCATACTGAATCAATCATCATATAATAATTCAGTCCCTTTTTATTAGCACTATTTATTTATATACACCCTCATAATATGTGTTTCACCATTCCCATTCTATTTTCTTATCAACAATTTTACCATCGATATAAAATGAATTTTTGGGAATCTCAGTCCCAATTGTCGAATAGCCTGATATCACACAATTATCACCTATATCGCTCCCTTTTAATATAGTTATATTATTCGTAAGCCATACATGATTCCCTACCGTAACTTTTTTGTTACAAATTTTTAAAAATCCATGTTTATAAGTGTTGTGGAAATTACTATCATATATAATAACATTTCTTCCCATCATTACTTCGTCCCCAAAGCTAATCTCTTTTGTTGCAATAATAGTGGATCCAGTATTCATTCCAAAATATCCACTTTCAAATAAAGCATTACTTTTTATTTCTAAAGTAGTTCCATAAAATAAATCAGCACCATTTTTTGACACCCATTTAGAAAATTTTCCCATTCTAACAAATGTTTCACTTTTTGCCTTATTTATTTTATTAGTCCCTACCATTATTGATTTCCCTTTAATAATAATTTTAGCTGTTTTATCAATATCTATTTTTGCATTTCTATATGGAATTAGATATGTACCTTTATCACGAATAATATTTTTGGAAAAATAATTGAATTTTATATAATTTACAATGTCGATTTTCCTTGCTTTTTTAAATCTGATCAATAAGGTTTTAATTGATTTACCAATCTTATGATATTTTCTGCCACAACTTCTTTTAAATTTTTTATATGGAGATTCAAGAATAGCATTAGCAGCTACACGAAAATCTTTTTTATGCAAAATCTTAAAAAATTTGTTTCTTCCTCTTAAATTCGCAAAAGGAGGATTACTCACTAATGCAGGATTCCCCGGTATAACTTCGGAAAGCAAGTGTTCTTTATATATAAAACTATTTTCCACTAAATTAAAAAAATCCATTCCTTTCTTACTATTTATCATTAATACCGAAATACCTTTAAACAAATCATCGTTTTTTTGCTTTGTTATACCCCAAAAATCGCCAATAGTTAAATCAGTCCCATGTGGCAAATTTCTAAATTTACATTTTGCACAAGATTCTCTCATATAAATATTTCCCTCAAGAAAACTTCTTACCCAAATATCATTGTGCCATTTATCTTGATGATATTCCTTACCATTTTTCATTCTCACATAAGTTCCAAGACTTTGCCATCCTGTCTTTTTGTTTTTCAATTGAACAAACTCAGTCTTTGAATCCAAATTTTTTTCTAAATATTCAATGAATTTTTTGAATGGTAGAGGAGAATTAATTCCCCTGCAAATAAAATCCATTATTAAAAGGTTTTTATATACCTTTGGTAAAAAATTTTTTAAAGCACCACATTGACAAGGGGTACCTACAAATAAAACTTCTTTGCCTGTATCTAAAGCTTTTTGTGCTTGTGTATATATATTTGCTGTATCGCTTTGAAAATATTTGGATCCTTTTAATTTTTCAAGTCCATTCATGTCCGTAATAATCATATGATTAGCAGATTTCCAATCATCTGAATAAGTCGATCCAATAACATATCCTCCTCCATCAATGATTTTTTTGCCAAATTCAAAAAATACGCCACCAGAAGTACTGCTTAATCTCGTATTTTCATTTTTCGAATATAAAGAAAGAACAACTGGCTTTTCGAAACTATCTTTTATTCTCTTTTCACCCACAATAATAGGACAACTATTCACGCATTTATTACATTTAATACACTTTGAATAATCAACTTTGGGATACCAAAAGCCCTCATTATTTACCGGATATTCAATGGCTTTTGTAGGACAAATATCCCCGCACATTTTACAACCAGTACATTTATTACCTATAATTTTATCTATCATATTTTCACTCCCTTATTTATAATTTATCAAATTCACAATTATCTGAATCATATCTTAATCGCGAATTAATATTCATTCCGGAAATTATATCAATATCTTCTTTCGAAATTTCAAAATTGAATATATCCATATTATTTTTCAAATGCTTCACCGAGGTAGTATTAAATATAGGTATATTACCAATTTGTATTTGCCACCTCAATATTATTTGTCCTAAATTTTTATTATACTTGGAACAAATAGAATCCATTCTTCTACTATTTCTTAATCTAAAATCAAATCTGGCAGTACTAGTATATGACAAAATTTGGATGTTATTCACTTGACAATACTTCCTGAGTTTTTCCTCTGTAAGCAATGGATGACATTCTATCTCATTCGCCATAGGCATTATTTCCGCAGTCTTTTTCAATTCCTCTAAATGATGAATTTTGCAGTTACTAACACCAATTGAACGACATAATCCCTTTTTGTATAATACTTCTAATTGCTTCCAATAATCCAGCCATTTGCCAGGAACGGGCCAATGTATCAAGTATAAATCAACATACGAAACACCTAATTCTTTCATACTTTCTCTAAGAGCTGCTTCCGCAGTCTTCCCTTTTAACTGATCACTAGCACAAAGTTTAGTAATAATAAAAAGTTCGTTTCTGTCTTTACCTTTAATAGCTTTTTGAATCATATGTTCACTACTACCATAAGCTCTAGAAGTGTCAATACAATAACAGTCGAATTTATCAATGTTTTTTAAACATTGATAAATTCCCTTTTCCTTTTTAAACCTACCATCTTTTTTAATAATAGATTTTACTATAAATTTAAAATACAAAAAAAGCCTTACAAACATATTGCTATTTGATTTAAATAAATGATTTATATCAGTCCCGTAACAAATACTAGGAATCTTAATTCCATTTACTAAAGTTTTACTTTCCATTTTTACGCTCCTTACATATTTTTTTAATTAAATTCCAACTTTCCTTTCGTTCATTAGTTCTCCAAAATGCTAATAAAAATATAACCAAAGGAATACTTAAACTCACTGCTAATCTTAAAATAATTGTCCACCAAATATTCAAATTAATAAAATCAGAAATAAATATCACTAAACAAAAAGATACTAAAGTACACAAAAAATATAAAGACAATTTAATAATATACTGCTTCCTACCTTTTTTAAACAAATATTTAAACAAATTATGTAAAAGCCACGGCATGCTTATAAACAAATAACTAATTATAGTTGATAATAAAATACCATAAATGCCTATAAATTGGACCAGAATAAGATTTAGACCAAGATTCACTAAAGAACCAACCAATGGACGCCATTTATCTTTATGCCATAGTCCCGAAGCGTCTTTATACATAGCCCATGGCATGGCTAACTCGTAAACATAAAAATATAAACAAAACAATAACACACACTTATAATCCAATAAATATTCCTCACCGACCCATAAAGTTATAAAAGGTTGGAATAAAGCCCCAAAACAAGAAACACAAATAGATATCAAAAATGAAATTATATATGATATTACTAGAAAATCTTTAAAATTTTTCTCTTTACTTTCAACCAATATACTATTTCCAATACCCGCAGTAGTTGCCGCATAAAATATATTAAAAAAACCAATAACAGCATATATAATATAATAGTAATTTTGATATATTCCTAAAGTGACTAATCCAAGAAAAGATGAGATCACAATAGAATCAGCCGAATTTGTTATGGTTCCGCCAATTTTCGAAGTAAAAATATCTAAAACTTGCTTATTAATTTTTTTACGTTCATCTTTATCTATTTTACCTATTGGATTATAAAACGGAAATATTTTCTTTGAAACAAAATATATAATAATATTTTTCAAAATCACGCTAATTAAAGTCCCAATAAGATACAAATAATAATTTTGGAAAACCAAAAGCGCTATCAATTGAAAAATAAATAATATAGTCGTATAAATTGCACTAATAATATTATCTACATCATTTCTTTGATGTGCGCTAATAACACTTTTTCTATACGCGAATAACCAATAAGACAAAACTGTCGGTATCAAAGTTAATATATATAAATAATATATATTAACTCCAGTAGGAATATCACTATCGACTAAATATGGTAATGCTGGAATTATAGCAATACCAACAACTAAAATAACACCACCAATGATTCCATAATATAACTTATACAAATTCATTAATGCACAAATCTTATTTTCGTCATCATCAACTATTGGCTTATACATGCTGAAAACTAAAGCCGACCCTACACCTAATTCGGATAAACTTAAAACTTGCAAAATTGATGTAAATAAACTATTAAGTCCTACAAATTCTATTCCCAAAGTATAAATTACTATAGTTCTCATTATAAATGGTAATATAAGTTGATAGGTTTTCATTAATATTCCGCTAATAGTCCCTTTTACGGCGTTTTTCCTTCTAGCTATTTGAGCCATTACATTTCTCCTATTTCAAAAAAATAAATCTTAATTAATAAATAAATCAAATTATATGATATTAGTTTTATACTATTTCTTTTTATAAATTAACACAAACAATCATAATATATATGACACAATAATTAAACAATTATATTTCATTTGCCAAAAGTAAAATTGAATTTATTATGTTTAAAGTATGAATGAAAGCTATCCCTCTATGCTATATAGCAGTTCATCTACATATATTTATAAAAATCATGTTTGGTATATTCTGTCATTCTCTTTGACTATGGTAAAAGTTCTTCCAATGGCTTCTTATTTATGTTTTTAAGAACATATAAAAGGTAGAGTTCTGGAACCGTTCTATTTGCTCTTGCTGTTTGTTCACTGATATTGTTTGTAAGCATGCGCTTATACTCAGGCGAATTACGTTTGCTTCAACATCTGTAATGACTAAGTTTTCTTTTACAAACTTAGCTTCAGTTTCATTGATTTGAATAGGGTCCAAGTTTTCTTTAGTACCAATATATTTATTTACGTTGTCGTGTTTAATGATAATTTTTTTGTTTTCTAAAATAATCATGGCCTTGTTGTATTTAGCCATCCACTTAAGACTCTTTTTTCTTCTATATTAACTGTATGCTTAAAATTAACTTTAAATAATTTTCTTTGGTACAGCCAGTAACCGTAGTTGTTAACTTCTATGATTTTTATAGATGTTTTAGTTCTATTACAAAAGACATAGAGACAGTCGTTCTCTATGTCGGGTATGTTGTTTCTCAATCCGTTGATTCCTAAACGCATGTCTGTTATTCCTAGAAACAGGAATACTTTGTCAATCTTACTTAGATCTACCATGAACGAAGTTCTCTTACTATTTTTAAAAGAACTTTCTCATCAACGTCTAACTCAACCCCTTTGATTGAAAGATGGTTCATACTAGATGAAATAGGAGTAGCATTTTTAACCAACGAAGTAATTTCTATTAGTCTATTGGAAGATGTGTTGGTGTTTGCTTTTATATATTTTCTTAACCAAACGTAGAATGTTTGTGGTTTAACTCCAATAGATTCAGCAAAAACTTTAATAGTCATTCCGCTTTGTTGATATTGATTAATAGCACTCATATTAAACTCAGCGGAATAGACTTCGTAGTTCCTTTTATCCATAAATAATAGACCTCCTTACATACTTTTTAGTATATAAGGCTCAGTTATTTCAACAAGCAGGGATATCTTTCATGCATACAAATTGTTATAATTAATAAAAGTAACTAATTAATATATTATGCTTTATATTAGTTTAATAGAAGGAGTATATTTTAAAAATGAAAAAAGTTGGTATCGTAACAATTTATGATTTAAATAATTACGGCAATAGATTGCAAAATTATGCAGTACAAGAAATCTTATCCGAAAATGGTTTCGATGCTATTTCTTTTAAAAATAGGGAAAGTACTAATGGTAAAAGTAATCATTCATTACTAATTAGAAGTATTATTTCTATATTTAAATTAAGGGATATTCATACATTTCTTATAAATAATAAAAGAGGAAAACGATATAGAAATTTCGTAAAATTTAACAAGACATATATAAAAAGTTCGAAAAAATATTTGACATTTTATAACGCCCAAAAAATTAGTGAAAATTTCGATTTTTTTGTAGTTGGGTCAGATCAAGTATGGAATCCTAAATTTGGACGAATGAAATCTGTTGATTTATTAGCATTTTTTAAAGGAGAAGGACGGATTGCTTTTGCGCCATCATTAGGAGGCATAGACATAATACCAAATAATGTTGATTCGAATTTTTTAAAGAGTGAATTAACCAAGTTTAAATTTTTATCGACAAGAGAAACCCATGGCGCTAAATTATTAAATAATTTATTAAATACAAATAGAGTTGTTACTTTATTAGATCCAACTTTGTTACTTGACACAAATAAATGGGCAAAGATGGCAAAAAATAGTCCAATTTTGATTAAAAATAAATATATTTTATTATATTTTTTAAAATACAATTATCAATCAACTCTTTTTGAAATTGAGCAATACGCAATAAAAAATGGATTAATTGTAATTAATATTATGGACAAAAATTCACCATATTATTCTTGTGGCCCAGATAGTTTTTTACACTTAATACAGAATGCGGAATTTATATTTACTGACTCGTTTCATGGAACAGTTTTTTCGATTTTATTTGGTAAAACATTTCAAGTTTTTAAACGATCACAAAATGATATAATGTATTCTAGAATAGAAAACCTTTTGTCATTTCTCAAACTCTATAATGTTGAATATAATGGTACATTAAATTGGAAAAGTTCAATCAATTTTGAAAATGTTTATCAAATACTAAAAAAAGAGCAAAAAAGAGAACTTGATATTTTACTAAGTCAGTTTGCCTAGAAAAATATATTTATTAATGTACATTTGCATACGAAAATATTAAGTATTATCTTTTTTCTTGTTATTTAACATACTTAACATTATTGTTAAGTGACATAGTAAACGGAAAGAAATTTTGAAAAGACGATGGTTTCTTATTAATATTGTAGTTGTTTCATTTTCTTTTGCGTTAACATTGTCAAATATTGCTTTCTATATACAGTTAT
>Ga0172378_10007303_pt1 | contig 10286 bp, 7 predicted proteins | sample GrowelOW332metaG_FD_119755 | JGI IMG/M metagenome (GOLD analysis project Ga0172378, IMG submission 119755) | Groundwater microbial communities from an aquifer near a municipal landfill in Southern Ontario, Canada - Pumphouse #3_1 metaG | ecosystem: Environmental > Aquatic > Deep subsurface >... | reverse complement strand
TATCTTTTTAAATGAAGGTCTTTTCCAATTTCTAGGGTTTAATTTGCTGTAATTAATTTCCGCTTTACAGATTTTAAAGTGGAGAATTTTTTTTAATAGGGCGGGCATAAAATTATATTCTTAATTTTTTATAAAAAAATTAATTATCCTGCTCAAATCTCTTTAATATCTGCAAGTAATCATCTTGCAAATCACTATTAATTTTAGGATGATTTAATTGAGATATTTTTCCATTATTCTTAATTATATTATTAATTTCATCCATATAAAAACCATCCAGAGTAGCAATAAATAAATACGATGGATTCCAAGATTGACTCATTCTGTTAGCAGCCTTAAGCGTATATTCAGAGCTCAAAGAATGCTGATATTTAACTTCAATTAACTTTACCTGCCTAGTGTCTCTATCAATAACCGCAAAATCGGGAGCGGTCCTCAGGGTTTCAATCATTGGGTTGCTTTCATTAAATCCCTGTTGGATCATTTCGGGAATAACTTTTTCATAACCAAATTCTAAGACAGTAAAATTGCCCGACTCTCTAAACATCTGAGAGAAGATTGTTTCGGCAATTTTACCTTTTACCAGTTGTCTGGTGAAATTTACGTTGCTCATATTATTTAGCTTACTTTTAGACTAGAATCTAATGCAACATATTTGGCGCTGAGCACCGGAAATGCCAAGTTAGATATCTATATAAATTATAAAAGATTGAACGATTTGGACGAGATATGAAGTTAAGAAAGTACAGGATTTGCTTAATGGGCGTCCAAGACAGACGCTGGGCTTCAAAAAACCACATCAAGTATTTAATCAACTAATTAATAACGCTATTGCGTTAGATTCTAGAAACTAAGTAAATATGTAATTTTCGTTTATTTAAAAATATATCCATTACATGACCATGGCTGATACAGGCCGAGTTTTAATTTTATAATTATTATAATTTAACTGCCGTAATTATTGCCTCCATTCTTTTACGAAATACTGTTTTTATATTACTAAAACCAAAATTTTTTAAAATTTCTCCCTGTTCATTTTCAGTAATTTTAATTTTTTCATCTTCATTATAATGTCTTATCCATTCACTTTTCAAATCCGAGCGTCCCATTTTATCATAAATATCAAAGTTTTTAATTTGATCCTCTAAATCTACTATTTGCTGGTCATTATTATTTCTAGCATATTTATCTCCATTTATAAATAGTCCTCCCACTTTTAACACTCGAGAGACCTCTCTAAACATTTTTTCTCTGTACTCTGGTAGCAAATTATGGATTACATAAGCTGAAGCAAAGATATCTAATGAATTTTCTTCAATATTCTCAAGATATTTTGAAATATCTTCTTTAACGAAATTAATCCTATCCTGAAAGTCTTTTAAAACTTCCTCGGCTTGTTTTAAAGTTTTGTCTTCATTGTCTAGAGCTATAACTTGTATTCTTTTGTCAGCGCCTAAAATTCTTACAGTTGTTATCCCTGTTCCACATCCCGCTTCAAATACTTTTATTGCTTCGTTCCCTTGGATATTAAAGCAATAAATCTTAATTTCTTCACTAATCTTGTTTTGGAATTCTTCATGCCAAGGAATCGACCTCTCAAAAAGATTATATTCTGAGCCTAAAACGCCAGAAAATCTTTCTTCATAACTTGTATGCATATTATTTGTTTCTTCAATATTTTTTATCTTATATTTAACTAAATATAAAAATAGAATTTTAAATTTTAATACTAGACTTCAATTTTATATTGTTTTTATGCCGATCTAAATCACGATTTGTCTTTTTATTAAGATTTTTCTGCAATGCTTCTGTCAGATTGATACCAGTTTGGTTAGCTAAACATATAACAACAAATAAGACATCAGCCAGTTCATCACCTAGGTCGTGATTTTCGTCTGACTTCTTAAAACTCTGGTCTCCATATGTTCGGGTTATTATTCTGGCAACTTCTCCAACTTCTTCAGTTAATTGTCCTAAATTAGTTAGTTCCGAGAAATAGCGAACTCCAATTGTTTTAATCCATTGATCTACTTGATCTTGGGCTTCTTTTATTGTAATTTGTTCCACAAAATTAAAATAAATTTATATAAATACATTATAGCATAATTTAAAAAATAGAATTAATTCATTTTTTATTCGCTATCCCGCTTCTCCTTGATTAGGTGAAATTCTAAAATTTATTAAAAAGCCCCGTAAATACGGGGCTTCGTGGGTCTATCCGATACTAAATTGTCTTGGCGGAGAGGCAGGGATTCGGTCACGGTCGCTAAGTCTCGCTTGTCCGCAAAGCGGCCTTCGCTCACTAAGCGCCCCGACCCGGCCCTGCCTACCGGCAGGCAGGCTCGCGGTGCCTTCGGCACATCGCTCCGGCTTTCGAATCCTGGGGCGTAGTTCGTGTAATAAAAGTATAGCAATAGAGCTATACTTTTATTGGTAAGAGCTATGAGGACGCAATTGGGTATTTTAGACCCGTGTTCCAACTTATAGTCTCCAATAAAAGCAGTAGAATAAGCGAATAAGATAGTTGGGGAGTTGAGCCCCGAATCACACGCGAACCTGCTTTAGCCTTTATTTGGGGACTGAAAAAAGTCTTGCCGTCTCTTTTTCTTCTCTCTTCTTTTTCTCTCTTGTTCTACTGTAATTTTAAAATAAATATTAATCATATGCAAACATATATTGGGGTAGATATCTCTAAGAATGATTTTTTGGCTTGTTTTAATGAAATGGACAAACCAATCAAATTTGCCAATAGTAATCTAGGGCTAACTAAATTTTTTAATCATTTAAAAACTATTGGCTGCGCCAAAGACGAGACTATTATCGGCGTTGAATCAACTGGTGCCTATAGCTTGCCCTTGGCGATTATCGGAGCCAGGAAAAAATATGTGGTGAAAATAATTAATCCCATCGTCACTAAATCATATTTAGGATCGTCGATTCGAAAAGTGAAAACAGACAAAGCGGACGCTAGAGTAATCAGGTCTTGTCTAATTGGCGGAGCCGGAGCGGAGTTCAAAGACACAGCCGAAGAGACTGTGCTCAAAAATCTAATTAGACAACGATATTTTTTTGTTAAACTGAAAACCGAGCTAACCCTCAAACAACAGGATATCACGTTAAAGGAGGAATGTTTGAAAATGCCCATTTCTAATATCAATTCGGAGCTGAAAGAAGTTATTGAGAAGAAAATTATTTATCTGGAACAACAACTCTCGGCTTGTCTGCCGGAGCAACAGACACTGCTACAATCTATCCCCGGAGTGGGAAAGATTACGGCCATGACTTTTGCGACTGAAATTGGTGATATTGCTAAATTCAGTAGCCCTAAAAAATTGGTGGGTTTCGTCGGTATTGATTCTAAAATCAGACAGAGCGGCACCAGTTTGAATATCAAAGGACATATCTCTAAACGTGGCAATCGAATAATCCGGAAGACTTTATATGCGGCCGCTCTAACGGCCATTCAACGGCCGAGCTTGTTTAGGGACTTTTATCAGAAGAAGTTATCTGAGGGCAAGGCGAAGAATGTTTGTATCGTGGCCGTGATGCGAAAAATGATTCATGTTATCTACGCGGTGCTAAAAAGACAAAGCCCCTTTGTGGAAAAAGAGGCTTGACTCTAACATAGATAGTTGGAACGGTTATATCTAAGTCTTATTTATAAACGGCTTAAAATCAACGGAATCTTAAATTATACTTGCTCTGGAACTTTCTCTAATCTCACATAATAAAAATTTTCTCCTCCCAAGTATTCGGGCATAGGTTCATCATAAGCCAACTTATACCCTTTACTTTCCATCCATTTGGCAATGCGAGGATTTGTAATTAAACGATATGAAGTACTCTCTCTAGCTTCAAATTCAATTGCCGGTATATCGTATGCTTTAGCTGTATCAAGCAGACGCTCCGTCATTTTTCGTGCAGCTGTTCCACCTTGGAATTTTGGCAACACAACCATATCATAAATGTGAGCCACTTTTTCATTACTATTCATTTTAGATTCTTCTGGCAATACTAATAAATATCCCGCCGGTTCATTACCTTGACGAACAATAAAACTTGAAGCGGCTCCGGGCAAATCTAATTCACGCTGTTTTTGGATTACCTCTAAAGCTTGCCCCTTCCCTTGTATTAGTCCTTCGGGATAAGCCACTTTTTCCATTTCGGCAATAGTTTCGGCGTCTCTTTCCGTTAGATTGGCAAATGTCAAAATTTTATCCAAAGACTCGACGCCTTTAATTTTCGGGAGATCATAAATATTTGAACCTTTAGCATCAGAATACGAGAGCGGATATTTTGGTGAGTAGGTGTTGGATTCCAGCTTTGCACCATCGGGGATAAGATCAGAGTTTCCCGTACCAATTTTTACTTTTTTTGATGTATACTCCGCCCAGAATGTCTTATAAACTCTTGATAATAAAGCGGAGTGATTCTTATAATTGTTGGCCACTTCAATATTGTCAAGAATCACAACCGGTTCGTTGGTCTTACTATCGATTGAATCAACAATTACTGACTGAGCAATAATACGTCCGTTATTCTTCACAGTAAAATATTGAGTTCCTTTATTAAACATGTAGTCGGTATTCTTTGAGTCCCCAAAGGGCATGCAACAATCAGTGTAATTTCCGCAAACCCAGCCTTCCGGATCAGATTTTGCATGTACCGTTGCTTCAAGCAACGCTCCGGTAGCAACTTTTTGGTCTTGCAAGAGTTTTAATATTTCTTCTTCCATATCAAGCGGTACCTCTCGCAATAAATCCTGAATTTGCATAGCCTTTCCTTCCGTTTCATATCCTTTCATCAACTTGCGAACACTATCAAATAATCCTTTGGGGTCCTGGGCTGTGCCACGTATTTTTTCCTTAAACGACCCCATACCTTCTTTAAGTAATTCATTGAGTGGACGTGCAGTAAATTTTCTCACATGTGGATTAAATGGTTGTTCCTTGTCTAATTTTCCTTCAACTAACTCTACAAACCTTGTTTCTTTTTGGAGCCTTTTCAGCTCTGAGAGATTGAAGCCCGGAGCCGATATAATATCTAATATTTCCGGAGAAAGAGTTGATAAATCAATATCGGTCTCAAGAGCAAACACGCGTTTTTTAAGTTCCCGAAGAGATTTTATAGCACCATCAGTCTTTAACGGATCTTTTTCTTTGTCATATCTGGGCAAGAAATTTTTAAGCTCATTTGATTCATCAACAGTGCCAACATCTTCCAATAAAGCTTTAGCTTCGCCCGGTTCGACTCTTTTGATGTTAGAAATCCAATAAAGCGCATCGTGGAGATTTGGGTAGCCTCCGGTCTGTTCTCGGGTCGCTTGAAATCTAACAAAATATCTTTGTAAAGCATTATGCCCTATATATTCAGCACCCTCAATGTACCATCCCCTTACTTCCGACGTCTGAACGCTAAGGCAAAGACGTAGATCAAGGTCGCTTTTCTTTTCAATCTTATCCCCCAAAAGATTTCGCATTTGAGTTTCTTTTTGCAGAAGTTCAGCATAGCGGATCATTCCGTTCGGATCTTGATATAAATATTGTTCCGCATTTTCAAAGTAAACCTGAAATTCCTCAATCGAAACGGCATCACGAAGTTTGCTCGGCCAATCTTTTAGGGCATACTCGAGATCATTTTTTTGTTCCTGTCCGGAAAGTATGCCGTCAAGATATTTTTTCTTATCAAAAGCTAAAGCGACGCCACGCATGTCTGCCCCTGCCTCCATTACTTCCATGACCTGCATGATTGTCTCAATATTTACGTTTGAGGCAATCTGTCCATTTTCATTCTTATTAGCTAAAAGGATACAAATAATATTACCGTGTGTCCCTAGATACTGAGAAAGTTTTTCTAAATCAACATTTTTACAATCATATTGCTCCCAATTGATATCCCCGTGATAATGATAAAATTTGAATTCCTCTTTCTCTTCTTTATTGTCAATATTCTCGCCTTGTGTCTGGAAGCTTTTATTTAATTCCCAAATTTTTCTTTGTACCTGTTTGGCTAGCCAATACATTTGTTTGCCTTCAAAAAATAGCTTTTTCCTTTCAGGGCGAGAAAGATTCTCTAAAAAAATGTTGATTTTATTACTATACTCTTCTTGCAATTTTCTTGATTCTTCATAGTCTTCTTGGTTCCATATAGGCGGCTTTTCTCCGACAGCTCTTCTCGCAAAGTATCCCCAAATACCAGTTTCGCTAAGTGTCTTATCATGCCAAATTTCTTTCTTAATTTTTTCTGGTTCCATCTGGCTAACTTTATCACCAAATATTTTATGAATTTCGTTTACACCATCAATAAACTCATTAATATTAAGATCATTATAGTTTCTATTTTCTTCAAAAATAGCTTGTTTGGCTTGCGGATATATCTCTAAAAACTTATCAACTCCAACTTTTTGTAAAGATTGATAAAAATCAAATGGGTGAAAAGAATATGGACTACCATCTCCTCTGCCAGAGGAAACGGCTTGTGAAACTTTTTTTAGATTTTCATTAGAATTAGAATTTATTATTTTAAGTTTTACTTTCTCAATATAGCTATTACCAGCGTTATTTAATAATTCTTGTACCCGCTCCTCACTTTCTAAAATAACCGGTTTCCCATGGGCGACTGAAGTAGCTATCTTCTTATCGCCAAGTTCAGGGATTATATATAAATCACGTAAAATAAGTTTTTTAACACCATCTTGAAACCTTTTTGATTTGAAATATTCAAGTCTTTTGTATAGATCTGGTTCTTCCCCAAGATCCTCAGCAATAAATGTTTCAATTTCTGGATTTGTTTTTGAACCTATTTCATGGGCAAATTTTGCAAACGGTACAGCATTAAAAATTAACTTTTTTATATCCGGAGATTCAAATGTTTCGGAAAGTTTTTGCTGTTTTGCTTGATTAATTTTTTCATCTATTATTAAATTAATCCTCTCCCTCTCCTCATTAATCCGTCCTCTATTCGGATCATTATAATCTGGCCTGTCGGGTATTTGATATTCTCTTTCTAAATTATTTCTAAGATTTTCAAAATAAGGAGAATCACTATATTGCTCACCTATTATTAAACCCTTTACAGTTTCAATATTGCTAGACACTTTACGAATGTGTCTTTGGACAAACTGCGCAAACGGCGTAATATCAGAAACATCAGCCTGTCCGTCAAATGGTTTCATGCCGAAATCATTCTCACATAAATACCTTCCGAATTTTCTAAAAAAATACCTTTTTGAATATTCTGAACTGGCATTACCAGATTCTAATTTACGATCGATTCTAACCCCATCCTTTAAATAGGCTGACGCTAAAATTTCCGAAAACTCTTTAAATTTATTATGCTGATCTCCTATATTGGGGTACTGGACTCGCATTTTATGTCTTTCCAATAAATCATAATTAAACTCGGCAATATTAGACGTGGTAAGATTATCAGAATAAGAAGTGTTGCCATAATCATTATTTTCACGCTCGTTTATTGTCTGATAATAATCTCTATTATCTAAAATAGCCTCGACAATAATTGAAGTATCTTCAAAACCAAAATTTCTAAGGTCTTTATTCAAAATTTTAAATTGATTAAGCTCATTTCCTTCCCCCTGACCAGAAATATAAGAAATAATTGTGGTCAAGTTTGTTTCGATAAAATTATCTATATCTTCCTCAATTTCTTCCCGAGAAAATGGACGCTCTGCTTTTTCGGTATTATATGAAATAACTTCCCGCTCATCCTTTATTTTTTCGAGTTTTTTTCTTAAATATTCTTGAACCCCGGAATTGATTTCCTTTTCTACTTCTTGTCTGGAAAAACATTTTGAAAATGATTCTTTCATATTTTTTAATTTTTATAATATTAATTATAAACTACCACAAAACCCCTTAAAAATCAAACTTTCCCACTAATGACAATTATCATTGGCTTTGATTTGTGGAGTTGGCGGGTTGTTTAAATATTCTTTAAACAGTCTTTGAATTGTTCTGGCGGAACACTCTTTTTGTTCAGCTATTTCTTCGAGTGTCATTCGTCCCATCACCCATTTTTTGAACCAGATTTTTTGCTTGTCTAGTGACTTGCCTTCGTTTTTCCAGACAAATAATTTATGGCATCTTTGGCATTTATATCTTTGTCTTCCGCTTCTAATGCCCCACTTAATTATTCTCCTACTGCCGCACAAAATACAGCGTTTTTTTTGTCATATTATTAACCGATTTATATTTGTTTTAAATTCTACTTTAATATTACAACGAATTTGGCATTTTTACCAACTATTTTTGTCTATTAAACCAGAAGCTAAATTAAAAACCGAAACTTTAAGTTTCGGTTTTTAATTTATCTCCTGCGGAGAGGCAGGGATTCGAACCCTGGGTCGGCTTTCACCAACGACGGTTTTCAAGACCGTTCCATTAGACCACTCTGGCACCTCTCCTTTTTTTACTCCTTTATTTTTACTTATTTTCAAAAATAATGCAAATATAAAGATAGATACTTACTTTAAATGAATTTCTAAAAAAACAGCGTTAAAGCTGTTTTTATATTGGCGGACCGGACGGGACTCGAACCCGCGACCTCTGCCGTGACAGGGCAGCGCTCTAACCAACTGAGCTACCGATCCAAATAAACTATAATACTGCCTTAAGCAGTATAGCCAAAATCTTAGCAAAAAGAAATCTGATTGTAAAGTCTTTTCTAGGCTAATATTGTGCCCCCAAGGGGAATCGAACCCTTACTACAAGCTTCGGAAGCTTGCGTTCTATCCATTAAACTATGGAGGCCCGTGCTTATCGGTTTAATTATAGATAAGGGCTCTCAATTTGGCAAGTTTAAGTATAATAGTTGGTTAAAATGCAATGTTTTAGCAAAATTGTCCACATTCATTTGATGGTGGCCAAACAAAAAAGGGACTTTTGGGGTCCCCTTGAAAAACTATTGTTTAATTATCTTTTTGGATATACCGTCCACTTGGACGATATATATTCCTTTTGATAAATTGCTAACATCTATTTTTGTTCTTTGGCTTTTACAGGCAAAATTTTGTAGATTCTTACCTGATAAGTCAAACAACTTGATTATACCCATTTCTTTGTTTGCCCGTATTTCAATATATGAACTGACTGGGTTTGGGTATATTTGCAGATCAATTATAGTTTTGTTTTCCTCTTTACCTAAAGACGGTTTTATCCCTAAAAAAACTTTACCATTATCGCCGACAATCACAATTTTTTCCTCATTGCCGGTAACATAGTTTAAGGCGGTATTTGTTAAGTCTGTAGTAAAACCATCATCGATTTTTACAAAACCGTGGCCAGTTTCCGCCATTAACCCGACTAGTATACTATGATAATTGAATCCATCATAGTCAACATAAATTGATTGAGGACTTTCGGTATGAAGACTTGAGGTGCAAACCAGGTTCCAGGTTTCACCATTATCAACGGATGAATACATATGATTACAGCCATCGTTTATGTCCGATCCGATTATAAAGCCAGTATTTCCGTTGAAGGATATTCCTCTAACAGTGGTTGTGGTTGAAAAAGGGATATCAATTTCTTGCCAAGAAGCCCCTTGATCATCAGAGACGTAAATGTAATTTAGTAACCCATTATCCATGTTATGGAGAAAGGTAATAATCCGATTATCCCCGGTTATGCAGCTTTGATAGTTGAAATTAGTTGCATAGGGATTAATTTTGGGCAAGGGAAGATAGAAATCATATAACAATCTTGTCGAGTATTGGATTCCGTTAATTTCATACTTCATAATTTCATATCTTGAACCAAGACCATCAGTTTTCGGAAAAAAGTATATGTTACCGTAATTATCACTAGCTATTTTTTCGACGTCGCCTTGCATACAAAGCGGATTGTCGGACCAACCGGTTTGGGACGAATTTATTTTTGATAATCCATTAATTCCTGATATATACATTTGGCCTACATCCGAACCGCAAGCGGTGATAATCCGAGATTGGCTATCTATATCAGACAGTATTTCCCAAGTCTCACCGTTGTCGGAAGATTTTGCTCCGAAGGCGTTGCAGCCGAAGACGTAAATATCGCCATTTTCGACAATTTTAGCAGTTAATAAATTTTCTGAAGACGGAGACGTTAACTCCGTAAACTGATATTGTGCCTGGCAAAAATTGGCCAATATCAATGTGCTAATAATCAATACTAATTTTTTCATCTTTTCTGATTTTGGTTTAAATTGTTTATGAACATTTGTAATCACTTATTATCACAGATATTATAAAATGTCAAGTATCAGACAATGCGCACCATACGGCATTT
>Ga0172378_10007302_pt1 | contig 10287 bp, 7 predicted proteins | sample GrowelOW332metaG_FD_119755 | JGI IMG/M metagenome (GOLD analysis project Ga0172378, IMG submission 119755) | Groundwater microbial communities from an aquifer near a municipal landfill in Southern Ontario, Canada - Pumphouse #3_1 metaG | ecosystem: Environmental > Aquatic > Deep subsurface >... | reverse complement strand
ATTCATGTGGGGTATTATGATTATGAATTTAATCCTGACATTTTGAAGGATTTTGCCCCGGAAGTTAGTTATTATCTTCTTAAGGATGGGATTATATCTAAAATAGGAAGTAAAAAATCCTTGATAAAATCTTATCGTGACAAAAAAAGAATGATAAGAAGATACATTAGAAAAAACGACCTTGATATTGAGCGCAATTTTGATGTTTTTAGTATTAAAGTATTAACTTTTATAGAATCGGGAAATGAATAGAAAGACCATATTATTGATGATGATTTTAATATTGTCATTATTTCCCGGAAAACTTTTGGCACAGCAGGAAGACGTTTTTTTAAAAAAGGTCGGGGTAGACTCACTTATGACATTTTTGAAGAAAGATTTTTCGTTAAAAATATACTACATCAAAGACACTTCCGATATTGTCAAATATAGTGTTAAGGCTCCTAAGGATGAGTTTTTAAAAGAAGCTTTTAGAGAACTGAAGGTTAATGGGTATACTGTAACTGAATATGAAGGAGCATTTTATATTTTGAAAGATTTTGGATTTTCAACTAAATTGCCGACGGCGTATTTTGAAAAGCAGGATTCTCTAGATTTAAATAGCGATTTTCTTAATTATCTTAACACAAAAAACACTGTTGTTACATTTCAAAACAAGATATATGAAATAGGAGATATCTCAAGCGAGAAGAGTGGTAAGGCTTATGTGAGTGGGTATGTAAGAGATGTCCTTACTGGAGAACCCTTAACCGGTGTTTCTGTCTTTGAAGAAAAGGCCAAAATTTACGCTCAAACCGATGCTTATGGCTTTTATAAAATCATGTTGCCCATAGGGGCAAACAAACTTTGTTTTACAGGGTATTCTTTGGAGGATGCAAATCTTAATCTTATCGTGTATGATAACGGAGGGTTGGACGTTGCTATGAAAGAGAAGGTTTTTTCACTTACCGGAGCAGTGATTTCTTCAGAAAGTACAGCTAATCACAGAAGTAACAAGATAGGTATAGAAAAAGTCAGAATTAGCAGAATAAAACATATTCCTGCTGTATTTGGGGAAGCAGATGTTATCAAGGTGGTACTTACTTTGCCGGGAGTTAAATCTGTAGGAGAGGCCTCAAGTGGATTTAATGTAAGAGGGGGGTCTACGGACCAGAATCTTATTCTGTTCAATGATGGAACAATATATAATCCGAGTCACCTTTTCGGAATGTTTTCCGCTTTTAATTCTGATGTAATAAGCGATATTGAACTTTACAAAAGTTCAATACCCACAGAGTTTGGAGGAAGGATATCTTCAGTTCTCGAAGTTAGGGGAAGGGAGGGAAACAGCAAGAAAGTTTCCGGTTCATTAGGTCTGGGTCTTCTTACAAGTAGATTTCATGTTGAAGGGCCTATTTTGCAGGATAAAACCACATTTATCATAGGAGGAAGAACTACCTACTCTGATTGGATTTTAGGACTCTTACCCGAAAATAGTGGATATTCTAATGGAACTGCTTCGTTCCATGACTTAAATGTAAGTATCAGTCATAAGATAGATGTCAAAAATTCCATTCATGCCTATGGATATTATTCTCATGACAACTTTAGTTTCAGTAATGATACAACATTCAGGTACGGAAATTTGAATGGATCAATCAAGTGGAGAAGTAATTTCAGTGAAAAGCACAGTATGGTTTTCTCTGTCGGATATGATAAATACGGATACACAGTGGATGATTCCTATAATGCTGCAACTGCCTATTCGCTTTCAAGCACAATTAAGCAAGGGTTTTTAAAACTTAATTTCAAATCTGTCCTAAATGAAAAACATACTTTTTCTTATGGGGTAAATTCAGTTTATTATTATTTAAAACCCGGAATGTATCATCCTTTAGGAGAAGAGTCTCTGGTTTTACCAAAAGATTTGAAAACAGAAACAGCTCTTGAGTCAGCAGCATTTTTAAGTGACAGTTGGCAGATTACAGATAAACTTTCCTTTGACTTTGGGCTGAGATATTCCTACTACTTGGCTCTTAATCCGACAAAACATTACGGAGGCCCTGAATACAGGATTTCAGGAAAATATTCTTTTTCAGACAAGTTTTCTATAAAAGCAGGTTTCAACAGTATGAGGCAGTATATCCATATGATTTCAAACACCACTTCCATTTCTCCTACCGATACATGGAAATTAAGCGATGAGGGGATAAAACCGCAGGAAGGATGGCAAGCTGCTTCCGGTATTTATTGGACTTTTGCTAATAACAGATATGATTTATCTGTCGAAGGATATTATAAAAGTATGTATCATTATCCGGACTATAAAAGTGGCGCTATACTATCTATGAATGAAAACTTATCTGAAGATTTGATAGAAACAAGAGGAAAAGCTTATGGCATTGAGTTCATGTTGAAAAAACCGTTAGGAAAACTTAATGGATGGATTTCATATACATATTCAAGAACTCTTTTGAAGGAAATGGAAGACAGAGGTGTATATACAATAAACGGAGGAGACTGGTATCCGGCCTCTCATGACAAGCCTCACGACTTGAAGTTTGTGGGAAATTTTCAATTTACGCACAGATACAGTATTTCGTTAAATCTGGATTATTCCACAGGAAGGCCAGTGACGATTCCTGTTAGCAAATATTATTATGCTGGAGGATACAGGCTGTTTTATTCTGATAGAAATGCATATAGGATTCCTGATTATTTTAGAATGGATCTTGCTCTTAATGTAGAACCGGGGCACTATTTGAAACAGCTAACTCATATGTCCTTTACTTTGGGCGTTTATAATGTTACCGGCCGGAAAAATGCTTATTCAATTTATTATACTACAAATGAGGGCAGAAAAATAGAAGGCCATATGTTGTCCGTATTTGCCACACAAATTCCATATATCAATCTTAACCTTAAATTCTAATGAGACAGTATACGTTATACATATTAATTTTTTTTTCCATGTTGTTAGGCTCATGTGTTTATCCTTATAATCCTGAATTGACAATACATGGTGACGATATCATTGTAATAGAGGGAGATATTTTGGCCGGAGAACAATCTGTATTCGAGATAACTTATTGTCAGGACCTGGACGAAAAATCCAAACCGGAATCAGTTAACGCGGACCTATGGGTGGAAAGTAATTCCGGTGATTTATATCCAGCAATAAAAACTATTGTGAACAGTAATTACATTTACAGTGTAGACACAAAAAATCTTGATTTGAATAAAAAATATAGAGTACACGTCGTTCCGATTTCTTCTCAAGATGTTTATTATTCAAATTGGCTTTCAATTCTCATTACACCTCCTATTGACAGCATATCGTACATTATTCAAGGAGATAATGAAAGAATGGTTTTTAATATTAGTACACACGGAGATGATCAAAACAGGTACTACAGATGGTCTTACACGGAAGATTGGGAGTATCACTCTTATTATTTTTCATATTTAGAATATAATGTCACAACAAATGAGATAACTGATATTCTTGGTATAAAAAACCGGTATTATTGCTGGAACGATAATGCTTCTTCAGAAATTATGGTAGCTAATACTTCTTCTTTAGTTGAAAACAGATTAGTAAATCAAGAATTATATCATATTCCCAGAACAAGTCTTAAAATCTCATATATATATTCAGTTGAGATTTCTCAAAAAGCTATTACCAAGGAATCATACATTTATTGGAATACTTTGGCAAAAAATTCCGATGAGACGGGTGGTTTGTTTTCCCCGCAGCCAAGTGAATTGAGGGGAAATATAGTATGTACAACGGATACAACAAAGGTTGCATTGGGATATATTAGCGCATCTACCGTTGAAAAACAGAGAAAATATGTGTATAATGCCGATACGAGGTTTTACAGGCCACAAATACAATGTGAAGATGCAATAGCTTTACCAGAAGATATGTGGTCATTATATTATATGGCCGACTATGATATTGTTTATAGTGAAGATTTGGGTGGTTCAGTCGATGTATATTGGGCAAAAAAAAGATGTGTTGATTGTACTGTTCAAGGTGGTTCAAAAAACAAACCTAGTTTCTGGCCTAATGATCATAAATAGAATATAAAGATGAAAAAAATAGTATTATTAACAATTACATTGTTTCTCGGGTTTGTACTGGTATACTCACAAACGGATGAGAGGATAATAGAAAGGGTATATATTTCAACTGATAAAGATTGTTATGTTGCCGGGGATGTAATGTGGTGCTCGGCATATTGTTTTGATATTAAAAACAATACAAAAGAGTTATCAAATTTAAGCAGTATAGCGTATCTTGAACTTCATTCAACTTCCGGTCTTGTTCAAACAGGTAAAATTGCTTTAATAAATGGACGTGGAGCCGGAAAGATAACCTTATCTGCAAATCTTCCGACCGGGAATTATAAACTGCTGTCGTATACCTCACAAAACAAGAACGAAGTGAATTTTGATATTAAAACGGCTAAGACAATATCTGTTTTTAACACATTTACAAAAGATAGGGTACCTGAAGGCGTTGAATTGATAAGTGGAGATAAGTATTCTGAAAAGTTTGATTCCATAAAATTTGAGAAGAGCGTAGGCAATTTTGAAATAATTCTTCCGCAAGAAAAATATTTCAGCAAATCTTCCAATATCCCTATTAATCTGAAAAATAACTCTTCAACAGGAGCTACCATAAATGTTTCTGTTTTTCATGACGATGATTTGATTACAAGTTTGCCTTATACTATAGATCAATTTATTAATACCACTTCTAAAATTAAAAACGTACAGTTCTCTGATGTTGCAATTCCGGAATATGAAGGTGAGATTATAAAGGCTAAAGTAGTTGGGCCTGATAGTAACAAAAAGGACTATCTTTCTCAAAAATATGCAGTATTGTCATCACCCGGAAATATGGATGACATATATATCTCAAGTATAGATACTTCCGGAGAAATAACTTTTTTTACAAACAATATTTATGGTGACAAAGATTTGTTTTGTGAAATAGAAGGATTGGACTCCACCCTGAATTGCCACATTGAACTGGAATCTCCTTTTATAGGGGTTAAAGTTTCGGATATACCAAAGCTTTACCTGTGTGGCGAAATGAATGGAAAATTGGCAAAAAGAGGAGTGAGTATGCAGTTGCAGAGGAGGTTTGATGCAGATACTCTCTATCAGTATCTTACCCTCAGAGAAAATCCTATATTCTGTTCTAACAGTACATCATCATATATTTTGGATGATTATACCAGATTTCCTTTAATGGAGGAAGTTTTTGTTGAATTCATACCACAGATAAGAGCCAGAAAGACTGAAAACGGCAAAATGGACATTCAGGTAAGAATGGAAAATGTTTTCAGAACATTGTATTTTTCAAAAAAGACATCACTCGTTCTCTTAGACGGAGTTCCAATTTTTGATCATGATAAAATATTTAAGTACGATCCTCTTCTTGTTGAAAGAATAGATATATATGCTGATTCATATTTATTGGGGAAAAGACAATTTGAGGGAATTATAAATATATCAACATACAAAAAAAATCTCCCATCACTTGTTTTTGATAAAAACGTAAGGATAATTAATTTTCAAGGGGCATCTTTCCCTATGGCATATACCTGTTCATCTATTTCCGGGAGTGAAAATTATCCGGATTACAGAGAAACAATTTATTGGCATCCGAATATTTTAATTGAAACAAAAGATGTCGATGAAATTGAGTGTGTAACTCCTGCTTATGGAGGAAAATTCACAATTGTAGTTGAAGGAGTAGATTTCAATGGAAATGCAATTTATCAAAAAAGGTCATTCGAAGTTAAATAGAAACCATAGATTTGTTTAGAACTTGTTTGTAAATAGGAATTTTTGTTTTATCTTTGCAACCCCGCAAAATTGCGGGAGTATTACATAAATAAAAGATTAACAACTATTTATGCCAACAATTCAACAATTAGTTCGCAAAGGTCGTGAGGTTATCGTGGAAAAAAGTAAATCTCGCGCGTTGGATGCTTGCCCTCAAAGACGTGGTGTGTGTGTACGTGTTTACACAACAACACCCAAAAAGCCTAACTCAGCTATGCGTAAGGTAGCTCGTGTTCGTCTTACAAATCAAAAAGAGGTCAATGCATACATCCCTGGTGAAGGACACAACTTACAAGAGCACTCAATCGTATTGGTGCGCGGCGGTCGTGTAAAAGATCTACCAGGTGTACGTTATCACATCCTTAGAGGTGCTCTTGATACTGCAGGCGTAGAAGGACGTACTCAAAGTCGTTCTTTATACGGAACAAAAAGGCCAAAAGCCCAAAAAGCAGCCGCTAAGAAGTAATTATTAACTATTTAATTTTTGAAGAAAAATGAGAAAAACGAAGCCTAAGAAGAGGATTCTACTTCCTGATCCAAAGTTCCATGACGTGTTAGTTGCACGTTTTGTGAATAATTTAATGCTACAGGGGAAGAAGAGTATCGCTTATTCTATTTTTTACGATGCGATCGATATGATCGGCGAGAAGATGAAAGATTCTGACAAGGCTCCTCTCGAAGTTTGGAAAAAAGCTTTGGAAAACATCACACCTCAAGTTGAGGTAAAAAGCCGTAGGGTTGGTGGTGCTAACTTCCAGGTTCCAACAGAGGTGCGTCCGGAACGAAAAATCTCTATCAGTATGAAGAATATGGTGCTCTATGCCCGTAAACGTTCTGGCCACTCAATGGCAGAAAAGTTGTCAGCAGAAATACTTGCTGCATATAATAATGAAGGTGCAGCATACAAAAGAAAAGAAGATATGCATAAAATGGCTGAAGCAAATAAAGCTTTTGCCCATTTTCGTTTCTAAAAAAGAAGAATGGTGTTTTAAATGGCAAGAGATCTTAAATATACAAGAAACATTGGTATCATGGCCCATATTGATGCCGGTAAGACTACTACCTCTGAGCGTATACTGTATTATACAGGAAAAACTCACAAGATTGGTGAGGTACATGAAGGGGCTGCTACTATGGACTGGATGGTCCAGGAGCAAGAGAGAGGTATTACTATTACTTCCGCTGCTACAACAGCGTTTTGGCACTATATGGGACAACAATACCAGATTAATTTGATTGACACTCCGGGGCACGTTGACTTTACCGTTGAGGTTGAAAGGTCTTTACGTGTTCTTGATGGAACAATTGCTACTTTTTGTGCCGTTGGGCGAGTACAGCCTCAATCTGAGACTGTATGGCGTCAAGCCGATAAGTATAAAGTTCCAAAGATTGCCTATGTCAATAAAATGGACCGTACTGGAGCAGATTTTCTTGCTGTAGTTGAGGAAATAAACGAAAAACTGGGGGCCCGCTCAATTCCTATCTGTCTCCCGATTGGGGCAGAAGATAATTTTGAAGGAGTAATTGATCTTATTTCAAAGAAAGCTTATTATTATAATCAAGGGAAAGAGCTAGTAAATTATGAAATAAAAGAGGTCCCGGCAAATATGGTTGCTGAGGTAGAAGAATGGAGAGGAAAACTTATTGAATCAATTGCAGAATATAATGATGCAATTTTAGAGAAGTTTTTTGATAATCCTGACTCTATTTCTGAAGAAGAAATTATTGAGACTTTGAGAAAAGCCACTATTGATATGGCGGTAGTTCCTACTTGCTGTGGTTCTTCTTTCAAGAATAAAGGGGTACAGTTCCTTTTGGATGCTGTAATGCGCTTTTTGCCATCCCCTCTTGATAAAGGCAATGTAACCGGAATTGATCCACGTGATGATAAAAAGATTATTCGCCGTCCGACGGTTGAAGATCCTTTCTGTGGATTGGTTTTTAAAATTGCTACTGATCCATATGTTGGTCGTTTAGCTTTTATCAGAGCTTATTCTGGGAAACTGGATTCAGGCTCATATATACTTAATACCCGTTCAGGCAAAAAAGAGCGTGTTGCGAGATTATACCAAATGCACTCCAATAAACAAAATCCTATTGAATTTGTTGAAGCAGGTGATATCTGTGCAGCAGTTGGGTTTAAAGAGTTGCGTACAGGCGATACAGTTTGTAGAGAAGACAAACCTATAATTTTGGAATCAATAACATTTCCGGCACCTGTTATCGGATTGGCTGTTGAGCCTAAAACTCAGAAAGATCTTGACAAATTGGGATTTGCTCTTGGTAAATTATTAGAAGAAGACCCTACATTTACTGTAAACACAAACGTTGAGACAGGTCAAACTATAATCAGCGGTATGGGTGAGCTTCACTTGGATATTATTGTAGATAGGTTGCGTCGTGAATTTGGTGTGGAAATCAACCAGGGTGCTCCGCAGGTTAACTACAAAGAGGCTATTACTACCAAGTATAGACATAGAGAATTATTCAAGAAGCAATCAGGTGGTAGAGGTAAATTTGCCGATATTATTGTTGAAATCAGTCCTGCCGATGAAGGCGTTAGCGGGCTTCAATTTATTGATGCAGTTAAAGGCGGTAATATTCCTCGTGAATACATTCCTTCTGTAGAAAAAGGTTTCAAAGCAGCAATGGTAAATGGTGTTTTAGCAGGTTATGAAGTGTCCGCCATGAAAGTAACACTTTTAGATGGTTCATTCCATCCTGTTGACTCAGATGCCCTTTCATTTGAAATATGTGCGCGCCAAGCATTTCGTAAGGCTTTGCCTAAATGTGGTCCTATATTGATGGAGCCTATTATGTCATTGGAAGTTGTTACTCCTGAAGATTATATGGGTGATGTTGTAGGAGACCTCAATCGTCGCAGAGGCCAGATTGTAGATATGGATTCTAGAGGCAATGCCAGAATCGTTAAAGCAAAAGTTCCACTTTCAGAACAATGCGGTTATGTTACCATTTTGAGAACTATTACTTCAGGTCGTGCTACCAGCACAATGGAATTTTCTCATTATGCAGAAGTTCCGGGCAGCATCGCTAAAGAAGTTATTGAAAAACAGAGTGGGAACAAGAAACATGATGACGATGACGAATAATTAAAAAAATAAATTATAATGAGTCAAAAAATCAGAATTAAATTAAAATCTTACGATTATATGTTGGTTGATAAATCAGCTGACAAGATTGTAAAGACAGTTAAGGCTACTGGGGCTGTTGTAAGTGGACCTATTCCGCTTCCTACAGACAAGAAGATATTTACTGTTAACCGTTCTACTTTCGTTAATAAGAAAGCGCGTGAACAGTTTGAGCTTAATTCTTTCCGTCGTTTATTGGATATTTATAGCTCTACACCAAAAACTGTAGATGCTCTAATGAAACTTGAACTTCCAAGCGGAGTAGAAGTTGAAATCAAGGTTTGATAAAACTTTGAAAAATAAGATTATCTTTGCACTTTGTACATCATAGATAGTTTCAGGTCCCATAGCTCAGTTGGTTAGTAGCACCTGACTCATAATCAGGGGGTCACTGGTTCAAGCCCAGTTGGGACCACAAATCGAAAAAACAAACCCTTGTAAATTATAATTTACAAGGGTTTGTTTTGTTTAAGGGGAATTTAGAGGGGCTTCTTTTTCTGTTTGTCTTTCCTGATTAATCATAATTATTTTTTTGTTCTTTTTATCTTCGTATGTAAAATCTTCGGATTTGGGGATTTAAACATTAATCATACCAGTGGATTCAGCTTCTATCGGCTCCACAATGAATGATAGATCAGGGTGGGCTTAAATCCCCTCTTTTTTATTTTAGTTTACAAAGGTGATTAAACGCTACTTATTAATTATTATTTAATTACCTTTAGTATCTACATAAACAAGTTAGCGGTTATTGTGTGAGTGCGACAGAAATGACAGATGTAGACAAACCTAAATGAAATAGAATTGAAAAATTTTCCAGTATTACAAACAGACCGATTAGAACTTGTGGAGATTAAAGACAGTCACCTGAGAGATATTCAGGATTTATTTGGAGATAAAAAAGTGACAAGATTTTACAATCTTCTCCCATTTGAGAATGAACAAGATGCCCAGAAATTTATAGACTGGTATCACATCAGATTTAAAGATGGACTAGCATTTCGCTGGGGAATTTCATTGAAAGGGGAAAATAAAATAATTGGAACAATCGGATTTAATAATTTTACCAAAAAACATAGAGCAAATATTGGTTATGATTTAAAACCCGAATATTGGAATCATGGATACATTACTGAAGCCTTAAAGGAAGTTATTGACTTTGGATTTAATCAACTTAAAATAAACAGAATTGAAGCTGAAGTTATGCAAGGAAATGGAAGTTCAGAAAGAGTACTAAACAAACTTAACTTCAAGAAAGAAGGCGTTTTGAGACAGTGGATGTTTTGGAATAAAAAGTATT
>Ga0172378_10007301_pt1 | contig 10288 bp, 8 predicted proteins | sample GrowelOW332metaG_FD_119755 | JGI IMG/M metagenome (GOLD analysis project Ga0172378, IMG submission 119755) | Groundwater microbial communities from an aquifer near a municipal landfill in Southern Ontario, Canada - Pumphouse #3_1 metaG | ecosystem: Environmental > Aquatic > Deep subsurface >... | reverse complement strand
TGGTGTTGGAATAAAAAAAGAAAACATAGAAAAAATATTTGATCACTTCGAAAAAGCTGACTCATTCCAATCTGGAACAGGCCTCGGTCTAACTATTTTTAAGTCTATAATGGATTTTCTGGACTTAAAGTATGGAGTTGAATCTCAACCAGATCAAGGAAGTAAATTTTGGTTTGTAACAAATTCTAAGCTAATTATTATTGATGATGAGAATGAAAAAGAATCTAATGTTGAAATAGATAATGATATTGAAATTAAATCAAAAATTCTAATTGTTGATGAAAACAATCCTTATAGAAAGTCATTAAAAGATATTTTAGATAAAAAATATGATATTGTTTTTGCAGACAATTCTAATGGGGCGTTCGAAAAAATTACTAAAGAAATACCAGACCTAATAATTATGTCACTAAGCATACAACATATTGATGGTTATGAAGCTATTAAAGTAATAAGACAAGACCATAATGAAATACCTATTATTGTAATATCAAACAAAGCATTGTTACATGAAAGAGAAAAAGCTTTCAAAGCTGGGTGCAATGAATTTTTGGAAAAACCTGTTGATAATGAATTATTATTTTCAGTAATAGAAAATCTTATTAATAAAAACTAATAGCATAGATTTTTATATCAGTGGCGTAAAAGTCTTTATATAGAATCAATTATAACATATATAAAATAAATAAATTGATTAGATAGACATTAAGGTAATCTTTATCTCAATAAACTTTATCTTAATCTTTTAGGTTAAAGATGTTTTTCAGCTATTTTTTAGCATAAATAAAAATAAAATTTCTTCTCTTTCGTTACGTTTATTATAACATATTAATAAAGGTAATAGAGAAATTATTAAACAATTTTATCAAAACAAAAAGGCTTATGAAAACACTAACAAAAAAATCTATTTTATTAATTATTTGTACTTTTTTGAGTTTAAATATTGTTAAGGCTCAAAACATCCCAATTATTGACTTTACAAAAGCTGCTGAGCACACTGTTCATGCTGTTGTTCACATTCAATCAGATTATGCCCAACAAACCAACTTCTATGAGGACTTCTTTGGATTTTTAATTCCCCAACAACGTTCTCGGACTTTTCAAACCTCTGGTTCTGGTGTAATAATTAATAGTGATGGTTATATAGTTACAAATAATCACGTGGTTCAAGATGCAGATAGCATTCAAGTTATATTGAATGACAAAAGAAGATATAAGGCAACAATTGTTGGAAATGATGCTTCGGCAGATTTGGCAGTTATTAAGATTGATGCAAAAGATTTGCCAATTGTTGAGTTTGGGGATTCAGATAACACTAAAATAGGTCAATGGGTTTTGGCAGTTGGAAATCCTTTTAATCTAACTTCAACAGTTACGGCAGGAATAATAAGTGCTAAGGCAAGAAACTTAAATATTTTAGGGAATAAGATGAATGACAACCCATTAAAATCTTTTATTCAGACCGATGCTGCTGTTAACCCTGGCAATAGTGGTGGAGCATTGGTTGATTTAGAAGGGAAACTTATTGGAATAAACACTGCCATTGCGTCTAATACTGGATCCTATGCAGGGTACTCTTTTGCAATTCCTTCTAATATTGTTAGAAAAATTTCTTCCGACATTATCAATCATGGAACAACTCAAATTGCTTATTTAGGAGTAAATATTGCTGAAATTGATTCAAGATTGGCAGAGAGCAAGGGTATAAAAAATTTAAATGGAGTTTATATTGTTTCAATTCTTGAAAATGGAGCTGCAAAAAAATCAGGACTCAGAGAAGGAGATGTAATAATTCAAATCAGTGGAAAAGATATTAATTATAATTCAGAGCTAAATGAAGTATTATCACAAAGTTCTCCTGGAGATATAATTAAAGTAAAATTAGAAAGAGAAGGAAAAGTTTTTGAAAAAGAAGTTACTCTTTTGAACGAAAAAGGTGATACGTCAATCATAAAAGAAGAGGAAAAGAATATTTTCAATGTGTTGAACGCTCAAGTTAGAGAACTCACTGTAAAAGAAAAAAAGGAGTATCAAATTGAGAATGGTTACATATTGGAAAAGATTATAAATTCACCATTTGCTCGATTAGGCATTAGAAAAGGCTTTATCATTACAAGCATTGACAAAAATATAAACATTAGTTCTGAAGATTTAAAAAATTTATCCTCAAAGAAAGGTAAAGTAGTGATTGAAGGCTTCTATCCAAATGACTATAGAAGATATTACTTTATTTTAGTGCTATAATTTAGATTGTTGAAAACTAGTTGATAACTTTTATTAGCAGTATGTAGAATTAGTATATTTCCGATATATTTTTGCATGGTAATATAATAAGTCCATTGATTAGGTGGATTTATTTTAATATCGGGATTTATGAGACAATTAAAAATTGCCAAATCTATTACAAACAGAGAAATTGCTTCTTTAGATAAGTTTCTTCAAGATGTTGGAAAAGAAGAAATGATTTCTGCCGAAGAAGAAGTATTATTAGCACAAAGAATTAAAAATGGGGATCAAGAGGCATTAGATAAGCTTGTTAAGGCAAATCTTCGCTTTGTAATATCTGTTGCAAAACAGTATCAGAATCAAGGTTTAGGTCTTCCAGATTTAATTAACGAAGGAAATTTAGGTTTAATTAAAGCTGCAAAACGTTTTGATGAAACAAGGGGCTTTAAATTTATTTCCTATGCAGTTTGGTGGATTCGTCAAGCAATACTACAAGCATTAGCTGAACAAAGTAGAATAGTCAGGTTACCATTAAATCAGGTTGGAACAATTAACAAAATTAAGAAAGAAACTTCTCGGTTGGAACAAAAATTAGAAAGGAATCCAACCATAGATGAACTTTCAGAAATTTTAGAAACATCCTGTGAAAAGATTAGAGATATTTTATCAATATCTCTGAAAGCAATATCAATGGATGCTCCAATTGTTGGAGATGAAGATATTAACCTGATTGATGTTTTTGTTGACGATGAAGCTGAAGGAACAGACAAATTTGTTATGCTTGAAAGTCTTTCAACTGAAATATATCGCTCTCTTAATATTCTAAACAAAAAAGAAAGAGATATAATAGCTCTATTTTTTGGAATTGGGCAAGCTCATGGCTACACCTTAGATGAAATAGCAATACATCTAAATTTAACAAGAGAAAGGGTACGTCAAATTAAAGACAGGGCACTTAAACGCTTAAAACAAACCGCCAAAACCGAACAACTCCAATCTTATCTATAATATTTCTTCATTTAAACAATAAAATAATGGTTTATTGCTATTCTTTCAAAAGGATTTTGTAATTTTGACAAAGTTTTTTTGAATACAAGAATATGGAAAATTATTTAGTTTCTGCCCGTAAATATCGTCCTATTGATTTTAAAAGTGTTGTGGGTCAATCTCATATTACAACCACTTTACAAAATGCAATAAAAACAGATCAACTCGCTCAAGCTTTTTTATTTTGCGGTCCAAGAGGAGTTGGTAAAACAACTTGTGCAAGAATATTAGCTAAAACAATTAATTGTACTAATAGAACATCTGACACAGAAGCTTGTGATAAGTGTGATAGTTGCCTTTCATTTAATGGAAATGCTGCTTATAATATTTTTGAACTTGATGCTGCTTCAAACAATTCAGTCGACGATATTCGTAATTTGGTTGATCAAGTAAGGATTCCGCCTCAGGGAGGGAAATACAAAGTATATATTATTGATGAAGTTCATATGCTTTCTCCTTCTGCTTTCAATGCTTTCCTAAAAACATTAGAAGAACCTCCTGCTTATGCTAAATTTATTCTTGCAACAACTGAAAAACATAAAATTATTCCCACCATACTTTCTCGATGTCAAATTTTTGATTTTCATAGAATAAGGAATGAAGATATTGTTCAACATTTAGAATTTATTGCAAAGAAGGAAAATGTTAATGCAGAGCTGGAAGCCCTAAATGTTATTGCAGAAAAGTCAGATGGAGGATTACGTGATGCACTCTCAATGTTTGACCAATTAGTTTCATTCACCAACAACAACCTTACCTACTCTAACATAATTGACAACCTTAATATTCTGGACTACGATTATTATTTTCGTTTTACTGATTATCTCCTGCAATGCGATATCTTCAACACCCTACTCCTTTTTGATAATGTTTTAGAAAAAGGATTTGAAGGGTCTCATTTTATTAATGGGCTTAGCTCTCATCTTAGAAGTTTGTTAGTTGGTAAAGATCCCTCAACCATAAAATTGATGGAGGTAAGTAAAACCATACAAGAAAAATACATTAATCAATCTTCACAATGCAGTGTTACATTTCTATTAAGAGCCCTCGACTTTGCAAACAATTGTGCAATTGAATACCGCAATTCATCAAATAGAAGACTTTGTGTTGAGCTGGCTCTACTTAAAATAGCCAACATCATGAAAAAGCTTCAACCTAATACACTGCCTCCCAGGCAAGTTATAGTTGAACAACCAAAGGAAATAATAAATGATGAACTTAAAGAAATCTCAAATAAAGATGATATAACTGAGATTGAATCTAAACAACCTGTTGAAAAAGAAGAACAAAAAAAGTTGAAAGGTATAGTTATACCAAAAACAAGTTCATTTTCAATAAATGTTGATATTGAAAAAACAATTAAGAAAGATCAAGAAGAAAGAAACAAATTAAACCCTCCTTCCATTGCTTTGGATTGGGATTTGTTTAAAATAAAGCTCAATGAATATGCAGATGCAATTAAGGATTCGATGCCAAATCTATTCTTTATTCTCACATGCAGCGAAATAAGCAATAATAACGACAATACAGTTACAATAACTTTTCTGAATTCAATGCAGGAAAAAGAATTTGAAGCATCAAAACACGAGATTGTTAGAATAATTAGAAAGGCAACCCAATGTGATAGTTTCCTTTTCAAAACTAAGCTTTATCAAGAAGAAATTAAAGAAAAACTCTATCGTCCGTTAGATAAATTTAATTTTTTAGCACAAAAAGAGCCTTCACTTCTAAAACTTAGAAATGAATTTGATTTTGATATTGATTATTAATCTTACAACATCTAATAAATTATGGGAGAAGCATTAATATTTTTAGGCATTTTAATTTTCTTAGCACATCTGTTCTCAATGATTTTCTCAAGAAAGAAAATCCCAGACGTATTATTACTAATGATTATAGGAATAATTATTGGACCACTACTTGGACTAATTTCCCCAACATTTATGGGACAGGCAGGAAGTATCTTCACAACAATTGTTTTGGTTGTAATACTCTTTGACGCTGGAACAGATATCAGTATTCACGACCTAAAAAACGCTTGGAAACCAACAATCACCCTCTCAATTTCCTCACTTATTGGCTCCATAATTTTAGTAACAATTGTAAGTTATGCCTTAGGACTATCATTAATTAGCAGCATAATTGTTGGAGTTATTCTATCAGGAACATCTTCAGCCGTTGTAATTCCACTTACTCAACATCTAAAATTATCAAAAGATTCAAAAACCGCATTAGTTCTTGAAAGTGCAATAACAGATATTATTTGCTTCGTTTTAACACTGGCACTTTTAGAATCAGCCATAGCAGGCAAAGGAGTTGATTTTGGTTCAATTGCCGGAGGAGTAATTTCTTCTTTTGTGATGGCAATAATTATTGGATTTGTAAGTGCAATTGTTTGGTCAAGCCTACTCCATAAAATCAGAACATTTAAAAACTCAATGTTTTTAACTCCAGCCTTCGTATTTGTTATATATGGAATATCAGAATCACTTGGATTTAGTGGAGCCATTTCAGCCCTATCAGTTGGAATTACAATCACAAATATGGAATTTTTCAATTTTAAATTCATAGAAAAGTACCAAAAAGGCAAACACCTAACACAAACAGAAAACGAAAGAGCATTTATTAGTGAGATTGTGTTTATATTGAAAACATTTTTCTTTGTATATATAGGAATATCTATCCCATTTAACAATATAATTGCATTAATTGGAGGACTGGTAGCAACCCTGATATTATTGGGAATGAGAATATTTGTTGCAAAATACTTTTCCCCAAAATCTTCAAATGGATATGACAAAAGCATAATAGCATTAATGATTCCAAAAGGACTTGCCGCAGCCGTTTTAGCATCAATGCCAGAACAAATGGGATTGGCTGAGGGAGGAATGATTAAAAGCGTCGTTTATGCAGCAGTACTATTCTCAATTCTGCTTTGTTCAGTTCTAATATTTGTAATCGGACGCTATCCAAAAGCAAATGTTCTATTAAGAATTTTCTTTAACACCAAAAAGAAAAGCAATACCTCTGCCCTATCAAACGAGAAAGCAACATTTGAATTAAAAGAAATAGAAAATAAAGAAGAGTAATAAAACTAACCAAACGAAGATTTCTTGAATTTAAACGAAGACTTTTTAAATTTTAAAGAAGAAATGTTGGAGTATTATCTTCGTTTTAGTGAACACGAAATGGCATTTCGTGGTTATGAAATGCCATTTCGTAATTGCGAAATGCCATTTCAAATTGATGAGATGGCATTTCGTTATCATAAAAAAGAAGTTTTCTGCTCAGTAATTCTTCGTTTAAATTCAAAAAGTCTTCGTTTAAATTTATAGAATCTTCGTTTGGTGTCAGAAAAAGACTGCTTTGGATTAGTTTTTGTCTTTCTTTTTAAAAATTGAGGTTATTTTCTTCCAAATGGATTTCTTTTCTGTTTTTGGCTGATCATTAATTTCAGCAATTGGAGCTTGTTTTGTAACCTCTTGAGTTATTTCTTCAATAGTATCATTTTCCTCTATGGTTTCTTGTGGTTTTTCAATCACTACATTTTCTTGCAAATATTCTTTTTCTATTTCAAAGAAGTTTGGGCGGGATTCGGGTTTTAGAATATTTAGGGTTTTTAGGATGGTGGCTACCTCTGCCCTGTCTTCTGGGGTGTCGGCAGAATAATATTCAATTATATATGTATAGCCATTGTCTATTATTCCATAAAAGCCTCCTCTATAATAGTCTCTTAGAGGACTGTTTGTATATTCAACAAATTTCCCTTTATATTTATTTAAGTTTTGAGTTTTAACCTTTTCTATAATCATATACTCATAGCCAGGTTTTAAACTTTTTTCAGAAGATGCATTAATAATTGCTGATTCTTCATTAAGAGCTTTCTTAATGCAATGTATTTTTACTTGATTATTATTTTTTTCATTAAATAGACGTATTGTGAAATCTAACATCTTCTTTTCAGTTTTCTGAATCAACCAATGTTCCGGCATCTTTATACTAATATTCTCAACTTCAACTTTCAATTTCTTGCCTTGGGCAAATAGAATATTTGTTGTAATACAAATTGTAATAATTAATAGTGTGCAAAAAAATCTTTTCATATTAGCCTATATGTTTAATTTAAGTTATTTGTGCAAATATACTATAAATAATTTGTTTGAAAGAAAAAATTAGTATTTTTGCATTCTTAATATTCAAAAATATTGAATTTTAAGTGTATTTACATTAGCCATTCCGAATTCTATTTTTTAATAGAAGGGATTCTAACAAATTAATAATATGGACAACCAAAATCAAAACACTGTTAACCCAGTTGAAGAAAACGTAGTTAATTCTACAGAACAAGAAACAAAGGATGTTGTTGAAAATGCAACAGAAGTTACAAAAGAGGCTGAAGTTGAGGCTTCTCGTAAAAGTTATTCTGAAGAAATTCTTTCAGTTGAACATGATGAGGAATCGGAAGATGAAACTCATGAGTCGGTTGAAGAACTTACCGTTCATTATTCCAAAATGACTCGTCAAGAGTTGATGGAAGAAATTAAAACATTGGCGAATTCTGAAAACATTCAGCAAATGAAATTACGTTCAAGTTTGATTCGTAATTCTTTCAAGTTATTAACTGCTGAGGCTATTAATTTGGCTAAAGAAAAGTTTTTGGCTGATGGGGGTGTTGAAGAAGATTTTAAGTTTGAAGATGATGTAATCGGTGTTGAATTCAACAAGTATTATTCATTATATAGAGAAAAAAGACAACAATATTTGGAGCAACAAGAAAAAATCAAACAAGAAAATGTTGCAAAGAAAAATGCTATCTTGGAAGAGTTACGCAACTTGCTAAACGCTGAAGAAAGTCTTAAAGAAATTTATGATAAGTTTAATTTAATTCAAGATAGGTGGAAAGAAGTTGGTCAAATCCCAAGATCTGAAGTTAATGGACTTTGGCAAAACTATCATTTCCTAATCGAAAAATTCTACGACAAGGTTAAGATTAATCGTGAGTTAAGAGATTTAGACCTTAAAAAGAATCTTGATGCAAAAATTGAATTATGCGAAAGAGTTGAAGGATTGATTTTGGAGCCATCAATTAATAAATCTTTTAAAGCTCTTCAAGAAATTCATCAACAATGGAAAGAAATCGGGAATGTTCCGATGGATAAGAATGAAGAAATATGGGAAAGATTTAAAACTGCATCTGACAAAATAAATAAACTTCGTCAAGATTATTATGAATCATTAAAGGACGAACTTGAGAACAACTTATTAGCTAAGATTGCTATTTGCGAAAAAGCAGAAGAGGTATGTAAGAGAAGTCATCAATCATCAAAAGAATGGAATGATTCTACAAATGAAATGAATGATATGCTTAAGCTATGGAAAACTATAGGTTCGGTTCCTCAAAAAGATAATGAAGCAATATGGACACGTTTTAAAACTAATTTAGATAATTTCTTTACTGCTAAGAAAGAGATTTTTAATGAATTAAAAGCAGATCAAGATAATAACTACAATAAAAAAGTAGAACTATGTGTTAAAGCAGAAGCCATTTCAGAAAGAATGGATTGGAAAAATGCAACACAAGAACTTCTTCAACTTCAAAAAGATTGGAAAGAAATTGGTTATGTACCTAAAAAATTATCTGATAAATTATGGGCACGTTTTCGCTCTGCATGCGATAAATTCTTTGAAAACAAATCTACTTTCTATGTTGCAAATCGTGCAAAAGAAACTGAAAATCTTGCAAAGAAAGAAGAATTGATTATAAAAGTTAAGGAGTTTCAGTTTGGTGATATTAAGGAAGAAAACCTCAATGCTATAAAAGACTTCCAACGACAGTGGTCAGAAATTGAATATGTTCCATTATCAGAAAAAGAACGTCTTCAAAAAGAATTTAGAAGTGCAATCAATGCTCATTTTGAAAAACTTCAAATTGATGTTCGAGAATTCCAACTTAATACCTACAAAGACAGAATTTCACATTCAAATGATGATAGAACAATCTCCAAGGAAAGAAGATTTATTCAAGAAAAGATACAAAAACTAAAGGAAGACCTTCATTTATGGGAAAATAATCTTGGGTTTTTAGCTCATTCAAAGCAAGCAGAACTTTTAAAAAGCGAATTTGAAAAGAAAATGGAAAATGCAAGAAAAGAAATTGCTTTAAATGAGGCTAAATTAAAAATGATAGATAATTCAAATAACACTGAAACAAAATAAATAAGAATCTGCATTGTAAATTAAATAAATATTTATATCTTTGCACACTGAAAATTTATATTAATAATAATTATATCCGTTTAAATCAATGGATAAACGGCAAAAAAAATAGATATGAAAAAGAATATTCATCCAACAAATTATCGTCTTTGTGCATTCAAAGACATGTCAAACGAAGAAGTATTTATCACAAAAACTTGTGCCGACACTAGGGACGAAATTGAAATTGACGGTATTAAATATCCATTAATCAAAATGGAAATTTCTAACACCTCTCACCCTTTCTTCACTGGTAAGGTTAAATTAGTTGATACAGCAGGTCGTGTTGATAAGTTTATGAACAAATACAAAAACCGTAAAGAAGTAAAATAACATATTAATTATATGTATTTTAAAAGAGTTCTGTCATGATTGATAGAACTCTTTTGTTTTAATTCAAATTTTATTTAACTAAGTGTTATGTTTATATGAAACAAAATACATATATTTGCGTTGTAATATTAAAACAATCAAACACATTTTCATTATGAGTTACATTCTATTTGATGACGTTTCTAGAAAATCATTGAAACCATTAACTTACATACGCCCAATTTGCGATATTCGCATTGGAATACTAACAATTAGAGAAAAATGGGAAAAATATCTAGGAGAAAAAACTTCTACTTTAACGGAAGAATATCTTTCTTCAAAATTTTCGATTGAATTTGCTGATTCTATGACTCTAATTAATGGGTCTGTATGCCCAACTCCAAAATTGGTTGAAGCAATTAAAAATCTTTCCTTAAATCAAGTTTTG
>Ga0172378_10007299_pt1 | contig 10289 bp, 7 predicted proteins | sample GrowelOW332metaG_FD_119755 | JGI IMG/M metagenome (GOLD analysis project Ga0172378, IMG submission 119755) | Groundwater microbial communities from an aquifer near a municipal landfill in Southern Ontario, Canada - Pumphouse #3_1 metaG | ecosystem: Environmental > Aquatic > Deep subsurface >... | reverse complement strand
GCCAACAGCGGCATTGGTATTAAAGGCGGAAGAAACAATTAGTTTAAGGACGCCGGGCAATAAAGGAAGATTCATCAAGGTTATAATTAAGGCCGTTAACAAATATATGCCAGCCATAATTGGAACCATCCATTCGGCTATTTTTGCTATACGAGTAATTCCACCAAAAATGGATAGAGCGGTGAAAATAGCTAAAATAATACCCATGGTTAAACGGTCGAAGCCAAAAGCTGTTTGTAAGGAGACCGTAATTGTATTTGCTTGCACAGAATTAAAAATCAAACCAAAAGTTACACTAATAAGAATAGCAAATACTGTAGCGAAAAAATTACTGCCTAAGGCATTTTTTATGTAGTAAGCAGGACCTCCACGGTAACCATTACCGTGGGTAGGGATTTTGTAAATTTGGGCTAAAGTGCTTTCTACAAACCCTGTAGCGGAACCCAAAATAGCAATTATCCACATCCAGAAAATAGCACCGGGGCCGCCACTGGCAATAGCAATGGCAATTCCCGCTATGTTACCGACACCAACTCGAGAAGCTGTACTAACACAAAACGCTTGAAAGGAGGACACTGCTTCTTGACCATGTTCTACGCCTATACCTTCTTTTACTAGCGATAGCATTTCACCAAGCATACGAATTTGAACAAATTTTGTGCGCAACGAAAACCATAATCCCAAACCTACAAGTAGGCCAATTAAAACATAGGACCATAGGATGTTGTTGGCACAAACAATAAAATTTTCTACTAAACTCATAAAAACCCCCCTAGATAATCACAACCATAAAAACACTAACGCTATTATACAATTTCTAGATAATATTGTATACATATATGCAAAAACCTCCAGTGTTAACAATGATTTTATTTTTCATTGTCTAGCACGGGAGGCTTTGCAATATTAAGTGGAGTTATTTTTACTATAACTTAACGATTAGATTGTTTATATTGATTTTATTCTTTTGTAAGTTTGTTTTTAGTAGAAAATCTTGAGTTTTGACTAATTCTTCAATATCTTTATCGTTAATAGTAGGATTAAAGTTATACCAAGGTGCCATAATTTTCACATCAGAGGGTTGAAGACCGGTTTCTTTGGCAGTATATGCGAAGGCACTGTCTTTGTTTTTGTTCATATATTCAATGTTTTCTTTGTGTGCAGCTAAAAATTGTTTAACTGCATCTGGATGTTCCTTTAGAAATTTGCCACTGGTGGCAATAACTATAGTAGCGTCAACAAGACCTTCACCGTTAGCAATAATATGAGCGCCTGCTTTTTCGGCTCGTAGGACATCTGCACCAGCGACTAAGGCAACATCAACGTTGCCGTTCAGCATGGCAGTAACGGAAGCAGGAATACCCATAGAAATTAGTTCCACATCTGTTGCCTTTAATCCATTTTTATCTAAGGCAGCGATTAAAATTTGATGAAGAATAGTCCCTTTGGGACCGGCAACTTTCTTGCCCTTTAGGTCGGCAGCACTTTTTATTGCAGGGTCTTTGGACATAATATTAAACGCTTTAGGTGCACGACTATAAATACCAATTATTTTGATATCGACACCGTTGGAAGCCGCCAAAATAGCAGAGGTACCCCCTAGGGCACTACAAATATCTAAGCTGCCTGCTGCTAAAGCTTCTGTTTGTTTGGCTCCGGAATTAATGTCTGGAAATGTTACGGAAATATTGTTTTTAGCAAAAGTTTTTTTAACGGTTTCTAAGTTTTTATCGACAATGGAGGGTATATTAAGGGGAGATTTCACGTAGGTGATGCGAAGAGTTTTAAGGGGTTCAACTTTGGGGGTAGAAGATTTTGGCTGATTCCCACAGCCAATTAGAGAAAAAGATAGGCAAGCAATACATACATAAGCTAAAAATTTTGTTAAAGTTACTTTTTTCATTCAATTACCACCTTTGTTTATTATTTATTCAATACCGGTTAAAACTTGTTTACGTAAATTAATCACTGAAGGCGCTGACAGGTCTCTGGGGTAAGATATGGGTACAGGAATATCAGCGGTTACATTGCCATTTTGCATAATAAGAATACGTTCACCTAAAAGTATAGCTTCTTCCACATCGTGTGTAACAAAAATAATGGTTTTGCGTTCTTTTTGAAAAAGAGCTAGTAGTGTTTCTTGCAGGCTGCGTCGTGTGAAGTAATCCAAAGCACTAAAAGGTTCATCCATAAGAATGATGTCAGGATTTTGAAATAAAGTTCTTCCCAAGGAAACACGTTGAGCCATACCGCCGGAAAGTTGGGCGGGATAAACGTTGGAAAAATTGCTTAGGCCCAATGTTGCAAGTAAGGTTGCAATATTTGCTGTAGATATAGCGGAATTTTTAGCACTGTTCTTTTTAGAACTAAAAGAAATGTTTTCGCTAACCGTGAGCCAGGGCATAAGTCTTGGTTCTTGGAAAACGAAGCCTATTTTTGGCATTATGCTTCCAAACTCAATAGTACCTGAACTTGGTGGCTCTAGACCAGATAAAAGTCTAAGCAATGTTGTTTTACCACAACCGCTTTTGCCTACGACTATGTTAAAACTGTGATCAGTAAAAGTTAGCGTGGTATCAAATAAAGCACATACCTTATTGCTGGGTCCTATATAAGTTTTATTAAGGGCATTTAACTGTATAGTCATACTTGATTCCTCGAATTTTCTTGCCATGGCATTAGTTTTTGGGTTACATTAATAAAAAGCCAGTCAATAAGGCTGCCAACGATGCCGATACACAAAATGCCCACAAGAACCACATCAGGGCGAGACATTTGTTCAGCATCTAAAATCATATAACCAATACCGGAAGATGCCGCTATAAGTTCAGCACCTATAAGCGCTCGCCAGCTGTAGCCTAAGGAAAGCTGCAGACCTACAGTGATAGCAGGTAAGGCCGCGGGTAATTGAATATAACGAGCTTTTTGCCAAGAGGTAAAATGTAACGAAGAGCCAACTTCTAAAAGTTTTTGGTCACAGTTTTTAACGCCACTGTAGGTGTTGAGAAATAAGGGGAAAAAAGAGGCTAAAAAAATAATTACTAATTTGGAAGCCTCATCAATGCCAAACCATAAAATGATAAGTGGAATTGATGCTAGAGGAGGTACATGTCGCACAAATTCCAAAGTAGGCCAGCAAAAGGTGCTGAAATAACGACTACGGCCACAAATAATGCCTAATGGTAAAGCCGCTAAACAGGCACAGAAAAAACCTGCAAAGACTCGGGTTAGACTGACATAAAGATGGCGCCCCAAGGTACCGTCTTGACATAGCTGCCAGAAAACCTTCATAGTGGCTTGAGGAGAAGGCAAAAGGTAAGCACTGAAAACCTCATATTTAGTTAGAAGCCACCAAAATGACAGCAACATAAGCGGCAGAATAAAACCATTTTTCCAGTGTTTCATAAGACACTCCTTATTTGCATAACACTAGTTAAACTTTAAAGCAAAAGAAACTTAAAGTCAACAATTAACATGATATAGTGTATAATTATAAGTAATTACATTGCCGGACAAAAAGTTTACTGAAATTCGTATTTTTGCAAACAATATAGAGCGTGTAACTGGGGAGATAATTTCTATGGAAGCAATAATGCATGCGTTACAAGGTATTGTAACGATAATGATCTTAATCTCAATAGGATTTATTTTAGCTAAATGCGGATGGTTTGAAGAACATAGTGAGGCTATGATTGCTAGACTTGTGACGCAACTTTGTTTGCCTGCATATATGTTAGTAAATCTTACAACTACTTTTACGCATGATGAATTAATGTCAATGAGTAACGGTTTGTTTGTGCCTATATTGTCTATTTTCCTTTGCTACTTTATTGGTAAGGGTGTAGCAATATTGATTAAGGTACCTAGGTCACGCCGCGGAGTGTTTTGCTCAGTGTTTTTCACTGCTAATTCTATTTTTATAGGGTTACCTTTGTGCTTGGCTCTTTTTGGTGAAAGTGGGTCGCCTTATGTGATGCTATATTATATTGCGAATACGCTTACTTTTTGGACCATAGCAGTGCATGATATTGCTGAGGATGCGGGGTTTGATGCCCCGCTTTTTAGCATAGGTACGTTAAAAGCTGTGTTATCCCCACCGCTTTTCGGATTTATCTTTGGTATTATAATGGTTATGTTGAATTTGCATTTGCCTGGGCCGCTTTTAACTTCGTGCCGCTATATTGGTAATATGGTAACCCCCCTAGCTATGCTTTTTATTGGTATAGCTATTAGTAAATACAGATGGGCGGATATTCATTTTGATTTTGAACTCTTAGTGGCCATGGTGGGACGTTTTGGCGTTGCTCCCATATGTGTTTTCGTGTTATTACCAATATTTCATTTGCCAATATTAATGTCACAAGTTTTTGTTATGCAAGCTGCTATGCCAGCTATGACTAATACTGCTATTGTGGCGAAAGCCTATGGTGGTGATTACGAATATGCCGCTAAGTTAACGGTGGTATCAGTTTTTGTGGCTGTTATAACGACACCATTTTACATGTGGATATTGCAAGGATAAAATAGGATAAAAACATTGAAACAGATGATTTCGTTGGCAGCAAGTAAGAAGTGGTGTTTTTGCACATAGTTTTGTGCAGGAGCTTCCGCTTCTTTTGTTTGAAATTTAAAGTTTGACTGTAAGAACAGCTATTGTTATACTTTTACTATCTATTACATAAGGGAAGAGGATATACACAATGCATTTAAAAAACAGGCGTTTAGCCATTATTGCAACCATTATCATAGTAGTACTTAGTTATATGACCTATAAATATATCTTGGCGGATCAATTAGGCAGCAATTCTATAGATAATTTATCGCGTTCTGACCGTTTGAATTTGAAAAAAAATATAGTAGTAATGGGTGTAGATAAACGTGACGGCGATGTAGGCCGCTCGGATACCCTTTTTGTAGTTATGTTTGATGCTAAAAATAATCATGCGTCTCTACTATCTATACCACGTGACACAATGGTTAAGATTCCAAAAAATGGTTGGGATAAGATAAATCATGCGTATGCTTATGGTGGACACAAAATGACAGAGCAGACCGTAGAAGAATTTTTGGGTATTCAAATCAATAACTATGTGGTTATTGATTTCAAGGGTTTTGTAAACATTATCGATGCTATTGGAGGCATAGATATTGATGTAGAAAAGGATATGTATTATTCTGATCCATATGACGATGATGGGTTGGTTATTGATCTTAAAAAGGGACAACAACATTTAGATGGCAAGAAAGCTATTGAATATGTTCGCTATCGTGATGAAGAAGGGGATATTGGACGTATTAAGCGGCAGCAGAAGTTTATCGCTGCAGCATACGATAAGATTACTAGTGCCCAAATACTATTGAAAGTACCGGGATTGGTAAAAGAAATTATGTCCATGATTAAGACAGATATGTCCCTAAGCGATATGGCTACCTTGGCTAAAGCTATGCATACAGAGATGAAAGCAAGCGGTGGGTTAGCTATGGCTACTGTGCCAGGTGAACCAGCTTATATTGAAGATATCAGCTATTGGATTCCCGATATGACGGATTTACGTGCACAAATGGTTACTATGCAAGGTGCTACTATGAACTCCAAGTATCGCTTAGCTGCAGAGCGGTATGAAGATGAATATACAAAACTGTTGCAAGTTCCAACAGAAGGAGAAAAGTCTGAAGGCGCAGATAAAACCGTCAAAATTATAAAAAAACCTACTAGTAAAGAACTGCAAAATGCTGTTAAGATAGCACAGGAAACTGACAAAAAACTTTCTGGTACCAAGGCAGAAGATTCAGATAGTAAGACGGAAAAAGAAACTGGTACAAAAATAAACAATCAAGAAGTTACTAAACCAAGCACAACACAAGCCCCTGCAGAAAAAGCAGTGCGTGTGCAAATCATTAATTGTAGTGGAAATCCTGAATATACAGATAAAGTTGTTTCATTGGCGCGTAGTGCTGGTTTAGTCGTAACAGGTACAGGTTCTGGAGAGATTATTGCTAATACTCAGGTGGTGTCATCTTCCTCAGCAGGAACTATTATTAGTAAACTAGCTGACTTACCTTTCCGTTATGCCTTGAGAGTAGTAAGTAACCCAAATGCCGGAGTTGAAGGGACTATTTATATTGGAGAAGACTTTAATTAATAGCCAAATTTCTCTAAAAAGTAATATTTTTTACACAAAAGGGCTTGCATAATGTATACAAGAATGCTACAATTAGCTTGTAAGAATTAAATAGCCCCTCATTTGGCCCTTCATAGTAAGGGCTTTTTTTTTGCCTCATATCTTTTTGACCATACAGTCACAGCGTGTTATAATAACTAAATCCACGTAAGTAGTTAAGAATTAAGAATTAAGAATGAGAAGTGAATACGAATGGTAATAAATGAAATTGAAGATGCAGGTAAAAATATACTAGGGTATGAGCCTATAAACAAACTGCTTAAAATGTTTGCAGGTCCGGCCATAATTTCTATGCTGGCTAGCTCCCTTTATAATATTATTGATCAAATTTTTATTGGGCACGCAGTAGGATATTTGGGTATTGCGGCTACAACTATTGCTTTTCCTATAGTCACCATAGTTATGTCGGTTGGTACATTATTGGGGGTAGGAGGTAGTGCTTTTGCTGCCATTAAATTAGGCGAAGGGAATAAAAAAGACGCTGAGCGTATCCTTAATACTGTTGCAGGGGTACTTTTAGTAGTCAGTCTTTGTCTGGTAGTGCTTGGTCTTTTATTTTTAGAACCAATATTGACACTATTTGGTGCTACTGATGCTACTATGCTTTATAGCAAGCAATTTGGCGGAGTTATGATTGCAATCATTCCACTTACAACATATGTCATAGCTTTAGCAAATATGGCGAGAACAGACGGTAATCCTCGTTTATCCATGCGGGCATTGGTAGGCGGAGTAATAATAAATATAATATTAGCGCCTATTTTTATTTTTAGCTGTGGCTGGGGAGTTTTAGGCGCAGCTTTAGCAACTGCTTGTGCACAAGCATTCTCTGTTTGTGTTTTAGTTTGGTATTTTACAAAATGTGGTAAAATGCGTTTTAATAAATATGATTTTTTTCACCCACACAGAGTACTTTTGAATAGAGTGATGGCAATAGGAGCTTCTAGCGGTTTGGTACAGATTAGCGCTACTATATTGCAAATAGTTTTGAATAATTCCCTATTATATTATGGAAACCTAGAGACTATTGGAGGGGACGCCGCTATTGGAGCTATGGGCATTGTAATGAAGGTAAATATGGTATTTATTTCTATATGCATTGGCATTGGCATTGGAGCTCAGCCTATTGTGGGATTTAATAGGGGGGCGGAACAATATAAACGGGTTAAGACTGTTTACAAAACGGCGGCTAAATGGGCTACATTGATTACCTGTATTGGTTGGTCTTGTTGTATGTTTATGCCTCATGCTATCTTACAGATTTTTGGTAGTGGCAGTTCCCCAGGGTTTTTAAATTTTGCTACAGATTGCATGCGTTTATTTTTAGGTGGCGTGTTTACAGCGGGGTTCCAGATTATTTCTACAAGTTATTTCCAAGCAACAGGACAGCCGCTTAAAGCTTCAATATTATCTCTTATGCGGCAATTTATCTTGTTGATACCATTAATAGTGACGCTGCCTATATGGTTTGGCCTTTATGGAATTTTATATGCCGGAGTTATTGCAGATTTGATATCGGCTACATGTGTTTTTATCTTTATTTATAGAGAAATGAAAAAATTGGATAAGTTAATAACTGCATAAAAGATAACATTAAAAGAAAAATCCCCTGAGCATAAATTTTTAATTAGGCTCAGGGGATTATTTCTTTAAATTTTAATGTTATTCTTTTTTCGTGACTTTTTTCAGACTAAGGCCTATACGATTGCGTTGTTCGTCAATACTTATAATAATCGGTTCAATAATATCACCTACAGAAACTACATCCAAAGGATGTTTAAAATATTTTGTGCTAAGTTCTGATTTGTGGATTAGCCCACTGACTTTCAAGCCAATATCTACAAAAACTCCAAAGTCCACGACATTTTGGACTGTGCCTAGCACCTTGGTACCAATGGCTAAATCAGAAAGCTTGGTAACTTTCTTGCGACTCATGGGAGCAGGAGAATCTTCTCTAGGATCACGGCCGGGCTTAGAAAGAGCAGATAAAATGTCAGTTACAGTAGGAATGCCGGCATTTAATTTAAGGGCTAAAATTTCCGGATTAGCCTGAGCAGCAGCAGTTTGCACAGAGGAACTGTTGGCAGAAAAATCTTTTAGCGTAAAACCTAATTCGTTTAAAATAGCTTCTGCCAATTTGTAACTTTCCGGATGGACCGAAGTATTATCTAAGGGGTTCTTACTATTTTGAATGCGGAGAAAACCTGCACATTGCGTAAAGGCGGCAGGACCTAAACGAGCAACTTTTAATAGTTCTTTTCTATTTGTGAAACGACCATTCTCACTGCGATAGGCAATGATATTTTTTGCTACGGGAGCACTTATTCCGGCCACATAGGTTAAAAGCGCAGGTGATGATGTATTTAGTTCTACGCCTACATGATTAACGCAGGATTCTACAACGTTACCTAATGTTCCAGTCAATTCTTTTTGGTTGACGTCATGTTGGTACTGTCCAACGCCAATAGCTTTGGGCTCAATTTTTACTAATTCTGCTAGGGGATCTTGTACACGGCGGGCGATAGAAACAGCTCCACGGATAGAAACATCAAGTTCCGGTAATTCTTCCCGAGCAAGTTTGGAAGCAGAATATACGGAAGCTCCAGCTTCACTGGTAATAACATATGCCATATTTAGCTTATGTTTTTCTATCATTTGTGCTGTAAATTCTTCAGTTTCGTAGGAGGCAGTTCCATTACCAATAGAAGCTAAAGTAACATTATTATCTTTGACCATTTTTAAAAAATCAGCTTCAGCCTGTTTGTTTTGTCGCTCGCTACCGGTAATGTTTAACACCCCAATTGATAAAATATCACCCTGTGGACCAACTACTGCACATTTACAGCCTGTCCTATATCCGGGGTCTAGACCTAAAACGGTATGTCCGCCCAAAGGTTGTTGTAAAAGTAGTTGACGCAGGTTACTGGCAAATACCGATATAGCTTGTTTTTCTGCTTTTTCTGTTAATTCATTACGTACTTCTCGTTCTAGGGCCGGAAATATAAGGCGCTTATACGCGTCTGCTACGGCATTTGTATATAGCTCGGTGAAAGTACCGGATGGTTTTATTTGTAGTTTTCGGCTAATAATACCTAAAATAGCTTCACTTGGTAGATTTAATTTTAGTTTTAGACAGGCTTTATTTTCACCTCTATTAAGTGCCAAAATCCTATGAGGAGGAAGTTGTTTAATTGGTTCAGAATAAGTTTTATACATGAGAAAATCTTGTCCGGTAATATCGTCAACGCATAATTCTGAAGCTAGTTCAGCGTTGCGCCAAAGTTCTTTGCGTACCAAATCGCGAATATCAGCACGGTCTGATATTGTTTCTGCAACAATATCAGAGGCTCCGGCCCACGCCTCTTCCGGGCTATTTACTCCTTTTTCTGCATCCAAATGGTAGGTTGCTAGTACATCTAAGGAAACAAGGGGAGTTCCTTGAGCAATTATTAATTCTGCTAATGGTTCTAAGCCTCTTTCACGTGCAATCATAGCGCGTGTTCGCTTTTTCTGTTTATAGGGTAAATATAAGTCTTCTAATTCCTGTAACTTAGAAGTAGCTTTAATAGCAGTTTCTAACTCTTGAGTAAGCTTTCCCTGAGCGGTAATGGTAGCTAAAATTTCTTCACGGCGTTGTGCTAGATTGCGTAAATATTGCGCACGTTCGCTAATATTTCTAATTTGTTCTTCGTCTAGAGAGCCGGTCACTTCTTTGCGGTAACGGGAAACGAAGGGAATAGTGTTTCCCTCATCTAGCAACCCTAAGGTAGCAGTTACTTTGTGGGGTGTGATTTTAAGTTCTTTGGCAATAAGGTCAGCAATATCATTCATGCAAAAATACCTGCTTTCTAGTAGTGTTTTTTAATTTCCTGTTTTTTGTAAGTTAGCCTGCAATTGCATAGATGTAGTATACAACGGCAATAATACCAGGCAAATAACTCGCAACCTTATAAATTCGCTGTAATATCTAAAAGTCCTGCAAAATAAATATTTGACATATGTCGGAGGCTTTATTATAATGAAAAAGTAAGAAAGAATAATTATTATATAAAAATGCAAAAATATTGTAGTAAAAGTTGATTATTACGTAGGCGGTAAGCGTATGTT
>Ga0172378_10007296_pt1 | contig 10291 bp, 9 predicted proteins | sample GrowelOW332metaG_FD_119755 | JGI IMG/M metagenome (GOLD analysis project Ga0172378, IMG submission 119755) | Groundwater microbial communities from an aquifer near a municipal landfill in Southern Ontario, Canada - Pumphouse #3_1 metaG | ecosystem: Environmental > Aquatic > Deep subsurface >... | reverse complement strand
TACTCAACCTCCTAATGATTTGATAATTAGATTATATCATGAAGAAAGTACGAAACAAACAAAAATTCACTTTTTTTATCACTTTCCTTTTTCTAATAGAATAAAATATTTATTATAAGATCAATATTCTTATGCACTATTTAAAGTTATTACCAAAAAATGCCTAAAATTTAATTTATAAATAATTATCTTTCGAATATACTTAAGGAAGTTAAATATAAAAACCGATGGTTTTCTATAAAAAATCGCTAAAGGAGTGAAAGCAAAAGATGAAATCTCTTGACGCGTAAAACATCAATTTATATTATCTATATTATATATCTAATATATACAGCTTTAAATGCATTATATTGTGCAAAGGATTAAATTGTGGACGACCCTGGCAGTACAAGCCTAATTTCACTTGGTTATTGTTATCACTTAAAGGTGATATTTTTCAAAGAAGGAGTTTATTATGGTTTCAGTGCCTAGACAACTCCTATTACAAGTAGTTCTTATCTTACTTAACGCGTTCTTTGCCGGAACCGAAATTGCAGTTATTTCTCTCAACACAAATAAACTAAAACGCCTTGAAGAAGAAGGTGATAAGAAAGCGGGTAAGCTTATCAAAATGGTAGTCGACCCGTCAAAGTTCTTATCGACAATACAAATTGGTATAACCCTTGCAGGCTTCTTAGGCTCAGCTTTTGCGGCAAACGCTTTATCTACCCCTTTAGTTGCCAAATTTCAAGAATGGGGTCTAACCTCCATACCTGTTTCCGTGCTCGATAGTTTTGCCGTTATCATAATAACCGTTATTCTATCCTTCTTTACCTTAGTATTTGGAGAATTGGTACCAAAGCGTATAGCACAACAAAAGGCCTTAGCAGTTGCTAAGTTCTCTCTTGGTGTTATAACTGTATTATCGGTAGTCTTTAAACCTCTCATTTGGTTAATCAGTTGCTCAACTAATATCATCTTAAAGATTCTTCACTTAAAAACCGAAGCTAATGATGATCAAGTATCAGAAGATGATATTCGTCTTATGGTTGATGTAGGAGGGCAATCTGGTACGATTGAAGAAGATGAAAAGACTATGATTCAAAATATCTTTGAATTCAATGATAGTTCAGTTTATGAAATCATGACTCGACAATCAGATATCATTGCTTTCGATATCACAGATACCGATAAAGAGATTCTTGAAACAATACAGTCCTCAGGTCTTTCTCGATTTCCTGTCTATGAAGATGATATTAACAATATCTTAGGAGTTTTAAACTCGCGTGAGTTCTTGATCAACTTGACTCAAGAGCACAAGAAGAGCTTGAAAGAGCTTTTAAGAGCTCCTTATTTTGTTCCAGAGACTATCAAAGCAGATCAGCTGTTTTCTGATATGCAGAAAAGTAAAGTACATATTGCAGTAGTTATTGATGAATATGGTGGAACTTCTGGTATTATTACCCTTGAAGATTTACTTGAAGAAATTGTTGGCAATATCTACGATGAATACGATAAACAAGAGAAACCTGATGTTGAAAAGATTGGTGATAACCGCTATCGCATTCAAGGGGATACACCACTTGAAGATGTGATGGAAGAATTAGATATCACCCTACCAGAAGATGAGGGCTACGATACTATTGGTGGTTTAGTACTCTCAACCCTTCATACGATTCCAAAAGATGGACAAAAGTTTACCGTCCATTTTGGCAATATCGCCATCACCGTGACCTCTATAATTGATCATAGAATTGTAGAAACTGTACTTACAATTGAATCTGCTGATGAAAAAGCAATAGAAGATAAAAGCGATAAAGAATAATCACTCACCAACTAGCTGAAGCACAAGCCCTCTTATTAACAGTATGAGGGCTTGTTTCATATTAGGGAGTTTATGAGCTAAAGGCAGTGAATAAAGAATTGCTTGTAAGGCGGATATAAAACGAGCGATATCTGCTTTATCATCGATAAAAAAGTAGGCTAAGATTTTCTCAACCATATTGTTTACTTCATCAGCGCTGTTAATTTTATCCTCATCAGAGATTTTTCTCATAATGATGGCATTGTTCTCATCATCAAAAAATCTATAAATCCCCTTTTGGTAGAAATCAAACACAATATCAGAAAAAATTTTCGTCAAGTTAGTTACAATCTTGTTCTCATCTAGTTCTTGAAGCTTCTCTAGATAATGCTCTTCCGTCTCTTTAAAGAAATTAGTATAGACATCAAAAAAGAGCGCTTCTTTACTAGAATAAAAAAGATAGAACGTGCCTTTCGGAATATGCACTTCTTCAACTAGATAATCTACACTTGTACGTTTAACTCCATATTTAAATAAAGCATCTCCTGCAGCTCTTCTTAGCTCTCGAACAATATTAGTTTTTTCAATTTGGGAATATGTTTTAGGCATTATATTATCCTTTTTGACTGTTTTTATTTATATAGTCAGTAAAACACAGTTTTTAACCCTTTTCAAGCCAAATTTACTCTTTTTTTCTTGATTATTCTTTGACAGGAGTTCAAAAATATAAGAACATTAAGTTAACAAATCAAAAGGAGATTACATGTCCACAGTTAAACTTAAAAACATTTGTAAAATCTATGATGGTGGTGTTAAGGCAGTTGATAACGTTAACATTGACATCGAAGACAGAGAATTTGTTGTTTTAGTTGGCCCTTCTGGTTGTGGTAAATCTACAACTTTAAGAATGGTAGCAGGTTTGGAAGACATTTCATCTGGTGAACTTTACATTGATGACAAGCTCGTTAATGATGTTCCACCTAAAGATAGAGATATCGCAATGGTATTCCAGAACTACGCTCTTTATCCTCACATGACAGTTTATGATAACATGGCATTCGGTTTAAAGATTCGCAAATTCAGCAAAGAAGAAATTGATCAACGTGTTCGTGAAGCTGCTAAGATTCTCGATATTGAACAACTTCTTGACAGAAAGCCAAAAGCTCTCTCTGGTGGTCAACGCCAGCGTGTTGCAGTAGGTCGTGCTATTGTTCGTAAGCCAAAAGTATTCTTGTTCGATGAACCATTATCAAACTTAGATGCTAAATTAAGAGTTCAGATGAGAGCAGAGATTTCTTCTCTCCACAACAGACTTAAAGCAACTATGATTTATGTAACACACGATCAGGTTGAAGCTTTAACAATGGCTGATAAAATTGTTGTTATGAAATTTGGTGTTATCCAACAGATTGGTGGACCACTTGAATTATACAACGAGCCAGATAACAAGTTTGTTGCAGGCTTCATCGGTTCCCCACCAATGAACTTCCTCAACACAGTTGTTGAAGCACAAGGTGATGATATCTATGTTAACGAAGGAACTTTCAAGATTAAAGTTCTCCCAGCTCAAGCTAAACTCTTAAAAGCTTATGTTGGTAAAGAAGTTACCTTTGGTATCAGACCAGAAGATGTTGAGTTCACACACAAGCCAGAAGATGGTAAAACAATTAACGGTCACGTTTCAGTTGTTGAACCTCTCGGATCAGAAACACACGTTTATGTTTCTACTTCCAAGGCTAAAGTTATTGGTAAGATTGACCCATCCGTTATTCCTACCGTTGATGAGAAGATTTCTCTTATTCCTAACTTGGAAAAAGCAAGATTCTTCGATGCAGAGACAGAACTCGCTATTCGCTAATAGCAAATTGTTATACAAAACAGCGGCTTTTCAGTCGCTGTTTTTTTATACTTTTTTAAAGATAAAAAAAGAGCTGATACAAACCCGTACCAACTCTTAAGTTTTTTTATAGGCTTACTTTAAAAGCAAGCTTCATAAATAGCATTTATAGCAGGATTTAAATCTTTATCATTGATAAAGAATAAAGTAGTAACCTCAGAAGCTCCGTAGTTAATACTATTTATATCGATATTTGCCTTTCTTAAAGCTACCGCTGCATCAATATAACTTGTTGAAGTCATATCCCCTACAAGACCGATAACTGCTTGATCTGGTACTACGGTAACTTCATCGAGTTCAAATTCTTTTTTAAGACGGTCACACATTGCTTTTGCAACAGAAATGCTAGCCATCTTAGATTCAAAATACCAAACAATGGAATCGATACCATAAAGGGAATAAGAAGGTCTAACTCCAAAGATATGCATCATTGTAAGCATAGCATGGCGAGCTCCATACTTTTTAAAGAGCATTAACTTGCTTACTCGAAGGGCACTAAAGCCTGTTTTACCTGATACCCCTATTAAATCTTTACTTGAAGTTTCGGGAACAATTAAAGTTCCTTTATCCTCTGGTTGATTAGTATTCTTAATTTGAATAGGAATTTGTCTTTCATAAATTGGAGCAATTGCTTCTTCATGGAAAACAGAAGCACCAACATCAGATAACTCTCTCACTTGCTTATAAGTTAATTCAGGAATAACCCGAGCATTGCTAATTAGACGAGGATCCGCTGCATAAATACCTGATACATCGGTCCAGTTTTCATATAAAGTTGCACCTAGTGCTCTTGCAAAGATTGCACCTGTGATATCAGAACCACCACGAGAGAAAGTTTTAACTTGACCGTTTGAAGTAGCACCATAAAAACCTGGAATAACATACTTCTTACCAGGAATGATTGCTCTTTTAATTAAATCATAGGACTCTGGTGCAACAGTACCATCAGGATTTATGATAATCACATCTGCAGTATCTAAAAAGGACCAACCTAATACTTGTGAAAAAAGGTAAGCAGAAAGGTATTCACCACGGCTTGCAGTGTAATCAGTTCCGCGTCCTGCATCGATATTGAATCGAACGCCATCTAAAACTGCATTAAGTTCTTTAACATCAAGTTTAAAACCTTTAGCAATTTCTACATATCGTTCAGCAACTTTCTTAAAAACTTCTCTACAAGAGAGGTTCTTCTGAACTATCGAATTACATTCATAAAGTAAATCGGTTACCTTAACATCATCCTTAAAGCATTTCCCCGGAGCAGACACAATTACTATTTGACGATTTTCATCGGATAGAATAATATCCTTAACTTTTTTTAACTGTGCTGTTGAAGCAACTGAACTTCCACCAAATTTACATACAATCATATTATAACTCCAGTCGTTACTATTGTTAGATAGCTTTATAATAAGAAAAAAACGTAATGTTAACAAGTAACTACCACTAGACAATAGCTAAATGTTAGAAATTAAAGATGGTTTATTCTTTTGAAGAGTTTGTTAAGATGTTTTCCAAGCTTCTAGAAATATGGGCTTTCATTGCACTAACCGCTTTTTCAGTATCTTTATTTTTAAGATACTCCAAAATCTTTTGATGCTCAGAAATTGAAATCTTTGCATACTCCTCTGTAGTTACCTTATGCCCCATTGAAAGACCATTCCACATATTAGATAAAAGTGAAACTAATTTATCATTTCCACTACCCTTCCAAATTGTCATATGAAACGCTTGATTACAATAGGTATACTCATTGCTTGAAGAACTATTAAAAGCTTCAAGCCCTAAAGCAAAAATCTTTTCAAGTTCTTCAGTACTTTTTTTATTTTCACTAAATAGTCGTACAGCTTCAGCTTCTAGAATTTCTCGCACTTGATAATGATCACGAATAGTTTTTTCATTAATTCCTAAAACAATAGCGCCTTTATTAGGCCTTAACTTAATTAACCCATCAGCGGCTAATATTTGAAAAGCTTCTCTTACTGGGGTTGTTGATACACCTAAGGCCTTAGCTGTTCCCTCAAGGGTTAATTCAGTTCCTTCTAAAAATTCTCTAGATAGAATAGCTTTTCTAATAGATGATGCAACTTGCTCACGCGCAGGAAGAAGTTTAATTTTTGCTAAAGAAATCAATATGGTTCCACTCCTAATGTTGTATAGTAATCAACCCAAGCCGATATTAGATTTTTTTTATCCTTCTTGAGAAGAGATTTTAAAACAACGTTAAGAATTATAATCCTATTTGATTGTTGATTCAAGTTATCGCTTAAGAGCTTAGTAAGAGAAAAGGAAACAATATTATTTCCAAATACAGCCATACATTCGATTGGACATAAAGAAAAAATAAAACTATGAAGCGCTAATTCCTTTTCAATTGAAGGATTTAGGAATAAATTTTCAAAGCTCTTATACAGTAAAGTTAAGTCCCTATTATCAGTAATAAGTGAAATACTTAACTCAATCTCGAAACCACGAGCTAAACAGAGTGCAGTTTTATTTCTATCTTTTAAGGAAGCAACACACATGTGTCTATTAGGGAGCCGGGTTAACACACCTTCTTTTTCTAGTTCTAAGAGAGCTTCCCGAATTGGCATTCTTGAAACACCCAAAGCAGATGCTAAAGTATCTTGAGATAGTTCGTCTCCCTCTTTTATATTCCCTTTTAATATTTCATTTTTTAAAACACTAATAATATTATCTTTTGTTCGTTTTGAACTAATTATTTCCATAAATTTAGTTTAATCGAAAATAGACTTTATAGGCAAGATTAAAAGGGGAGATAGCTACTAACCTCTCCCCTAAAATACTTATTTAATGAATTTCACTTCTTTACAAATCTCTTCAATAGCCTTTTCTTTACGTTCATTAAAAACAACTTTATTTTGCTCAAATAAATTATTTTTATGAGTATCTATTGAAACAATTAAAGGGCCAAACTCGTGAACTCGACAGACCCAAAGAGTTTCAGGCATTCCTAAATCTCTCCATTTAGCATCTTCAATCTCTTCAACTTTAGTTGCTGCGACGACTCCACATCCTGCAGGAAAAACACAATGTATAGCTTTGCCTTCTTGACAACCTAGCATCGTTTGTTCACCCATTCCACCCTTACCTACAATCAATTTAACATTAGTTTTATTAATAAACTCACGTTCAAATTTCTCCATTCTCATACTAGTAGTAGGTCCTATACTAACCATTTCAAACTTATCCACTTCCCCTTTTATAGGTCTAACGATAGGTCCTGCATGAAATATTGCACCTCCTGCTATATCAACAGGTAGCTCACGCCCTTCTTCAATTAATCGTCTGTGAGCTACATCACGACAAGTAACGATATACCCATTCAAATAGATGATATCTCCAATTTTAATATCTTCCAAATCTTCAGCCTTAATAGGTGTTGTAAGTATTTTCTTTTCCATTATAGTGTTACCCCTTTATGAGATGTAATTACATAGTTTAAATCTTTATCAAATTCAATATGACCTTTTCTATGAGACCAACACCCTACATTTACAGCTACACCTATTGTTGATGGATGGCGAGCTGAGTTTTCAATATTTACTCCCATAACAGACATATTACCCATCATTCCTTGAGGTCCTAGTCCAATACTATTAATTCCATCCTCAAGCAATTTTTCCATCTTTGCAGCTCTTTCATTCTCATTATGGGTACCAATTGGTCTCATTAATGCTTTCTTTGAAAGAAGTGCAGCTGTTTCAACACTAGTTGCAACTCCAACTCCAACAAGAAGCGGAGGGCAAGCATTTAGTCCATAACTAGTCATAACATCTAAAACAAATTTAGTAACTCCTTCATACCCTGCGCCCGGCATTAATACCATTGCTTTACCAGGTAAACTACAACCACCGCCAGCCATATAGGTATCAATAATACAAGTATCATTTTCACCATCAATTTCCCAAAATACTGAGGGTGTTCCTTTTCCAACATTCTTACCGGTATTATACTCATCAAAAGTTTCAACACTATTGTGACGAAGTGGGGCAGCAACAGTTGCTCTAATTACAGCTTCTTTTAAGAGAGCATCAACTTCAGCCATCAAAGGAAACTTAGTTCCACATTTAACAAAGAATTGTAAGACTCCTGTATCTTGGCAACTTGGACGATTAAGTTGCTTAGCTTTTTCTTGATTCTCAAACATTGTATCATAGATAGAAGACGCCAAAACACTTGTTTCTTTACTCTTTAACTCTGTTAGTTTTGCCCATACATCATCTGGTAAAACCTTACCAGTGTAGGCAACAAATTTAGCCATTATTTCTGTCATTTTTTCAACAGATTCATTTTTATTCATTTATTTTACTCCTATTATAATTAAACTGAAGGGTAGAAAGGATATAAGATTGGAAGTAATACCAAACTCACAATTGTAGCAACCAGAATTAACGGAAGCCCAGCTTTTACATAATCTTTAAATTTAAAGTTTCCTGCAGACATAACCATTGTATTAGCTGGCATACCGATTGGTGTCGCATATGCACAAGAACCACCAATAACAGTAGCCATTAATACCGCCCTAGGATCTGCACCCATTGCACTGGCAATAGAAAGTGAGATTGGAACTAATAGTGCAGTAGTTGCAGTATTAGACATAAAGTTGGTTAATACAGCAGAAAGAATAAATACAGCAACAAGTAAAACAAATGGGGATGCATTAGTTCCAAGACTGCCAATTACAAAGTTCGCAATTGCAGCACCAGCCCCTGTCTTTTGAAGCGCTTTTGCTAAAGCTAAAGTTCCACCAAAAAGAAAAATAGTTTTCAAATCAATACTACTTAAAGCTTCTCTTTCAGAAATAACACCACTTAAGATTAAAGCAAGAGCTCCAATACAACCAGTTACCGCTAACTTAATACCAATTTGCTTTTCAAAAATCATGCCAAGAATTGTTAAGACTAATATAACTAAAGAAGTATATTGCTTCCATTTTGGCACATTACTAAAATCTTTCTCTTTATCGTAAATACAACCATCTTTAGTATTTATTGGGTTATCTGGTAATAATTTATAACCAATAGTGCCATAGAACAAAATGCCACATACTAAAATTGGTAATCCAACTTTTGCATATTCAAAGAAACCATATCCTAATCCCATTTCTTGAAGTGCACTTTGAGCTATTAAGTTACCAGGAGCACCAATTAAGGATAAATTGCCACCCATTGCAGCTGCAAATACCAATGGTAGCAATAACTTACTTCTAGAAAATCCTTTTTTTGAGGAAATACCAATTACAACTGGAATTAATACAGCTGCTGTTCCAGTATTAGATAGTAAACCACTCATCAGGCCAACGATTACCATAACGGCAACTACTAATTGTCTTTCTGATTTTGCAAACTTTGTAACAAGTCCTCCAACTTGGTTAGCCATACCTGTTTCAAAGAAGGCTCCACCTACTATAAACATTGCGACAAATAAAATTACATTAGAATCGACAAAGCCTGAAAAGCCTTCACTTACTGTTAGAACTTTTGTTACTACTAAGGCGATACATACAATCATGGAAGTTACCCCAAGCGGAATTTTCTCCCATACAAACATTGCAATTGCAAATATTAATAATCCTAGTGTTATTATGATTGGATTCATAACCTCTCCTTTTGTGATATATGATATTGTATCCAATATCATATATATATTCCAATACAAATCACTTCTTGTCAATAAAATTTTTTTACTTTTTCCAATCTTCTCTTCCTTGACCTACTTTAGATTTTTTTTAAACGATTTTAGGCAAGGTACAATTCCCGAAAAAATGCTATAATTCTTTTTAACCTACAATAGAGGAGCGATTAATGTCATATTTCCTAAAAAAAAGTACCTTAAAAAAGGGATTATATCTACAAATATATGAAAGCTATTATGATGCAGATAAAGGACACGGCGCACATAAAGCTTATGAAGTTCTTGGTTATGAAAAAGACCTAGTTAAGAAAGGTATTGAAAACCCTATCGAGTATTATCAAGATGTTGTAGATAAATTAAACGATGAAGCTAAATTTGTAAAAACAAGTAAGACCTCATCCTTAATTAGAGAAACCCCATATCAATATATAGGCTACTTCCCCCTTAAGATAATTATGAATTCCTTAAAGGCAGAAGAAATAGTTACACTACTCTCGCAAGCCATGACTGACTTCGATTTCAATTTATACCATCTACTTGAAGGACTAATCTACTCTCATTCTATATCTACTAGTAAGGAAGCAATTAATTACCAGCAAGCTTTTAAAGTGTTATATGGGGAATATGATATTTTTACAGAAGAGCAAATACTACAAACATTAGATTTTATCGGCCCGGAAATTACCAAATTTGTTGATTTATTCATAACTTACTCACAGAAGAAGTATAAATTAGAACTCGACTTAAACTGTTACCTACTACCTTTAAAACAGCTCTTAGGCTTTGACCTAATCCTCGATAGCAATCGCATTCCTATAGATATCATCACCGATAAATATGATTATTTTACAGAGGAAAGAAAACAAACAACTATTGTCCTCTTTGATAATCTTAAAATTAAGGAACCACTTAATGGTAATTACCTAATTCAAAAAGCTGAGAAAGATTTTACT
>Ga0172378_10007294_pt1 | contig 10292 bp, 5 predicted proteins | sample GrowelOW332metaG_FD_119755 | JGI IMG/M metagenome (GOLD analysis project Ga0172378, IMG submission 119755) | Groundwater microbial communities from an aquifer near a municipal landfill in Southern Ontario, Canada - Pumphouse #3_1 metaG | ecosystem: Environmental > Aquatic > Deep subsurface >... | reverse complement strand
GTCCGATTTAGTATAATTTATAAACTTGTCCACGGAAACCATTGTTCTATAAACACCTTCGGTTAACTCTTGCTTATCATCTTTAATAAGCACCATACATGTTAATACATTGAAATTACACCATGGGCACCAGTTATTTACCATTGTGTTTGGTAATGCATAAAAATTCTGCCACCAGAAATTACTTCGCTGCATATAAGGCTTAATAATCCGTTCGTCAATATTAGAATATAAACGTTGTGAAATAAGTGGTTGAATTTTATCAAACTCTTTGTGGAAAAAATAATAAGTCCATGCAAGAAGAGAGCCCATGTTACCTGATCCAAGATCAATAATATTCTCACGAAATGAAGGAAGTGATGTCCTCTCTTTTTGTGCACGGCTAACGTGTGCCGAAAGTGTCCACGAAGTCATTTCGCAAAAATACCATACACCATCGGCTATCTTTTGCAAAAAACGTCCATTGCCTTCTGCCAGCTCAGCCATTATCAAAGATACCAGGGCAGTAGAATTTTCGCCATAAGGTTTTTGCATAATAGTACGTGAACCACTCTTTTCAAATTCTAGATATTCTCCTGCGGTAATTACCTGCCATTTATAATCGAGTGCCTTTTCACCACGTTCAATGATTTCCTGTTTATGATTAGCGGTTAGCTTATCCCATCCGACACGATTGGAATATGCCGGATATTTTATCCATTCATTATTTTCGAGAAGAATGCTACCTAAATCGTTTTTTGAACCTTCGTTTTGTAAAAGATTTCTGTATTCGTGTCCATATATCTGCGTTGTAAAAATTATTATGCCGAGAAATAAAAATAATCGTTTCATTTTATTTAGTTTTATAAGTATTAATTAGTGTAGTTTTTTATTTGGGTTTATAAACCCGTATATAATCAAAAACAACTTCATCGGGAAAATTCCCAGTTGCAGGATCTCCTCCCCATCCGGATAATTCGGTAGATAAAATCATGTATTCTTTTCTATTGGAAACAGCTGTACTTGTACGCCATGTTTCCACGCCGTCCACATAAAAAATGTATTCGTCTTTTGTCCATTCCAAACCAAATGTGTGAAAGCCTTCTTTTATTTCAGGGATATTTGTTTTTTTCCCTATAGTCTGGTGTGACTCGCCATAGCCATTCCAGTGAATATTGTGATAAACAATATCAGGAGTTTTTAAATGATATTCAAAGATATCTACTTCTGCGCCATATTTTTGCGGATTGTCGGAAGTATTACTAATTTCAGGTGATTGCAGCCAAAAGGCTACGTGTGGTCCAAATTCCCTGTTCATTTTGGCACGGCATTCAAAATAACCATATGTAGTATCATACAATCCCTGTGTCCCAAGCTCACCAATATAATATTTATCATCCTCTTTTAATACTTTCAGATACACATATCCGTCACCATTTTGAGTTACTGTATTACGGGAAACTATTCCATATTTTCTGGTACTTCCCTCGGCACGGTAGTTCCATTTATTCAAGTCTACTTCAGTGCCGTCGAATTCATCTGCCCACACCAATTTGTAGCCGGATTTTATATTGATAGGAAGTTGTGAACTTTCATCATCCTTAGACAACCCGTCATCAGCAGAACAAGATTTCAGCAAAAAGCAACATAACAACAATATTAAAAAAGGCAAAAATTTAAAAATAGTTTTATTGATCATTGTTAATTGTTTGAGCTATTTATATATATAAACAAAAGACCTTCCCATAAGGAAAATCCTTTGTTTATTTTTTGTCGTCATTTATTCCCACCCCGGATTTTGTGTCAAAGTAGGATTCTTTTCAATTTCAGTATAAGGAATAGGATATAAATAATTACTGTTTTCGTCAAACGTCGTATCATATAATTTTTCACCTGTTAACTCACGAGCTGTTTTTCCGTTTATTTTTTCACCAGCCAATCTCCAGCGAACAAGGTCATTATATCGTAAACCTTCACCTGCAAGTTCAACAGCACGTTCGCGTACAATACGTGTAAAAATATCATCCTTCGTAGTTTCTGTAATACCAGGCATATTCACACGGGAACGAACCATGTTAATATAGGTAATTGCGTTACCCTGCTGCTCTAATTCGTTATAACATTCTGCCATCATCAGATAAACATCAGCCAAACGTATTACAGGATAATTAATTGGCACGTCATCGCGGCTGTTAATTTGTCCATCCATATTACCGGCCGGAACAAATTTACGCCACAAATAACAATACCATGAACGATTGTGACGTATAAACCCATTGCTCTCCTTAGTTCCTGAAGCTAATACCCATGTACACATTTTAGCCTCATTGGATACCCATCCCAGATATTCACTGTAAGGAGTAATCACTGTTGCTGCACAACGTGGATCCAGACTGGCGTACAAATCTTTCAATTTATTGATTTCATCAGGATATTTAATAACGGTTGTTAAATCTTCAGAAAGGCTAGATTCAAATACTGCTTTTTTAACGTCATCACTACCTGAAAATCCAGGGAAAATGGCATCCCAGTCGATATCGTTACCATCTGTAGTTTCATACATATTAACCAGTTCGACTGAAGGCATGCCGTTGTCCCAACAGCTTCCATAAGAAGCCCTGGTTCCCAGATAACGACCAAACTGCATTCCATTATCTACACCTACTCCGCCCATATTCTGAATAGCAAAAATCATTTCGCTGCTCTCATCACCACCAGGTAAGAAAAGTCCGGCATAATCAGAGTATAATTCGTGCCCGTATTCAGGTTTAACAACCTCTTCAAAATCAGCAATTGCAGACTCATAATCTTTATTATATAACTCAACACGACCACGCATAGCGTAAGCTGCAGAACGACCTACACGTCCTTTTTCTGCATCATCCCAGCTCACAGGAAGTATATCAATAGCTGCCTGTAAATCATCTAATATAAAAGTACGCACTTCGTCTGCTGTACTTCTTGCCTTCAACATAGTATTGAATTCCACACTTACATCGGTTGTTTCATCATAAATTGGTACGCCTCCGAAAAAGTTAAGCAATTCATTATAAAATACTGCACGTAAAAATCTGGCTTCACCAATATAAACAGACTTAGTTGACGAATCAATCTGATCATCAGTCATCTTTGTTACATTCATAATAAAATTATTTGCCTGTGCAATTCCATCGTAACAATCTGTCCATTTATAATCGACCCACGCTGTATTTGATGTCATAGAACCGTCATTAAGCCCTGGATACGACTGCCAGTCATAACCAATACCAATATCTGTACGTGAATCAGTCATAAATTTAATTCCAAATACATCACGATTTTTCAGAGTCTGATAAACACCCATAATTCCTTCGTGTACCTGGGTCTCATTCTGCCAAAAAGTAGCGGAACTTAATTGATCTAAAGGATATTTGTCCATTTCATAACAGCCACTTAACAATAGCATGCTAAGAATAATGTATATAAAGTTTGTTCTTTTTTTCATTTTCAATTTTTTTAATGATGCAAACATAACTATTCAGTTTTTTTAGAATGAAACATTCAATCCAAAAACACATTGTTTAATAACAGGATAATCTACTCCGCTAACTTCAGGATCAAGACCCGGCCAGTTAGTGAATGTAAAGAAATTTTCAAGAGAACAATAAACTCTTACTAGATGCAGCGCACTTAGTTTATTTTGAGCCAGAAACATCTGGGGAACTGTATAACCCAATTGTATATTCTTAATTCTCATATATGATTTTTTTGCCATCCAGAATGTAGAATTAAGCTCGTTATTTTTACCTGACATAGACGATTCAAGTAAACGAGGAAAAGTAGCCGGATCATTGGCCACATCGCGCCCTTCGTAATAACGACCGTCAACAATATCTGAATTCATCTGGTATCCGTAACGTACTGAAGAAGAATAGTTAGTAAACACACTAGAAGCAGTTTCTCTGGCACCAATTGCTCCCTGAATTAAAGTACTAAAATCAAAACCTTTGTACGAAGCGTTAATAGAAACACCATATATCCAGTTATTAAGATTATTATAACCGGTCATAAAACGATCATCATTATTTATTAATCCATCGCCGTTCATGTCTTTGTATAAAACATCTCCCTTTTCAGGACGACCAAAAGCCGAGAAAGGGTTCATTTGTTCACCGGTAGTTTCATCAATAGGTGCGTTGGCGATCATTTTATCTACCAGATCAACGTCTTCATCTGTCTGTACAATACGATCAAACTGAAGAACATATTTTTCGTTTATAGTACGACCTTCTAATATCTGGTGATCACCACTATACGATGCAACATCTCCTTTAAATTTATCTACATTATTTTTTACATAAGTAACATTCCCTGACACTCCGTATGAAAAATCTTTACCAATATTTCCGTTATATGATAACATAAGTTCAAACCCTTTGTTGGAAACTTGTGCTGCATTCTGTTTTGGTATAGATGCTCCACCGTGTACATCAGGTGCAGGAAGATCAATAAGAATGTCTTTGGTTACTTTGTCAAAATAGTCAAAAGTACCGGTTAATTTATTTTTAAACAGCCCAAAATCAATACCTATATCTGTTATATAAGTACTCTCCCATGTTAAATCGGAGTTGGCTATAGCCGCGATCGCCAAACCTGTAGCAGTTGAATTGTTAAGTACATAGTTGCGTGTTGAATATGAAGAAATAGCATCGTAGTTTCCTACTGAATTATTTCCCAGAGAACCATATGAACCTCTTAATTTAAGATTTGAAACCCAGTCGATAGAACTCATAAAATCTTCCTGTATTATTCTCCATCCCAAAGAAAAGGAAGGGAAGTATCCCCAACGGTTATCAGATATAAAACGTGAAGAACCATCAGCTCTTAAGTTAGCTTCAAATAAATATTTATCCTGCCAACCCATATTTAACCGACCAAAATAAGATCGCATTGCCCACTCTGTTTGTGCTCCGGAAGTTGAAGATTCACCAACAGCTCCATCGATAACACCCAGTGAGGAATCAATTAAATCTTTGCGGTAAGCAGAGAAATTATCGCTCCTGTATTTTTCCTGACTTGCTCCACCCATAATGGAAAAATCAAGTTTATTATTAATAAAGCTGGTTTTGTAGTTTGCATAGGCATCCATAAAATTTCGGTAAGTGTTCCAGTTCTGGTTTTTAATATAGGTCTGAATAACACCATCACTAACCATTGTATTTGTATAAAAATCCCAGATAGGTACAAAATCAGGTTTTGTTACCTTTTTCCTGTCATAGAAATCATATACATAAGAAGTATTAATAGTTAATCCTTTTACAGGTCTGAATTCTCCGTAAAAACGAGTTTTCACACTATTGGATTTATCTTCTCCTGATATATTGTGCAAACGAGTTAAAATATTATTTGCCTGTGGATCGTCTTCAGAATTATTTACGGTTCCATATCGTCCGTCAGGTGATTCAAATACCATGCCAGGGGTACTGGCCGCTGCATATACAAATACATCTGAAAGATTACTACTACCCATTTGTGTATCTGAAGTATAACCACTAAGTTGTGTGCCAAAAGTAAACCAGTCATTAACTTCCGATTCAAGATTAACACGCATACTATGCTTTTTATAGCCTGAATTATCAACAACGCCTGGATTATTAAGGTAATTATATGAAGCATGAAAATGAATTTTAGCCGTTCCCCCACCAACTGAGAAGTTATGCTGATTCATAACACCAGTATTAAAAACATAATCCTGCCAGTCATTGTTCGGGTATTTTAAAGGATTTGTACCTCCATCAGCCCTCCATTCATCAATCTTAGCCTGGCTGAATTGTGTCCCCTGTCCGGAGTTAGTTGCGCCTTCATTGTACAATTCCATATAATCAGCATAATCAGTTACAACATCCAGATTGCTTGATACTGATTCTATTGAAACTTGTCCTGAGTAATTAAAGATTATTTTCCCTTCTTTTCCTTTTTTTGTATTAATCAGGATTACACCATTTGCAGCCCGCGAACCATAAATAGCAGAAGAAGCTGCATCTTTCAAAACCGAAACACTTTCAACATCCTGAGGATTCACTGAATTAAATGAACCTTCCACTCCATCAATAATTACAAGAGGAGAAGAATTATTCAAAGTTCCCTGTCCACGAATCATAATTGACGCATTACCATTTTCAGAAGGACTATTATTATCCGATGTAATAAATACACCGGGAACAACACCTGATAATGCGCTGGAAATATTTGTAACAGGACGACTTTCGACAATTTTATCCATATTTACTGCTGAAACAGAACCGGTAAGATTCACTTTCTTTTGAGTACCATAACCAACAGCAACTACTTCATTAAGACCTATTGACTCCTCAGCCATCGTAACATTAATAATACTTTGATCTTTCACAGGAAATTCCTGAACTTTCATACCTATAAAAGAAAAAACAAGGATCGCATCTCCCTTAACTTTTAAAAGATTATAATGTCCATTTATATCGGTAATTGTTCCTTGTGTTGTACCTTTTACAACTACAGTTACTCCAGGTAAAGGTTCACCTGAAGAATCGATTACTTTACCTGTAATATTTTTTTGTTGTTGCGTAAATGCAGTCTTATAATCCGGTGAAAGTATTATCTTTCGATCAGAAATAGTATAAAGAACCCCTGTACCTTCAAAAATCTGATCTAGTATTTCTTCTATGTCCTGATTTTTAGCTGAAATACTTACGTTTCTGTTAGTATTGATCAACTTTTCATTATAGATAAAAAAATAACTAGAAGTATTTTCAATCTGATCCAGAACATTCACCAGTTCCCTATTATTACAGTTTAAAGAGATTTTTGCTTTCTGGGAATAAGCATTTACTGCAAAAGTCTGGAATACAGCCAAAAACAGTATAAAAACAGTAATTCTCATAAATCTTAAAAGTTTTATTAAACCATAGAAGTTTTCTCCATGGAACTTTTGTTTATTTTTCATAAATTTGAATGATTAAGTGTTAAAAAATCGAAATGTTTTTTTAGGAAATCATACCAAAGATTTCCTTTTTTTAGTTTTTTACGTTTCTTTCATAATTTTTTATTTAATTTTTATATAAAAGCACTTTCTCCTTTTGAGAAGTCCCATCTTTCAATATTTTAGCCCCAATAATACTATAACGAATAGGAGAAGTCATCGTCAGCACTTCAAGAACATTCTTCAGCGGGTCATCCTGAAAAGTTCCCCTTATTTTATAATCCTTTAATGACGTATCCATCAAGACAACATCTACATTATACCATCTGGAAATTCGTTGTACTACCTGGTCCATAGAATCTCCCTGAAAAATGAGTTTACCTTCTGACCAGGATCCATATTTTTTGGGATCATTTACCTGACTGATACTGATGGAATCATTTTTAAAAACCAAACGATCATTTGGTTTCATAATTACCCCTTTTGAAATCCCCTGTACTGAAAATTCAACTTTTCCTTCTCCAAGTACTACTTCTACAAGATGGTTTTCGGGATATGCATTAACATTAAATTTTGTTCCCAACACCTTTATCCTGGTAACACCAGCAAAAAGTTTAAAAGGATGATTACTGTCATATGTTACATCAAATTTTGCTTCCCCTTTAACTGAAACATTTCTGTCCTTACAAAAAGGAATTTTGTAACTCAGCGAAGACCCGCTATTAAGCCATCCTCTTGTACCATCAGGAAGAGAAAAACTAACTCTCGCACCTATAGGCGCAACGATCTCATTTGTAACAAATTCTTTTGATTTATCTTTATTCAGTAAAATTCCTGCAAAAATTATCGGAACAAGTAATATGGCAGCAACTCCGGAATACCACTTATAAATCTTTCTTACAAACGACTTCTTTATTTTTTGCTGCTTTTTAAGGTTAATAATATGATGAATATGATCAATCATAAATGATAAATCATGGGTTTCTTCAGTATGTGTGACAAAATATTTTTCGAATTCTTTTTCAAAATATCGTCTGAATTCTTCATCTTCTTCTTTTTCAGAAAAAAGAGACCAAATATTACGTTCTTCCTCTGCATTAGCTTCTCCTCTGCAAAAACGTTTTATTTTTTCTATATTCGTGGATTCAGTCATTTTATATTTTTATTCCATCATAAAAGACAATGTATATTACCTATTTAATTAGGTATAACAAACAAGTATACATAATCTCATAAAGAAAACACGATTATTTTTTCGGAAGTTAAAAATATAAAATTTCAAATACTATTTATATATAGCCCCATTATCTGCAATCCCTTCGGGCTTTGCAGATAATGGGGCTCGGGTTGGTGCAATCAGTCTGTCCATAGGAACAGACTGATAATATTGGGTTTATGTTCGCTAAGGGAACTGCATCAACCCGAATCCCATCAACTGTTATGCTTAAACACGTAATCTATAAATATCTGTAACAAAAAAATATTTTTTTATTGGATAAAAAAGGTATAAAACAACAAAAGTCCTGAATTATTTTCGGAAATATGCTGCCGGATAAATTTTAAAGCAGATGAAATTAGATTATTAACAGTACCTGCAGAAAGATTCATTTCTTCCGCAATTTTTTTTGTAGTTTTTCCTTCTTTCCGACTTTTAACAAAAGCAGTATATTGTTTATCAGGCAATTTTTCAACCAGATATTTCACCCTTTCCAACATTGAATTATAATTGACCTGATTTTCTGTGTCAAAAGAATTTTTCTGAGAATATCCTATTTCTTTTCGAAATTGTTCTTCCAGTTTTTTTCTTCGGAAAAGGTTACACATTTCGTTATAGGCAATAGTAAAAAGATAAGACTTTAATATACTATCTTTCTTTAGCTTTTCACGATTTTCCCACATTTTAAGAAAAACATTCTGAACCAATTCTTCTGTTTCTTCCTTCTTCTTTAAATATTTTATAGCAAAACCATATAAACGGGAACTATACTCCTTAAAAATTAAATCAAAAGTTGTTAAATTTCCTTTCCTAAGTTTTTCAACCCAATCACTATCTGTTTTATTATTTCGTACCATATATACTCTCTTGATTACATAACAATTATAATCAATAAATTATTTTTTTTAATTAAGTATATTATTTATTTACAGTCAAGCTGAAAAGTATTCCCTTTCCCTTTTTTTAAAAAGAAGGTTACCATACTATTTATTCAAGATATTTTAATAACACATAACTAATAAAACAACTCTTCAGGGTTAACAGAATGAAATTTATTTTCATCAAACTTTCTGATTTCTATACCGCCTTTATCCCAGAAAGAAGGCAGGCCTCCTGTGATATTAACCAGAAAAACGATTTTTAACTTATGTAAGCCATTGGCAAGAGCTACTGAATTATCATGGCGTGAATAGCGTTTGAGTTCTCCCCTGTTGTTAATCAGTAATTTCCCGTCTAACCACACTTCTTCGTTATTAGATGAAAAATAATAAACACCATCTTCAGGAATATTTATGTATCCATTGGCTACTGCTCCATAGTATCTAATATCCTGTAAATTTTGTTTATACTGTCTAGGTAATTCACTAAGATTGCTGATTACCTCCATTTTATTTGCTTTTTTACCCTTTATTTCTTCAGAATTACTATAATGACCTGAATACACTTCCATCTTTAATCCGGGATGCGTGTTTTTCACTACGGCAGAGGGAAAGAACTGCTCTTTTTTTACAGTAATAGTACGAACACGACTTTTTTTACCTGAAAGAAGAACTGTACATATTTTTATTGTTGCATCTCTTTTGAAATTAAGTGGTACAGTATATTCTGTTGATTCAGCTAGAGGTTCTGTTCCATCTAGGGTATATACAATTCTAACAGGTCGCGTAGTTTTAAATATAACTCTTACACTATCGGTGAAAGCTACAAAATCGCAGGAACCATTCGGCTGTTCCGGTAATGGAATATGATAATTTACATTGTGTCCATCCATTCTTACACAAGCATTCTCCAGCCGGCGACAAAAGTCCTTAAAATTCTTCTTTTCAGGATTTGTCCATGATATCTCTGAAAGAGCCAGAGCCCGGGGATATAAACGGTAATCCTGCATTGCCTTGTCTGGAATATATTCTGACCATACATTACATTGTACTCCCCGGATAAAGTTTCCTTTATGCATTATTTTTAATTTTTCAGGTATCGGATCATACGCATAGGTCTTTTCTAAAGGGGTATACCCACCAATAGCTACCGGTTCAATTTTAGCATCTCCCTGATAATGATCTACATACAATCCTCCTGAACCGGGAGTCATAATAACATCGTGATTTTGCAATGCTGCTTCAATTCCTCCTTTTTCTCCTCTCCATGACATTACCGTTG
>Ga0172378_10007293_pt1 | contig 10292 bp, 8 predicted proteins | sample GrowelOW332metaG_FD_119755 | JGI IMG/M metagenome (GOLD analysis project Ga0172378, IMG submission 119755) | Groundwater microbial communities from an aquifer near a municipal landfill in Southern Ontario, Canada - Pumphouse #3_1 metaG | ecosystem: Environmental > Aquatic > Deep subsurface >... | reverse complement strand
TCTTTGCCACAAACCCTTTTTCCTCGATAATTTTTAGAAAAACAGCTTTTATTTGTTTTTAATCAGTTGCTGTAAAAGTCGTTATAAAATTATACGCTCTTGACAGAGATCAGGAACTCTGAAATTGTAACCCTGTTTTGAACCACGCCTTTTTCTCAGAACTGGAGATTCGGTTCTCTGAACTTGGCTTCCGAACGGATGAGGGCGAATCGCAATTCATGCAAATGACACGTAACCAATGCTTTGCATGAGTTGCTTACAGAATTTCTTCTGCAAAAACAAGAAATTGGCGAATAGTAATACGGCTTGGTGATCGAGCTGCGTACTGTTTGTCTTGTTCTTGTTCCCGCTTTTTGAGTTCTGCGGTTTTCCCTTGAATTATCCTTTTTTTGTATTACATTTCTTTTGTGTCTTGAACCTGTATTATCGGAGAGGAAAAATACATGAAAACGACTGCATTACGCCTTTATGGCAAAGAGGATTTGCGCCTGGAGAGCTTCGAGTTACCTCCCTGTGGAGAAGATGGCATTATCGCTGAAGTCGTTAGTGATTCGATCTGCATGTCCAGCTATAAAGCAGCCAAACAGGGTGCTGATCATAAACGAGTCCCCAATGACTGCGCAACCAATCCGCCAATCATCGGCCATGAATTTTCGGGCAGGATTTTGGAAGTCGGCAGCAAATGGCAGGATCAGTTCAAACCCGGCGACCGTTTCGGCATTCAACCTGCTTTGATGTATAAAGGCTCCCTGGAAGCTCCCGGATATTCTTTCCCGACCATTGGAGGGGATGCCACGCATGTGCGGATTCCTTCCTGTGTAATGGAGATGAATTGCCTGCTCAACTACAGTGGCGAAGCGTTTTTTATGGCATCTTTGAGTGAACCGATGAGCTGCCTGATCGGCGCTTGCCATGCCCAATATCACATTAAGCCGGGCTCCTATCGTCATGACATGGATATTGTGGCCGGCGGCAATTGCGCTTGCCTTGCCAGTGCTGGCCCCATGGGGCTGGGTTTAATTGACTACCTGGTTCACGGCCCACGTCGCCCGAAACTGGTTGTGGTAAGCGATATCGATCAGACTCGCCTTGATCGAGCTCAGTCGATCCTGACACCAGAAGATGCTCAGGCTAATGGTGTTAAATTGGTCTATCTTAACACCAAAACGGCAAGTGCGGTGCAGGATCTGCTCGCCCTGACCGATGGCAACGGCTACCATGATGTCTTCGTCCTGGCACCAGTCGCACCCGTCGTCGAACAGGGAGACGCCATTCTCGGACGGGACGGCTGCCTGAATTTCTTCGCCGGCCCAACCGATACCGCATTCAGCGCCAAACTGAATTTTTACAATGTCCACTATGCGGGCACTCACCTGGTGGGAACTTCCGGCGGTACGACCGACGATATCCGGGAAGCTTTGGATTTGATGGGAAAAGGGATTATCAACCCCGCCATGATGATCACCCACGTCGGCGGATTGACGGCAGCGAAAGGCACCACCCTGCATCTGCCTGAAATTCCCGGCGGCAAAAAACTGATTTACACGCATGCGGACTTCCCGCTGACCGCCATCGCTGACCTGCCGGAACTGGGGAAAACCAATTCGGTATATGCGGAACTCGCCGAAGCTTGCGCCCGCAATAAAGGACTCTGGAATCTCGAGGCAGAACAAATCGTGCTCAATAAAATGCCCAAACTCAATATTAAGTAACGCATAAAGAAAGAATACAACGGCATGAAGATTTCAGTCAATACCAATTCCCTTCGGAAAAACTTCAGCAATCTGGAAATTGTCGAGTTGGTTCGAGGAGTTGGCGCCAGCGGCATCGAATGGGGGCTGAATGGCCTCGACAGCATTACTGAAGATTGCCGGCAAATGAAGCAAGTGACCGAAGATGCCGGGCTGGAGATGGTTTCCTTTATTAATGGCGGTAAACTCTTTAAAACAGAGGAGATGCTGCGATGGAGCGAGGCGATCGCCAAAACCGGGGTTGCGATGCTGCGGGTTGCGCATCCTTGGTACGCTTGGGATTATGAGGAAGCATTGCATCAGCCGGATCACTACAACGATCTACTGAAAATGACCCGGGAGGGCTTGGAACGCCTGGAACCTCTCGGGCGTCAATTCGGTCTGCGCTACGTGATGGAAACGCATGGCTCCTCCGTTTTTGCTTCGCCAGTCGTTGCTCATTTCCTGCTTGCCGGCCTGGATCCCGCTGTATTTGGCATCATTTACGATCCCGCCAACACCTATATCGAAGGCTTTGTCCGCCCGCGCGGCGCCGTCGAAGTCATCGGCTCCTATCTGGCTTACCTGCATGTCAAGAACGTACGTTGGGAAGCAAGCATCAAAACATTGCCCGGCAAGCGGGAACGCCAAGTCTGGCTACCGGAAAAATGCGCCCTGGATCAGGGTCTAGTCGATTATCAAGAAGTCTTTTTTGCCCTGAATTGCGCAGGTTTCGACGGCTGGCTGTCCTTTGAAGAAATGTATTCTGAAAAAGACCAGATTGCCGATGAAATTCGCAGCGGTATTGAGCATCTACGCCTCTGCCAGGCTGAAGCCCCGACAAGTCCCTGCGAGCCCTTCAAATCCTTTAACCATTAGTTTTCTGCCGCAGCCAGCGCAGCGGTCGCTGTAATTCTATTCAATGAAACTACTACTTAATGACGCTTTGGATTGATAACGATGCGGATTTTTCCGCCCTTTGCCGGGAAGCCGCCCAGCATCCCTGTATTGCTTTGGATACGGAATTCATCTGGAGCAGTACCTTTTATCCCCGCCTGGCGCTGGTACAACTTTCCTGGGGTCGGGAGCATTGTGCGCTGATCGATCCTCAGGCAATACAGAATCCGGCTCCTTTAGGCGAACTGCTGGAGAATCCCCACGTGCGGAAAATTCTGCATGAAGCTCCCAGTGATTTGCCCATTCTGCGCAATTGGTGCGGGGCTCCTCTGCCGGCGGCAATTTTCGATACCCGCCTGGCGGCGGCGTTCTGTGGCCTCAGTCTAAGCTGTTCGCTCAACAAGCTACTGACGGAACTGCTGCAGATCACGCTGGATAAAAGTGAAACTCGCAGCGATTGGCTGCAGCGCCCGTTGACAGACAAACAGCTGCAATATGCATCCGAAGATGTCATCATGCTACCGGAATTAGCGCTGCAGCTTGAAGACCGTATAAAAACCTTTGGAAATCTGGCCTGCTTTGAAGAGGAAATGATCCTGTTTTCCAGACCGGATTTCTACCGGCTGGAAGAACCGGAAAACTGCTGGCAGCGAATCGGCGGCAGTGGCAATTTCGATGCGCGACGCTTGGCAATCCTCCGGGAATTAGCTGCCTGGCGCGAAATGACTGCTCGCGAGTTGGACAAGCCAAGACCACGTATTTTGAAAGATGAGCAAGTGCTGGCCATCACCACGCTATTGCCGCAAACCCTCGCAGATCTCCGGAAAATCCCTGAATTCTGGCCAAAACATATTCAAAAATATGGCGAATCGATCCTGGCAGCGATCCAGCGCGGCCAGCACGTCCCGCTGGAAGATTGTCCTTCCCCCCAAACATTAAAAATGTCGGTTCAAGTTTATAGGAAACGAGTTGCTAGATTGCAGGCTCTGGTGAAAAAACGCTGCGAACCTCGCGGCCTGGACCCATCTCTGGTCGCACCGCGAAGAGAAATCAGTTCGCTGGTGCAAGCCGCCGAAAAAGGAAACTGGATCAACCATTCCCTGATGCATGGATGGCGCGCAGAATTGCTCGGAGATACCCTGCGGACAATGATAAAAAATAATTTTGAAGAATAAGGGGCTATTATTGCCCAACCTTGGCAGCAAGTTTTTCGGCTTGGGTCATCAAGGACACAGAAGTCAAACCGGCGTTTTGCGTCGCTCGCATGATGGCCACGACATCCTCATAGGGGCGTGTACCATCGGCGCGGATCATCACATTGACATCTCCACGTTGTTGTCGTATCCGAATGAGTTGATCGCACAGCTCATGCATCGGCACTGATTGCTTGTCTACACTGACGACACCCGCATCATTAATCGTGATAATAACCGGATTCTCCAGCTTCTCCACTTTCGTCCGGCTATTCAACTCCGGCGGCGTGACATCAGTAGCATATTCAATGACCGGGACAGTAATCACAAAAACAATCAGCAGCATGAATGTCAAATCCATCATGGAGGTCAGATCGATGCTGTTGAAAGACTTGGATTTTCGTTTACTGGAACGCATCAAGATTCTCCCTGAGTCGTGGCTTCAGAAAATGTTTTTGTCTGTACACTTTCCTGGGGGAGTTTCGTTTCTTCCAGCCGCAAGCTGGTGATGAAATCTTCGATAAAGGTTTCCATGGAAACATCAATCGTCTGCAGGGTGAAAACAAGGTAGTTGTTCACGACCAGCGACGGGATGGCCACCATCAAACCGGCGACTGTCGTCAGCAGGGCGCCGCTGATACCAGGAGCAATCGCCATCAGATCCGGTCGACCGGCTTGGGCAATACCGATAAATGTCAGCATGACGCCCCAGACCGTACCGAACAAACCCAACATCGGGCTCATCGCCACAATCGTCCCTAACGTGGAAAAATGTTTTTCCATCTGCAGAAAATGGCTGGACATGATCCGGTTCATCGTACTGCGGACTTTGTCGATTTCATCCGGCGTAAGTTTCCGTGATAAGAGGCAATGACGGAATGCGATCCATTGCCCTCCGCCATCGCGCTGCAAAATATTTTTCAGTTCTTCCAAACCGGCGGAGCACATTTCTTTCAGTGGTCCGTCAAACTGATTTAGGGTATTAGCCATCGCCAGGGGAGAATAATTAGCGTTTTCGAAAACTTTTCGAAACTGTTGGCAGGATTTTAGAATTTCCCGCAAGCTGAAAAACTTTTGGGTCATGATGCACCAGGCACCTGTACTGACGCCAAATAACAGCAGAACGATGAATTGCCCCATTCGATCACTTTGGGCAAAAGCATAAAGAACCGTTTCGATCATGGTATTTTCCTGTTTGCTTAATCGGCGTTTTCCATCCTTGAGGAATCCGCATTCAACAGAATTTCGGCCAACTTGAGATAATGATCCGGGGAGAGATTTTCTGCCCGAGCGTCCAGAGATAGCCCCAGCCGAAGAAAGGCATCATTCAACACTGGTGCTGGCACAAGAGCTTGCAGCAACTTTGCGGCTTTCTTGCGACGTTGCGAAAACGCGCAGCCGGCTATCCGGGACGCCGTTTTCAAAAGCTCGGTTGGCGGCAGATTTTCTTTCAATCGGAGTTTCAGAAAAGCGGAGGTGACTTCGGGTTCAGGGAAAAAGACCTTCGGCGAAATCGTTCTCAGCATCGTGACTTGATAGCGCCAAGCCAGTCTTACGCTGAGCACCCCATAGTCCTTGCTTCCGTCTCCTGCCACCAGACGATCTCCCATTTCTTTTTGCAACAAAACAAACATTTCCTTTGGTGGATTCGCCTGTTCACTGATATTGGCCAAAAAGACCGAACCGCAGGAATATGGGAGATTTGCAATGCAGCGATAAGGGGCATCGCCAAGAATCTGCTGATAATTCAACTTACAAGCATCGCCTTCGAACAGAGTAAAATTGCTTTTCCCCGTAAAACGTTCTCGTAACCAACTCACCAGCCGATGATCAATTTCAACCGCAGTCACTTCGCAAAGCGAACTCAACAGCTTCTCCGTCAGCGTCCCCGCCCCAGGACCAATTTCCAGAATCCGTTCGCCGGGCAACAGCGCAGCATCCCGAATCAGAGCCTCCAGCAAATTCGTATCCACCAGAAAATTCTGCCCGAGTTTGCGGCTGGGATGCAACCCCAGGCGTTCAAACAAGGCACATAATTCGACTTTTTTCATAGCGGAGACCTGAAAAGATATACGGATTCATACAACTACGTAAAATATAATACATGAAGCGCATTAACGCAGATAGCCATCCCAGAATTTTTTCCCCCAAGCAGCTTTTTTGCTATTGCTGGCAGCTCGGCTGTTCGTGCGATTTTCCAATGGTTTTTGATCTGTTTTTGGTTTGCATCTTTTTGCTGTTTCGGCGGGGTGGAGTTTGCCGACGATGCTTTTGACGGCAAGTCGGGCAGTAGCAAAAGCCGCTTGGAGATTGTACCCCCCGGTCGGCCCGTCAATATCCATCACCTCACCCGCAAAAAAAAGCCCGGGCAGCTTTTTTGATTCCATGCTATCCGGAGCAATTTCCGGGAGCGCGACACCGCCAATGCTGACAATGGCTTCTTTCAGAGGGCGGATGGCAGTCGTTTTAAGCATCCGATTCTTCAAGGCCTTCGCCAGTCCCGAAAAGTCTGCGTTCGCGAATTCCGAGTGCAGTTCGTTGGCCAGCCCTTCAGCGAAAACATGATCAAGCCCCAGTGCATTCAAGGCCGCTGCCGGCTGCCGGGTTTTCTGCCAGGCGCCTTGCAGACGGCGGCTCAATTCCAAGGACTCGACTTCCGGGAAAAGGTCCATGACCAGGGAAAAATCGCTGATGTTCCGACGTCCGAGAATTCGTGTGGCATCAAAGATGGCGCTGCCGCGCAAACAGTTGCCAGCTGCCAACAGATTGCCGTCCGTGCTGGCAAATTCTCTGCCCTGCTGAAAAAGATGGACTTTGACTTGAGGAATGCCAGCTTCTGCCCGACCAGACCGCAGCTGCAGCCAAGAATTGTCGACCTCGATACCGGCCAATCCCGGACGAAAAGGCTCCAGCAGATGTCCCAGCTCGCCGGCAATACGTTGCCCATCGCCAACACTTCCGGTCTTCGGATAGGAAACACCACCGGTGGCAATCAGAACAAAACGCGACTGTAGTTGTACCTTTCCGCAAAGCACCTCATACTCGCCACTGCTCAGCGTACTGATTTTCTGCACCGGGCAATTCAACATCAATGGAAGCTCCAGATCCCGGAGCCGATCCGTAAAACAATGCAACACATCATCGGCTTTCCCGGAACGTGGATAAATCCGATCCTTCAGTACTACCGTCTCTAATCCGTAATCACTAAACCATTTCCGCAGTGCCGAAGGCGGAAAATCCTGCAGAGCGGGAGCCAGAAAACCGCCGACGGGATCCCCATAATCCCGAATCAGGCTGGTGGGTGTTCCGCTGTGGCTCACGTTACAACGATTGTTGCCGCACAGCAACAGTTTGAGCCCCGGACGATGCCGACGCTCCAGCACCAAGCAGTTGAGCCCGGCTTCGCCCGCACTGCAGGCAGCCATCAGCCCGGCTGCCCCAGCACCTATAATGATCAAATCAGTATTCATGTGTAAAAAAGTTGGGAAAAATAGCTGAACCGGATTTTCCGGCAAAACACACACAACCCTCCGCAGAAAATGTTTCCACAATCTCCGCTCGGAATGGACTAGTATGCATAATCTGAACAAATTGTTGACAGATTTTGCAGTGGTAGACGTGTCCCAGTATGGACACTCTCTAAGTATAGCTGATTTTACTGTTAAAACAAGAACCCTCAGGAAAAAAGCAGCGATGCTCCATTTTCCACTGGACTGGTAATTTTCTTCGAGGCAATTATAGTATAAGGTTTACGCCTGGAATCGTCGCCTCCGTCAGCTTTTTTTGCTGCGGACTCTGGCATTATCAATCAGGATGCGGAGAGGGTTTGATTGGCGACATTGTTGTGACCGGGCAGGAAAACAAGCTCAAGAGGAGAAAATTATGGCAGAAGCAGCTGTGAAGAAGAATGTCGGTAAAGGGGCAAAACATACCTTATGCCGCAGGATTGGACAGTGTATCTGGGGTATGGCGAATTGCCCGACCAACAGCCGCACCGTAAAAAAAATCGACGGCAGAGAAGAAACATCGACTCCAAGAGCATATCCTGCCGGTCAACATGGCCCGAATAAACGCCGCTCCAAGTTATCCACCTATGGTGAACTGCTGCTCGAAAAGCAAAAATTGCGGACTTTTTATGATCTGACCGAGCATCAGCTCCGTTTCATCTATAAGCAATCCAAACTTGGTGAAGGCACAACCGGCGAAAAACTGCTCCGGAATCTGGAAATGCGGCTGGTCAGCGTAGTGTACCGTAGCGGTCTGGCCAAAACAATTTGGGCCGCCAAACAGCTCGTTTCGCATCGTCACATCCTGGTGGATGGAAAAATTGTCGACCGTGCCAGTTATCGTATGAAAGCCTCACAACTGGTGTCAATCAATGCCCAGCGTTCCCCTGTAATCTGCGAAATTGCCAAAGGCAATGATGCCATTGTTCCGGATTATTTGCAGAAAGATCAGGACGCCTGCAAAGTCACGGTTACCCGTGAACCGCTCCCTGAAGAAATCAAGGTGGATGTCAATATTATGAAAGTTATCGAGTTCTACGCCCGATAATTCCGGCCTACTAAGACCACAAAAAAAACCGTACGGCGAAAACCGTGCGGTTTTTTTATTTACTGGTTTTTGTTGACGATTTCCTGTAACTCCTCCTGCCTGCCAATCTGAGATGGGTGCGATGGTAGTATAAGCTCGCGTTCCCCTCCCCGGATTCTCCCTAGAAAGTGGCCGGAGGGGCCCTACAGAAAGCGGGGAAGCGGGCTAAAAGCCCGCTGGGGCTACGCAGCCTAAAAGGCTGAACTACAAACGTACACATCCCCAATGCTTTGCGTAAATCGGTCAAAACCGTAGTAATCTTGTATATCAATAATGATTAACGAGTGAAGTGTTTTTCTCTGCTTCAACTGCTTTTTTAGGGTAAAAGCTGCTGGTCACCAGCAAAGTGTCATGAAGTTTCCAGCAAAAAAAGCCATCCGTCCCAGTTTTGATACACCAGTTTGTAACCCACTTGATATAATTTTTCGGCTAATTTTCGGTTTTCGATTGAGATATGTAAAAAAGTGGCATTCGTGGCTTGATATAATTCTTTGGGACTGGGAATGATACGTTGCCGCAAAGTGTCTTCGACCAAGCGGGCTTTTACCGGGTCAAAGGCGAATGCGAACATTGGTTCCAGGCCATTGAGATAACAATATTGCGGCATGGCATAAAACAACATTGGGAAGCTGCCCCAGCGCAGATTGGCAATAATGGTTCCTGCTGGAATTTGTTGTTCCCGGGTCCATTGGGCGAGGCCACTGAATGGGCGGTGGTTCTTGCCTTCCAGTGACGACAGCACCGGAAGCGTAATCAACAGGGCCAACAGAGCGTAAAAGCCAGCCACTTTCTTTCCCAGTTCTTTTTGACCTTGCCGCTTTCTTTCAGTGTCCCAGTTCTGCAACAGTAGAGCGCTGCATAAAACCAGTGCCGGCAAGGCATATTCGGCAAAGCGAAATTGCCAAAGAAAGGCTAAGCTGCTACCAGCCGACAACAGCAACATAGCATTCAAATTAATTTTTTGCCGCCAGCCGGCTGCCAAAAAAAGATTTCGTTGCCAGTACAGCAAAACCGCCAGCAATACTGGCAGAAGTATCAGAAAGGGGGCATAACGTAACGTTGACCAAACTCTGAGATATAATTCGTTGCCACCGTGAATATTGGCTTCTGGCCCCATTCCGGTAAACATCTTGATAACCTGCCAGCTCTGAATCCAGAAGATATAAAAAGTATTGGGAAACTGCGGATGCAACAGCAGCCCCGAAAAAACGCCCGCCATAGCCAGGCCCGGTAGAAGCAACAAGTTGCGCCGTTTACCAGTTGCCAAAAACTCCGCCAGGACAAAAGGCAGGATGGGTAGTAAGATCAGGTGCGGGCTGCTATAGCACCAAGAATAAATAAAACCCAGAAAGAACAAAATCAGTCCACGGCTCGGTCGCTGCCGCCACTTTTCAGCTGAAAGCAAGAGCAGCACTGCAATAAATAAAATCATTGAGAGCAGATAGGCACGCAGGAATAATAGCCGCAAAGTGAACCCATAATACAAGGCGATCAACAATAGGGTGTAACACACCGGCATTTGGATGCGCCAACGGCAAAGCAGTATGGTAAATATGCTTAAAAAACCGGCGACAAAAAGTAGGTTGGGAAGGTGAAAGGGAAAACTATTGCTCAAACCACAAACACTGCGTAAGCGGAATAATCCCCATAGCAGCAGATGAAACCCCAATTCTTTGTCGCTGTAGTGATCTTTCCAGATTGACATACTGGTAGCCGGAAAGCTTTTTGCCAGAAAACAATCCGGTCCCAATTCCGCCAGTTTTGCATGATAAAAAGCATCAGGATCAATTTCGCCATCCGTAAACAAAATGCCGACCCGCAGTACAGCCAGCAAGGCCAAAGGCAAGCAGACTGCCAGTAAACCGTGATAAAAAGTCGG
>Ga0172378_10007292_pt1 | contig 10294 bp, 5 predicted proteins | sample GrowelOW332metaG_FD_119755 | JGI IMG/M metagenome (GOLD analysis project Ga0172378, IMG submission 119755) | Groundwater microbial communities from an aquifer near a municipal landfill in Southern Ontario, Canada - Pumphouse #3_1 metaG | ecosystem: Environmental > Aquatic > Deep subsurface >... | reverse complement strand
TATTGATAGCATTTATTCATAAAATTCAAATCACTTCGCTGGGAGAACTTTTCCATTTTGGGTTTTAGAATAGAAATTGATAGTTTATAGTTGACAGTTGAAAATTAAAGTTAGGAATTAAGAATTAAGAGTTGTAAGTCTTACCACTTAATACTTACCACTCAAATACTCATCACCACATCATCACATCACCACAAACCACAAACCACACAACACAAACCACCCCCCCTCCTCTTTAGTCACATTTTCTGCATTTTAACTATGAGTTTAGAAGAAATAATCATATCTTTGTAGCTTAATACAACAATAAAGGAATTAAGTTTTACACCTTACTTTCATCCATTATTTTAATTCATTTTAAACCCTATCTATAATGAAAAAACTTATTATTTTAAGCTTATCAATTATGATGTTGATTTCTTGTACAATGAACAAGGATTCTGCCGAAAAAGGCACCATCTTTTACTCGGAATTTGACACTCCTTTCGGAATGCCTCCTTTTGAAAAAATCACCAACGATGATTTTAAACCTGCATTTGAATACGGAATTAAACAACAATCCGAAGAAATTGACTCTATTGTCAACAATCCGGAAGCGCCCACATTTGAAAACACCGTTTTAGCATTAGACAATAGCGGAGCTATTTTGACACGTGTGTCTCGGGTTTTTTATGGATTGAAAGGTGCTGAAAACAACGACACCATTCAAGCTATTGCCGAAGAGTTGTCGCCCCTGTTGTCTGAGCATAGCGATAATATTTATTTGAACAACAAATTGTTCGAGAGAATAAACACCTTGCACAAAGATTCTGCCAACCTTGGTCTCAACACTGAGCAGTACCGTTTGCTAGACATGTATTACAAAGACTTTGTCCGTTCGGGTATTATGCTGAATGAGGAACAAAAGGATTCGCTACGAGAAATAAATAAAGAACTGTCCGCACTTACACTACGGTTTGGAAACAACTTACTGAAAGAAACTAATTCATTTACATTGGTTGTTGACAACGAAGAAGATTTAGCCGGACTTCCACAAGGAGTTGTTTCTGCTGCAGCAGAAACTGCGAAAGCAAAAGATATGGATGGCAAGTGGGCTTTCACACTTCATAAACCCAGTTGGTTGCCTTTTTTGCAATATGCAGACAAGCGTGAATTGCGTGAAAAGCTGTACAAAGCAATGTACAATCGTGGCGACAACGACAATGAATTTGATAACAAAAAGATTATTAATAAGATTGTAAACTTGCGTATACAGAAAGCCAACATGTTGGGCTACGACACGCACGCCGACTTTGTGATGGAAGAGCGTATGGCCAAAACACCCGAAAATGTTTATAAGCTGTTAAACGAAGTATGGAATTATGCTGTTCCTCAAGCTAAGAAAGAGGCTGCCGAATTACAAGCACTCATTGATGCTGAAGGTGGAGATTTCAAACTACAATCGTGGGATTGGTGGTACTACACAGAAAAATTGAGAGAGCAAAAATTTGCATTAAACGAAGAAGAGCTCAAGCCTTATTTCCAAATGGAAAATGTTCGTGAAGGTGTTTTTGCAACAGCCAATAAATTGTATGGACTGAATTTCAACAAATTGGAAAACGTTCCCGTATATCATCCCGAAGTGGAAGCATACGAAGTTACCGATTCAGATGGATCGCATATAGCCATTTTTTACACCGATTATTTTCCACGTCCAGGTAAGAATGCAGGTGCATGGATGAGCAGTTTTCGCGGTCAACGCATTGATAATGGAGAAAATATTCGCCCATTAATTTACAACGTTGGCAATTTTACACGCTCAACACCAGAAGCTCCTTCTCTTTTGACCTTAGATGAGGTGGAAACACTTTTCCACGAATTTGGTCATGCCCTACACGGCATGTTGTCCAACGTTAACTACAGCGGTTTGTCAGGAACAAGTGTCCCACGCGATTTTGTTGAATTGCCTTCACAAGTTATGGAACACTGGGCATTTCACCCCGAAGTACTAAAACTCTATGCTAAGCATTACGAAACAGGAGAAGTAATTCCCGATTCGTTAATAGAAAAAATGGATGCTGCTTCAAAATTCAATATGGGTTTCATTACTACTGAATTTACGGCTGCTGCCCTGATGGATATGGATTACCATACTCAAAAAGAACAAAGAGAATTTGATGTGCGCGATTTCGAGAAAAAATCGATGGCAAAAATTGGTTTAATCGATGAGATTATTCCTCGCTACCGCAGTACATACTTCTCACACATCTTTAGTGGTGGCTACTCTGCCGGCTACTACAGCTATTTATGGTCAGAAGTATTGGATGCCGATGCTTTCCAACCATTTGCAGAAAAAGGTATTTTCGATCAGGAAAGTGCAAAATCGTTTCGCGAAAACATTTTGTCGAAAGGTAACTCAGAAGATCCGATGGAACTCTACAAAAAATACAGAGGAGCAGAACCTGATCCAATTTATTTACTTAAAAACAGAGGTTTTGTAAACTAACCCATTTGAAGCTATTTGGGAGGAAACTTTTACGGACATAACTGTCGTTAAGAAAAAAAGTTGCGTATAAACTCTTCAAAAAGATAAAAAAAGTTTATATTTGCAAGCGTAAAAATAGGAGGCATGAAAATGCCTCTATTTTTAATATCATACATTGATAATCATTTAAATATCAAACAACAATAAAAAAAGCAAAACTGTAATGTTAAACAAAGGATTTATAAAAACCTTCGCTATTTTACTTGGGCTTATTAGTTTGTATTATTTATCATTTTCTGTGGTAAGTAATCATTACGAAAGAAAAGCCGAAGCGTATTCCGGTGGAGATTTGAACCTAAAGACTCAATATCTTGACTCAATGTCAACTGAGAAAGTCTATTTAGGCTATACGCTAAAACAAATTCGCGAAAAAGAAATTGGTTTAGGTTTAGACCTAAAAGGCGGTATGAACGTAATTCTCGAAATTGACGCGCGAGGAGTTTTAAGCTCATTGGCCAATACCGATGACCCGCAATTTAATCAAGCGCTTCGCGAAACTGTTGCTGAAAACCGAAGAGGAAGTTCACAAGACTTTATATCGCTTTTCCAACAAAAATATGAAGCCATTGATCCCAATGCAAAATTGGCGAACATTTTTAGCATTACAATGAGTGACCGGATTAATCCGGGCGACACAAACGATAAAGTAATTTCAGAATTACGCCACGAATTAGTAAGTGCTGCAGATAACTCTTTTAATGTACTGCGTACGCGTATAGACCGCTTTGGTGTGGTAGCACCTAACATTCAAAAACTGGAACGCGCTGAGAGAATTTTGATCGAACTTCCGGGTATTAAAGAGCCGGAACGTGTGCGCAGACTTCTGCAAGGAAGTGCGAATCTGGAATTTTGGAAAACTTATAATGTAAATGAGTTATTAAATGGGTTCAACGATATCAACTCCCGATCAACTGCTTTTGTTGCATCACAACAATCTGCAACTCCTGCTCCGGAAGATGAAGTAACAGATTCCATTTCAGCCGATTCTTTATTAGTTACTGAAAAAGAGCCTGAAACGAGCGTCGATGGTTTAGATAGAAAAAAGATTACCATTGATAAAAGCTTCACCCAATATTTTGCAGAACCCTATTTTGCAATGGGTGGTGCATCCGGTGCAATTGTTGGAACAGTTTCAAAAAATGATACGGCAAAAGTAAACTTTCTGCTGGATAAATTCAGTGATTCGTTCCCCGCTGATGTAAGATTTAAATGGGGTTTTAAAGCCGTAGATACGCGCGAAACCTATTATCAACTATTTGCCTTAAGAGGCGACGGATCTAAACGCGGACCTGCTCTTGATGGTGACGTAGTTGTTTCGGCACGTGCCGACCAAGGTCAACGTGGCTCCGCATGGGAAGTGAGCATGCAGATGAACTCAGCCGGATCGAGCCGATGGGCAACCATTACAGGAACTGAAAAAGGACGAGCCATAGCAATCGTTCTGGACGGATATGTTTATTCAGCTCCCAATGTGAACGACAAAATTGAGGGAGGACGCTCACAAATTACAGGAAACTTTACGCCCGAAGAGGCGAAAGACTTGGAGAACACGCTTAAATCAGGTAAGATGAAAGCGGGTGTTCGAATTGTCCAGGAAGACATCGTGGGTCCATCATTGGGTCAGGAAGCAATTAATGCAGGATTGGTGTCATTTATTCTGGCATTGGTAGTGTTGTTTGCATTTACTTTCATGCTCTATGGAATGATTCCCGGAGCTATTGTAAACGCTGCATTGCTCCTCAACTTTTTCTTTATACTTGGTGCCTTAGCTGCATTTCAGGCGGTTCTTACCTTACCAGGCATTGCAGGTATGATTCTTTCGTTGGGTATGGCTGTTGACGCAAACGTGCTTATTAACGAACGAATCAAAGAAGAACTTGCCAGCGGAAAAACATTGCGTAAAGCGGTAGAAGATGGGTATAAAAACGCTTTCTCTGCGATTTTTGACTCTAACTTAACAACGGTTATTACTGCTATTGTGTTGGTTTACTTTGGAACAGGTCCTATCAAAGGATTTGCAATTACCTTAATCATTGGTATTTCGTCCTCGTTTCTTACAGCAGTATTCCTTACACGTTTGGTATACGAAGCACAATTTGCAAAAGGAAGATGGCAAAATCTTACTTTTACCACAAATGCTTCAAAAAACTTTTTGACCAACCCCAAATTCAAAATTTTAGAGAAGAGAAAGAAAGCTTTCATGATTGCAGGTGGTTTTGTTTTGATAGGAATAATATCACTTGCTACCCTTCAACTAAATAGAGGAATTGACTTTACAGGAGGAAGAAACTACGTAGTAAGATTTGATGAACCTGTGAAAACGACAGACGTTCAAGATGCATTAGCTCCTGTATTTGGCGATAATGTAAGAGTTATAACAATTGGCTCTAGCAACCAGGTACGTATCTCCACCAATTATATGATTGATAGTGATGACCCCGATATTGAAGACGAAATTAAAGGTCTATTAGGAGAAAATCTTAGCAGCTATATTGCTCCGGGAAACACCATAGATGATTACATTCAAAGTTCACAAACTGTTGGGCCAAGTGTAGCCAAAGATATAGTGCAAGGTGCTTTCTGGGCATTGCTTATAGCACTTATTTTCATGGGTATCTATATATTTGTTCGTTTCCGAAACTGGACTTTCTCAGTTGGAACCCTTACAGCTCTATCTATCGATGCATTTTCAGTAATTGCCTTATATTCGTTGCTCTACAAAATTATGCCATTCTCCATGGAGATTGATCAAACGTTTGTGGCGGCAATATTGACTGTTATCGGATATTCCGTGAATGACAAGGTAGTAGTATTTGACCGTGTGAGAGAATACAGAAATCTCTATCCTAAACGAAATCTGTTTGATCTCATCAACGATTCTTTAAATGCAACATTGGCACGAACTATTAATACCAGTGTGAGTACAATCCTTGTAATTCTTATGATTTTCTTCTTTGGTGGAGATGCAGTAAGAAGCTTTGTATTTGCCATGTTAATTGGTATTGTTGTAGGTACTGCAACCAGTTTGTTTATAGCTGCTCCAATTGCTTACAATATTATGACAAGAAAAGATAGTACAGAAAGCGAAGTTGTAATAACCAAAAAAAGAAGATAGCAACTTTATATCTTAGTCTTTGACTTGAACTAAATAATTAAAAAACGGATTGCAAATTAAAATTGCAGCCCGTTTTTTATTAGGGTTGTGTTGCTACTTGGGGTACGACTTTGAGTCGCACCCCGATGTGCAACCTGCATCTAAACCACGCGAGAGGACTCGCGCGGTAGCGCTTCGAGTCGCGTCCTGAAAGCAATGGCATACAAATTCACAGTTTTCTTACCTATTCTTGTTAAACGTTTTTTATCACTTTACCCACCATATATAATTTATTCTTATTATCTTTGCGCCGTATCAGTTAGGTAAATATTAGTTTATATTTAACATTTCAAAGAGAGCATTCTATCTGACAGATTCCATTTTTATCCTCGAATTTCAGGGTAATAGAAATATTGATTCTGAGACAATTTATATTTAGTACCTGCCAGAAAAGTCCTCGTAAATCATCATTATTTAATATGCTCACTTAACCCAAATATTTAACGCCGTTGCAATATATATTATTAATATACTTTCTGTTCGCTCTCGGAATATTTATTTTACCCGGTTGGTTAAAAAAGCATGTGGGTGTCATTCTGGCACTTGTTCAAACACTGTTTTTTGTTTACTTCTTTTCAAAAATACCGGAGGCTACAAACGGTCATGGAATAGTAACCGTAATCCATTGGATACCACAAATAGGACTTAATCTTGAGTTTTTATTAAATGGTTTAAGTTTGGTTTTTGCCCTCCTTATAACCGGTATTGGCACGTTAGTCTTCTTATATGCTTCGGCCTACATGAAAAGCTACGAGGGTACTGATAAATTTTATTTTCAGCTTTTCCTTTTCGGTGGAGCGATGCTCGGCCTTGTACTGTCGGCAAATCTTATACAGCTTTTTGTTTTTTGGGAACTCACCAGTTATCTTTCATTCCTGCTCATAAGTTTCTTCAACAAAAAAGAGCTGGCGCGTAAGGCTGCCTTTCAATCGCTTATCATAACTGCTTTCGGAGGGTTATTGTTGTTGACGGGTGTTTTGCTGTTGGGCAGCATTGTAGACAGTTATTCAGTGACCGACTGGTTAGAGGGTGCCCAAAGTATAAAAAGTAGTGAATTTTACCTCCCGGGTCTTCTCCTGATATTGGCGGGCGCATTTACAAAATCGGCACAATTTCCTTTCCATTTCTGGTTACCCGGAGCCATGCAGGCTCCAACACCAGTAAGTGCCTATTTGCACTCGGCAACGATGGTTAAAGCAGGCGTATTTTTGTTGGCATTGCTTAACCCCGTGCTTGGCGGAACAATCGAATGGACATATATCATCACCCTCGTGGGCGTAACAACCATGTTTTTGGGTGCCTACTTTTCAATTACACAAACCGATCTCAAAGCCATACTTGCCTATACCACCATTAGTTCGTTGGGTATTTTGGTGCTGCTTATCGGTATTGATACTACGCTTTCGATAAAAGCGGCTATGCTGTTTTTATTTGTGCATGCTTTTTATAAAGCGGCATTGTTTATGGTGGCCGGTTTTATCGACAAAAAAACCGGCACGAGAGAGTTGTCTAAACTTGGCGGCTTGTACAAACATATGCCCATCACATTTATAATCAGTATACTGGCTTTGCTTTCCATGGCTGGTTTACCACCTACGCTGGGTTTCCTAGGTAAAGAACTCATTTACGAAGCAAAAATACAATCGCCTGGTATTGCTTCACTGGTGCTAATATTGGGCGTTGCCGGAAATACACTGATGGTTGCCGTTTCCATGTATTTTATGTTTAAAGTATTTTTGGGTAAACAAGGTGATTATCCCAAACAGCCTAACGAAAAAGGATATCTCTATTTATTGGGTCCCGGCGTGCTCACCTTGCTCAGTTTACTACTTGGTCTTTCGCCGGCGGTACTTGGCGATGTCCTAGTAGAACCTGCACTCAGCAGTATCCGAAAAGAGTTCATAGATGTGGAACTTCAATTGTGGCATGGTTTCAATGATGTTTTTTTACTTAGCTTGCTTACGATAGTGCTTGGCATGACAATTTTTGTCATTGCGTTATACAAAAAGCAATTCCTCATCAAGTGGAGATCCATTAACAACCGTATTTTCATTATTGAATTTACCAATATATTTAATCAGTTGCTTGACGGTTTTTTAAATTTTTCGGAACGTAACACAAAACGATTACAACATGGTTACCATCGCTTCTATATACTCACGGTAATAGTGTTTGCCTCCGCTTTACTCTGGTTTGAAGTTTATGTTACGCGCAACTGGGTGTTGGAAACTCAATTTAGTTTAACTCCATTGTACATCTCAGGTTTGGTGGCCATCATTACCTGCTCTACCATATACGCTGCTATAGCTCGATCGCGCATTGCGACCATCATTTCAATGGGTGTTACCGGATATGGCATTTCACTGATATACCTTTATTATAGTGCTGTTGATTTGGCCATTACTCAAATATTAGTCGAAACGCTTGTCGTGGTCATGTTTGTGCTGGTGTTGCAACGTCTGCCGCTTTTTGAAACATTGTCGTCTAAACTTACCAGAGTACGCGATTTAATTATCTCTCTCACCTTTGGTAGTGTAATGACGGTGTTAGCCCTCAAGGCTTTAAATGTTGAATTTAATCATTCCATATCGGATATGATGGTGAAGAACAGCTTTGTTAAAGCACACGGGAAAAATGTGGTCAATGTAATATTGGTGGATTTTAGAGCATTAGATACTTTAGGAGAAGTTACGGTGCTGATTATTGCAGCTATGGGTGTTTTTGTTTTACTTAAAACCAAAAAAACATGAATTCAGTTATTCTTCAATTGGCATCACCCTATGTAAGGAGCTTGTTGGTGTTTTTCTCCCTTATTGCACTGTTGCGCGGGCACAACTATCCCGGCGGTGGCTTTATAGGAGGTCTGCTGACAGCACTTGCTATCGTGTTTTATAGTTTCGCTTTAGATTGGCGCCAGGTTCAAAAAAAATTAAAAGTAAAGCCGGAGACATATATAGCATTAGGTTTAGCCTTTGTGTTATCCAGTTTTTTGCCCAGCCTTTTTCAATCTGAAGTGTTGATGAAAGGTGTCTGGGTAAGCATCCCCATGGGTATATTGGGAAAACTCGAACTGGGTTCACCACTGCTGTTCGACACAGGAGTTTTTATGGGAGTGATAGGAGTTACCTTACTATTTTTCTTCACCTTAGCATATCGTAAATAATGGAAATAATATTAGCCGTTTTAGTTGGAGTGCTTTACGCTGCAGGAGTTTATATGCTTTTGCGACGCAGTATTTTAAAGTTTATTATCGGAATCATGTTCATAGGTAATGCCACCAATTTAATCGTTTTTTTGGCTTCGGGCATTGTTGCAGGTGAACCTGCCTTTGTTGATGGAGTAGTACAAAATGCAAGTGAAATGGCAGATCCACTTCCACAAGCATTTGTACTCACATCGATAGTGATAAGTTTTGGTATAGTGGTTTTTGCACTTGCTTTAAAGCTCAAGTTTTTTGAGATTACCGGTACAGAGGATTTGGATCAACTTACAAAAACTGATAATTAACTCTATGACAGCTATAGCTTTACCCATATTAGTTCCATTTCTACTCATACTGGTATTTGTATTGATAAAATCAAATCGTGCCGCTCAATTTATCGGTGTGCTTGGCAGTGCCGTATTGCTGGCTGTTTCTGTTTATTTGTTTGTACAAGTTACTGAGTACGGCGTTCTGGCTTTGAATATGGGAGGCTGGGATGCTCCCATGGGCATTACTTTGGTGGTGGATTACCTAAGCACTATTATGCTTATTGTTGCTTCGTTCATTGTTTTGGCTGTCTCCATCTATGCTATCGGATTTATGAGTGGAAGTCATAAAACAAATAAGTTTTATATTTTTTTCTTCGGACTTGTTTTGGGAGTTAATGGTGCCTTTATAACAGGCGACGTTTTCAACCTGTATGTTTGGTTCGAGGTGATTCTGATTTCGTCGTTTGTACTGATTGTTATCGGAAACTCAAGCGATCAATTGGAGGGAGGTATCAAGTACATGGCATTAAACTTAATCGGTTCCCTACTTTTTTTGGCCGGATTGGGTTTGTTGTACGGTGAAACCGGAACTTTAAATATGGCACACCTGGCACAAATATTGCGCGAGAACGAACAGTCTATACTTATTAACTCGTCCACAACATTATTTTTTATCGCTTTTGGAATAAAAGCGGCTGTTTTTCCGCTGTTTTTTTGGTTACCTGCTTCGTATCATACCCCGAATATAACTGTAACTGCCCTCTTTGCAGGTTTGTTAACCAAAGTTGGGGTGTATGCTCTGATACGTTTTTTCACTCTCTTTTTTGTTCAAGACCAGTTTTTTTGGCTCAATACATTGTTAGTTGTGGCCGGTTTTACTATGGTGATTGGAGGGATGGCCGCCTCGGCACATTTCGATATAAGGCGTATTTTGTCGTATCATATTATTAGCCAAATAGGATATATGATTATGGGATTGGCCATTTTTACGCCCCTATCTATTGCAGGAGCCATATTTTTTATGATTCACAATATGATAGCCAAAACCAATACCTTTTTAATAGCCGGTATGATAAATAAACTGAAAGGGACGTTTTATCTCAAAGATATTGGTGGATTGATGAAACAGAGTCCACTGCTGGCCG
>Ga0172378_10007291_pt1 | contig 10295 bp, 8 predicted proteins | sample GrowelOW332metaG_FD_119755 | JGI IMG/M metagenome (GOLD analysis project Ga0172378, IMG submission 119755) | Groundwater microbial communities from an aquifer near a municipal landfill in Southern Ontario, Canada - Pumphouse #3_1 metaG | ecosystem: Environmental > Aquatic > Deep subsurface >... | reverse complement strand
TGAAAAATACAGTAGATGAAGATCTTGTAGTTGTCAATCATGCATAATGTTTCACGTGAAACTTTTTAACCGGCTTTTATGGCCGGTTTTTTTTGTTTTAAAGCAAACAAAAAACCGCATTATCAAAATAACACGGTTTTTATTTTTGTAATCTTACTAAGAATAATAATTACTTTTATTCTTCTTCAGGAGTTTTAATAGATTCAACCTCTTCAATCTGGTCTTCTATTTCTTCAACTTCATCCTGTTGGTAATCAGTAGCTGCTGTAGCAACAATATAATCATCATCCGTTTTCATTCTTACAACATTTACACCCTTTGCAGATCTACCTTGAACAGAAATACTCTCAACATGCGTTCTTATAGTAATTCCATTTTTAGTTATACAAACAACGTCATTTTCATTGTTGACCCCAAGAGCTGAAACTAGATAGGTTTCTTTTTCAAGTCCATAAATCATTTGACCTGCAGTACCTCTACTATGTTGCATAAACTGTTCAAAGTTTACTCTCTTTCCTTTTCCAGTATTAGTAATCATGAGAATATCTTTATCATCAGAGACTTTCACTAAACCTATAATTTCGTCTCCTTCTTTAAGTTTCATCCCTCGAACACCATGAGTGGCTCTTCCCATTGCTCTAACAGTATCACAATTAAATCTTAAGCCTTTTCCCTTGTTACTAATAACCATTGCTTCCTGTCCATCTTCACCAAGAACTACTTTAGCAAGTTGATCATCTTCATCTAAGATAATTGCTTTAATTCCATTTTTTCTGGCATTAATAAAAGCTTTCATTGTAACACGTTTAATAACACCTTTTTTGGTTACCATCATCAAATACTTATTATCATCAAAATCTTCAAAACAAATTATTGATGTCAAGCCTTCTTCTTTCTCAAGTTTTGGAAGTAAGGCACGAATGTTTACTCCTTTACTAGATTTGCTTCCTTCAGGTATTTCATACACTTCAAACCAAAAAGCTCTTCCAAAATCAGAAATTACCAAAAGATGATTATGACTATTGGTTACAAAGAGATTTTCAACAAAATCATCATCTCTAAGATTGGCACCCTTAACACCAGTACCTCCACGTCCTTGAGATCTGTAATCTTCAGCACTAACCCTTTTAATAAAACCATTATGACTTGTAACAACAACAACTTCTTCTTTCTTGATAAAATCTTTATCAAGAATTCCATTAACTTCATGAGGATCAATTTCAGTTCTTCTTACACTGTTAAAAGTATCAGAAATATCTCCGGCTTCTTTTTTTACAACTTCCAAAATCTTTTGGTCACTTGAAAGCAAAGTTATAAAATATGAAATTTTTTCCTTAAGAGCAGCTAATTCATCAAGAATTTCTTGAGTTTCTAAATGACTTAATTTCCCTAGTCTCATGTTGATAATTGCTTTGGATTGAATCTCAGATAAAGCAAACCGAGCACAAAGCGCCTGACAAGCAGTATCATTAGATTCTGATTTTTTGATTAGAGCAATTACCTCATCAATATTATCAAGCCCTATTTTCAACCCAAGAAGAATGTGTTCTCTTTCCTCTGCTCTCTTAAGATCAAATCTTGTTCTTCTTTCAATAACATCTTTACGATGTTCAATGTAATAAAACAATTCTTCCTTAAGATTCAACAACATTGGCTTTCCATTAACCAAGGCAAGATTGTTTACGTTGAAATTAGTTTCCAATGTTGTATTCTTAAAAAGATGGTTAACAACAATCTCTGGAATTGCTCCTTTTTTTAGGATTATAACAAGCCTCATTCCATCTCGGTCAGATTCATCTCTGACTTCAAAAATTTCATTTTTAAGAAGCTCTTTTTTAAGTTCAGCAATCCTTTTTACAAGTTCCGCTTTGTTAACTTGATAAGGAATTTCAGTAAAAACAATTTCATCATGGGTCTTTTTCTCTTCCAAGTGATAACGTCCACGAATTACTATTTTTCCTTTTCCAGTCAAAAAAGCAGATTTTATACCTGATTGGCCACAAATTATTCCATAAGTTGGAAAATCTGGACCTTTGATATACTCCATTAATTCCATAATAGAAATATCTGGATTATCAATCATAGCCGCCATTCCTTGACAAACTTCTACAACATTATGAGGAGCCATATTAGTAGCCATTCCAACTGCAATACCACTGGAACCGTTTGCTAGCAAGAAAGGAAAAGCAGCAGGTAAAACTAAAGGCTCTTGAAGACTTTCATCATAGTTAGGCCCCATGTCCACTGTATTTTTTTCCAAGTCCGCAAGCATTACATCGCCGACTTTGCTTAGTTTTGCTTCAGTATATCTCATAGCAGCAGCACCATCACCATCGACACTACCAAAGTTTCCTTGTGGTTTTACTGCAGGATATCTTAACGAAAAATCCTGTGCCATACGGACAAGAGCGTCGTATACGGATGCATCCCCATGTGGGTGATACTTTCCAAGAACATCTCCGACGATTCTGGCACATTTCTTTGTACTAGATGTAGATTTAATTCCCATCTGGTTCATTCCATATAAAATTCTTCTATGAACAGGCTTTAGACCATCCCTTACATCAGGGAGAGCTCTGGAAACTATAACACTCATTGCATAAGTGAGATAAGACTCCTTCATCTCTTTAGAGATATCTGCCTTTATTATTTTTCCAAAATTTTCTTCTTCCACTTTTTTTTCCTTTATCAAGCATCAATATTTGTTGCATAAACAGCATTTGCATCTATAAAATTCCTTCTAGGTTCAACGTTTTCCCCCATTAACATGGTAAACACTTCGTCTGCTTCAACAGCATCATCAAGTGTTATTTGGGTAATCATCCTAGTTTCGGGATTCATTGTAGTTGTCCAAAGCTGTTCCGGATTCATTTCTCCAAGACCTTTATAGCGCTGAATGTGAACAATATTTGAATCTTCAGTAACGCCATTGTCTAACAAAATATTTTCTTTTTCCTTATCATCATATGCATACCATTCTTTTTTACCAATATTGATTTTATAAAGAGGTGGCATAGCAAAATAAATATAACCTGCATCAATAAGAGGTCTCATATATCTAAAGAAAAAAGTTAAAAGCAAGGTTCTAATATGTGAACCATCAACATCAGCATCAGCCATAATTATAATTTTATGATATCTAACCTTTTCGACATTAAAATTAATTTGGCCAATACCAGCACCTATACTGGCAATAATAGGTTGAAGCTTTTCATTTGAAACAACTTTTTCATCTCGAGATTTTTCAACATTTAACATTTTCCCCCAAAGGGCAAGAATAGCCTGTGTTCTTCTGTCTCTGCCTTGTTTAGCAGATCCACCAGCACTATCTCCTTCGACTATGAAGATTTCTCTAAGAGCAGGGTCTTTTTCACTACAATCTGAAAGTTTTCCAGGAAGACCTCCGCTTTCATTCTTTTTTCTTTCATTTTCTTTGGCCTTTCTAGCAGCAATTCTACCTTTTGCTGCATTTATCATTTTTTCCAAGAAAATATCAATAACATTTGGATTAAGTTCAAAATAGTAATTCAATTGATCCTGAACTATTGAATTTACAACTCCCATGACATATTGGTTCCCCAACTTCATTTTAGTCTGTCCTTCAAACTGGGGATCAGGAATTTTAACAGAAACTACAGCTGTTAAACCTTCTCTTATATCATCTTTACTTAAACTTTCAGTAAGTTTCTTTGAAAGTTTAGAATGTTTTTTTAACTGTTTATTAAAAACCGAGGTCAATCCTGATTGAAATCCTGAAAGATGCGTACCACCTTCTCTTGTGTTAATATTATTTACAAAAGCAAAAATATTTTCATCATAGCGATCGTTGTATTGTATCGCAATTTCTACTGTTGCTTTATTTTTAACATCTTCAAAATAAATTGGATCTTCATTTAGAACTCTTTTTTCTTTATTGACGTACTTAACAAAATCTTTAATTCCACCTTCAAAATGGAAATTTTTAACAACAGGTTCCAGCTCAGGTCTATCATCTATAGCATTAATAACAATCCCTTTATTAAGAAACGCTAATTCTCTAAATCTTGAACAAAGAACGCTAAAATTAAAATCTTCTGTTTCCATTATAGTAGTATCTGGATGAAATCTTACAACAGTTCCTGTTCTATCAGTTTCCCCAATTTCTTTAACAGAAAATTGTGGAATTCCTTTTACATATTGTTGCATGTAAATTTTACCGTTTCTGTAAACTTTAACTTCAAAAAAATCACTCAAAGCATTAACAACGGAAACACCAACACCATGAAGTCCCCCAGAGACTTTATAAGCCTCATTATCAAACTTTCCACCTGCATGAAGTTTACTTAATACAACTTCCAAAGTACTAATTTTTTCAATTGGATGGATATCAGTTGGGATTCCCCTTCCGTTATCCTCAACGGTAACAAAATTACCCGCCCCTATAATTATACTGATTTCACTACAATAGCCTGCCATCGCTTCATCGATACTATTATCGATTACTTCATATACCAAATGATGTAAGCCTGTTATTCCAGTAGAACCAATATACATTCCAGGCCTGACCCTAACAGCCTCCAGCCCTTTCAAAACCTGAATACTATTTCCATTGTATTTGTCTACACCGTCTTTAATATTCACATTGTCGTGATGCTCTGCCGGTTTAAGGGTAGAGTCATCTTTAAATTCTTCACTCATATATAAATATCCTTTTGAATTTATTTGAAAACTTTATATTGAATTCTCTTTGTTTATTATACATCATTTTAAGGTGCCTTTTCAAGGATTAGCATAATAAAACACAAAAAACTAATTCTTTATATTATATATATTTAACTTTAAAAAAATAAAAATTATCAGCTAGTTTAAAATTATGCTTGAAAGACAATTGACAACAATGTAAGATTAGTTCATGGATAATAAAAAAGATACCGAAAAAGGAAGACAATTCTGGCTTAATGCAAAAGAAGAATTGAGAACTTCCATTGATAATAAAAGCTACAATATTTGGATAAATAGAATAAGATATGATTCTTTTAATAAGGATGAATTAACATTAAAAGTTGATTCTGCTTTTATCTATGATTCTATTACAAATAACTACCTAGACGTAATTTGCAAAGCAATTGATAACCAAACTAATGAAAAGATAAATACAAAATTAATCATAAAAAAAACTACAAATAAAGAAAATCCCGAAGAAGATGAAGCAGAAGATCCCCTTCCTGTTTCAAAACAAAAAGTTTCTAGGTTGAATTCAAAGTACAGTTATTGTTTTAATCCAAATTATACTTTTGATTCTTTTGTTTATGGTGAAAATAGTGTATTTGCTTTTAATGCATGTAAAGCAATTAGTACTAATCCTGGTTCAAGTTATAACCCCTGTCTGTTATACGGTGGTGTTGGCTTAGGAAAAACACACCTGCTTCAAGCTATAGGAAATCAACTAATTCAAAATTCAAAATTAAAAGTTCTTTATGTTACCAGTGAAAATTTTACGAATGATTTCATAAATTCACTTCATACTCAAGGTACCCAAGAATTTAAAAATAAATATCGTAAATTAGACATTCTTCTAATTGATGATATTCAATTTTTGGAACAAAAAGAACAAACACAGACAGAATTATTTAACACTTTTAATGATATGTACGATACTGGAAGACAACTTGTTTTTACTTGTGATAGACCTGTAAGTGAATTAAAAAATATTACTTCAAGATTAAAAAACAGATTTGAACGTGGCCTTAATATTGACATTCAACCACCCAAATATGAAACAAGAGTTGCAATCTTACAAAAAAAATGTGAAAAAGAAAACTTTATTATTAATGAAACAATTTTAGATTATATTGCTAAAAATGTTCAATCAAATGTAAGGGATTTAGAATCCTGTCTTACAAAACTAAAAGCTTACTGTAATTTAATAGGAAAAGACATCTCTCTTGAAATTGCCAAAGAACAACTTAAAGATTCAATAAAGATTAATGTAGATAAAAATACCCTTACAATAGATTCAATAATTAGAATTGTAGCCAATTATTTTAATGTTTCATCTTTTGATATAAAAGGTAAAAGTAAAAAGAAATCTTTTGCAATGGCTAGACAAATTGCAATGTATCTTTCAAGAGAAACTACCGACTTCTCTACTACAGAAATCGGCCAAGAATTTGGGGGCAGAGATCACACAACAATTATGTATGCCTACCAAAAAATCAAAAGTCAACTTAACATAAACAACAGTGAAACTAAGACAATTATCAATAAAATGATGGTTGAAATACAGGCTTTAAACACCCGGTAGAAGTTGTTGTAAACTTGTTAATAAATTGTGGAGGATTGTGGATAACTTTTTGAATCTTTTTTTTTCGTTGTGCAAAAGTAGATTAATCAACAGGTTATAAAGGCTTTTATTAACAGGTTATTTTTTGTATAATGATAAATGGTTCAAACATTTATTAGGTTATACACAGGAAATGTGGTATATTATTACTAATACTACTATTTTTAAATATATTATAATATTATATAGGAGATAAGAAAAAATGAAATTTATTTGCTCAAAAAACTCAATATTAAATGAAATTTCTAATGCAATTGAATTTGCTGCTGTTAAAAATATTCTTTCGATTCTTTCGAATGTTTATTTGGAAGCTTTTCAAGATAAATTGTACATACGTTCTACTGATTCAAATTTAAGTTTTTCAGCAGAAATCGTTGTCAATGTTATTGAAGAAGGAAAAACAACTTTGCGTTGTGATACTTTGCTTAATATTCTTAAAAACATTCCAGACGATGAAGTTGTATTTGAAGAAAAAGAAAATATTATGTATATCAGCGCAGCTGAACATAAAATTAACTTTAATATTAAATCTACAAAAGTAGATGATTTTCCAAACAGTGAGAAATACTCTGATTCAGAGTTTTTTAAAATACCAAAAAAGACTTTATTAAAATTAATAAATCAAACTATTTTTACAGTTAGTCTTGATGAAAAAAAACCTTTTATGAATGGAACCCTTTTAACAAAAGAGGATGATTTTATTATTATGGTTGGAACTGATGGAAAGAGACTTTCTTTTGCAAAAGAAAAAATTGAGAATGATATTCCTGATTTCTCTAATGCAATTATTCCTTTAAAATTTTTAAACATTATTAAAAAATTTAGTATTAGTGAAGGAACTTTTGATGTTTTGATTAATAATACAAGCATGGTCATGAAATTTAATAATTATGTAATAAGTTCTGTGCTTATAAATGCTAATTATCCAAATTATAAAAGAGTAATTCCTGAAAATAATGATAAATTTATAAAAATTAAAATTAATGATATGAATGAAGCTTTAAAGAGAGTTTCTTTGTTTAGTGAAAATAAATATAAAAAGATTTTATTTAATATTGATTCAAAAAAAATTACAATTTATACAGAAGATTCTGAAATTGGCCAAGCAAAAGAAGAAATTGAAGCTGAATATGAAGGAGAACCTTTTACTTGTGCTATTAATTATTCTTATTTGGTAAATCCTCTTAAGGCTATGGAAGGTGAATTTTTCTGCATTTGGTTTAATGATCCAACTAGAGCTTTTATTGTAAAACCAGAACCAGAAAGGGAGTATTTGCATGTAATAATGCCAATGCAAATTAACTAGAAAATAAATGAAATTTAAGAAAATAGGCTTCAGAAATTTTAGGAATTTACAGGATGGTTATGTTAATATTCCCAACCGCCAAATTCTTCTTGTTGGTGAAAATGGACAAGGGAAAACAAATTTTCTAGAAGCCCTTTATTTTATATGTTATGGATCTTCTTTTAGAACAAAAAATCTTAAAGAATGTATAAATTATGGGAAAAATAATTTTGAAATCTGGGCTGATATTATTAATAGTAGCGGATATGAATCTAGAATTAATATTAAATATAATCAAGGAAAGAAAATAATTTTAATTGATAATCAAGAAATTCATGATAGGAAGGAACTTATTTATAATATTCCTTGTGTTAATTTTTCATATAATGACATTGAAATAATTAGGGGACTTCCCCAGGAAAGAAGAATTTTTTTTGATCAAATTTTATGTATGTATGATTCAATTTATTTGGATAACTTAAGAAAATATAAAGTTTGTCTTAAACAAAGAAATGCTGCTATTAAAGATTCTATTTACGAATTAATTCCTATTTATAATCAAAAATTAGCCGAATATGGATTTAGTATTTTTCAAGCTAGAAAAAAACTTGTTAAATATTTTAATAGTATTTTTCCAGACTTTTATTCAGAGATTGCACAAGATAAAAGGATTATGAAAATTTCATATAATCCAAGTTGGAAAAAAATAGAATCTACAGAAGATATAATTGAAATTCTTGAAAAAAATCAAGAATTAGATCTAAAAATGTTAACTACTACAACTGGAATTCATCGCGATAAGTTTATAATTTCTGATCAGAATGGACCTTTTATAAATTCTGGTTCTACGGGACAATTAAGATTGGCTTCTTTGGTGTTAAAGAGTATTCAAGCTTTTTATTTTAAAACTTATTCTAATTTAGAACCTATTTTGTTGATTGATGATGTTCTTTTAGAATTGGATAGTAAAAAAAGAGGAAAATTTTTAGAAAAGATGGTAAACTATAGTCAGGTTTTTTTTACTTTTCTTATTGAAGAAAAATATTTTTCTAAAATCAAAGAGGATAGTTTGATTTTTAAAGTTGAAAAAGGAGAAATTCTTAATGAAGGATAAAAATAAGAATGAAATTCTCTGTAAAAGTGGTACTCAAAATGCTATTAAAAATGATGAAATTATTAAATCTTTATTTGAAAAATATCATATTGATAAAAATAATATTTTCTTTAAAATCAGTTTACAATGGGGTGAAATAACAAAAGGAGACTTTTATGAACATGTTAAACCTTATGAATTGAAGAATAATGTTTTGTATTTATTGTGTGATAATAGTGCTTGGGCCTCTGAATTTCAATTTGAAAAAAAAACTTTAATATGTAAATTAAAAAAACTTTTTCCAGAGAATAAAGTGTCAAATATTAGGGCTATTGTGAAAAAATAGCAATAATACCTCTATTATTTTAAATTATTCTATTGACTAAAATATAAAATATTAGTTAAAATCATTTGCCTAGAGTATTTATATTTACTCTATATTAATATGAAAAAATCCGCTTAAGAGCGTAAAAAATTGGAGATTATCCTATGAGTAATAAGGGAAAGAGAACTTACCAGCCAAGTAAAACAAAAAGAAATAGAAAATTTGGTTTTAGGGCTAGAATGTCTACAAAAGGTGGTCGTTTAGTATTAGCTAGAAGAAGAGCAAAGGGCAGGAAGAGCCTTACAGTGGCAAATGAGAAAAAACCTTACTAAAAACGAAATAGTTAAAAAAAAAAAGAAATAACAGAAATTTTTAAATCTGGCCAGAAATATGGAGGTTCAGGTTTAAAAATCCTTGTTGTATCTAATAGTTTGGAAAATTCTAGGATAATTGTAATACCCGTAAGAAATTTTGGAACTGCTATTTTAAGAAATTTAAATAGAAGACAATATAAAGAAATTTTCAGACTTAACAAAAATAGTATAAAAAAGGGTTTTGACATTGCAGTAATCGTATATAAAGGAAAGGTATTTACTTATGAGGAAAAAGAAAAAGAATTTTTAAAAATCCTCGATAGAGCCAATTTATTGGTTCAATAAGTTATGTCTCTTTCCTTATTTTTTTAGGAGAAGACATGAAGGAACAAACCAGAACAATACTTGCTATAGTTTTTTGTGTAATTATAATAACAGTAAGTTTTATGTATCAGGCTATTAAACAGGCTTCAGATGAACAAGCAGTTACAGCTATTGAGCAAAACGTTTCAACAGAAACAGAAACAGTTGATACACCTGTTGCTCAAGAACCTGATCAGAATTTAAACAGTGACGAACCCTCCTCTAGTCAATTAGATTTTAATGATTTGAAAGCTAGTGATGAGGGCGAAATAAGCAAAAATACCTTTCAGTATAAAACTTCTTTTTTTACTGTAGATTTTGATCCTGCTGGCGCTTCAATAAATAACCTTGCTTTGAATAACTATCAAGACAATGGAGAGAATCTTGATATTATTTTCAAAACAGAAGAATCAAATAATGCGTTCCTTCTTTATTTTGGAGATGATCTTACTACTCCAATAAAAACTTTGTTTGATCACAAAATTGAAAATAATAAAGTAATTTTCTTCCAAGATTTTTCAGATTCAACTGGAAATGATTATACTATTTATAAAACATTTGAATTTAGAGATTCGGATTATATGTTTAAAGTT
>Ga0172378_10007290_pt1 | contig 10295 bp, 9 predicted proteins | sample GrowelOW332metaG_FD_119755 | JGI IMG/M metagenome (GOLD analysis project Ga0172378, IMG submission 119755) | Groundwater microbial communities from an aquifer near a municipal landfill in Southern Ontario, Canada - Pumphouse #3_1 metaG | ecosystem: Environmental > Aquatic > Deep subsurface >... | reverse complement strand
CTTAAGATACGCCGCAAGCGCCTGGACCCATCCCTCTTTGGAGTCTCCTACCTTTATCCTAAGAACGTCGTTAGTGTCAAAGACTAAAGAGGTATTGTCCACTCTTGCGGTCTTGTCTACCGGAGTAAAGAACTTGTTAATAAGAGTAAAGTCCGTTCGTATCTTAGGAAGTTTGTCCACGTCCTCAGGGAGTATTCTAATACCGACGCCGCTCCCTATCATTAAACAATAAAAGAGGTCCGCGAACGACTCGAACTCATCTATCACCTCGAAAGCGCAGTTAAAGTTAGACATGGGATGTTGCTTAGCTACGTCCGTACCGCCTACCCAAAAAGTGCGGCCACTAAGGAACTGGCGTAGATTAAAGATATTATCGTATAGTAGTTCCGCCTCTTCTACGCTTGTCTCCGCAAGGCTGCAGTTGTATTCTACCGCGCGTCGTACGGTCTCGTACCAATATTCCCGGCGTCCCTCCTCCTCTATCCACCTGGAATAAGTTCGGTAGTAAACGAAATTCCCTAATTGTTCCATGGGGCTCTCTAGGTGCTTGTACTTAGAGATGAACGCGTCGGAGAGTAGTTTACCCTTATCTTCCTTTTCGGACCTTACTCGGGCCCTAGAGAGGCTGTAAGCTATATAAGCCTTAGCCACTTTATAATAGCCCTTATCCATCAGCGTTTCTTCTACAAATTCTTGTATCTTTTCGACCGGGACATGTGCGCCGTCCTTAGTTTTTCTATATACCTTTATAGTAACGTCGGTAGTAATAGCCGCGAGCTTGTCCAGTTCGATATCCGTACCGGTTTCCCTAAAGCTCGTCTCTATACACGCCTGGACCTTCTCCGGACGGTACACCTCTAGAGCTCCTTGTCTTTTCTCTACAAACATCTTAATCCTCTCTTTCGTCTTTTACTTACTTTTAGAATAATACCACTCCTCCGGACTTTTGCAATAGCGGATACTTGCTACACGTTGTCTCTACTTGTCTTTATTGGTAGTATATAATTGACACTGTAGCAAGTAGACGCAATTATCGCCTGTGAGGCCCTACAAGGTCCTATATAGGCCCGACGCTTATATGCGCTAGTGTTTTATCGCTACTTACAATAAAACCTCTTAGGCGGCTCCGTGCAGGGTCGTTTTTCTCCGGCAAGTGATAAGAAAAGCTCCCCCGGGCCTTTAGGCCTAGGAGAGCCGTCGTCTATCTATTATAGGCCTATTCTTTGTCCACAGTCAATAAGAACATGGTACCCGTCCCTATCAGATAGTACTTTTCCCCGTCTCCGGTCCAGACCGCCGTAAACTTTTGGAGCAACGAGCTGGACGTCTCGAGTAACTTCACGCCGGAGCCGTCGTTATTGGTAAGACGTGTAAGACTTACGCCGGAGCCTACCGGACTAAGGTTTATATACTTATCTATATCTTTTCCGTTTCCTTCGGTGTATTCCCAGTCTACCGTTTCCGTGGACACCCTAACCGGAGAACCGGAGACCGCGTTATTCCCCTTTATATCTAAGTAAGTATGAGTAGCTACGTTCTTAAATTTTCCTCCTATCTTTTCCCACTTATTGCGGTTAGTACCCTTATCGTAAGGCGCCATGTGGACACTCTTAGCGGCGGATAGGAGCGTAGAGGCGGACACGGTAGGAGTTATAGCTATACCGGTTATAGTCTCGAATACTCCTTCGATTAACTTAGTAAAGTTGTTCTCGTAGCTTTTCATATCGTTAGGGTTAGATATAAAGCAAGTCTCTATAAGGATAGCGGTCGCGTCCGTGTTGCTTGTCCAGTATAGCGCGTTGCTCTTTTCTCCCCTATCCGCGAGCTTAAGAATACCAGATATCTTTTTAGATACAGCTGCCGCGGTGCTTTTACCGGCCGCGCTTCCTTTGTAGTAAAAGACCTCAGTCCCCGTAGAGGTAGGGTCTACGACACTGTTAAAGTGCCACTGGATAGCGAGGTCCACGTCGTGCGCGTTAGCAAGCGCTACCTGCTTCTCTAGGTTCGTATTAACCCCGTAGCTGTCGTCGTGACAATCGTACGCCGTTATACCGTGGGCTTTACAAAGTTTAATAAAATAACTTACGCATCTTACCGCCTCGTCGTGTTCGTCGTACCCGTTACCGATAGCTCCGCGGCAGTTAGAGCTATGTCCAGCTCCTATAGCTATATCCATCTTTTTCTCCTTCTAAAGTGTTACTCCTAAGTCGCCTGAGGCGGCCTAGGAGTTTAATAGTATTTTTACTTTTTTGGCTCGTCGTACTCTAGCGCGTCCGCGCTATCGTTTACCCCGTCGGTTGTTGGGTCGGTAACAATACCCACCATCGCCGCGAGTGTAATAATTAACCCTATCTCGCTTACCAGTTGCTCTTGAGATACCGGAGGTACTATACCCGCGAAACCTAAGCCCTGGTATACGGCAGCGATTAGGACACCTACGAACGTCGTTAGAGTTGCTTTATTTTTTAACCTTAATTTCCAGTTAATACTCATCAGTCTCCTTTTTTGTTCTCGGTAGCTGCCTACACAGCTCCATGTTTGCGTGTGCTATATCGTTACCGCCTAATCCCTCGTAAGGTTCGAACAAGTAGCCCAATTGTTCTAATTCCACTCTAGAGATACAACCTCTTTCGATATACTTATCCGAAACATCCATGATATGTACCTTCAGTAGTTGTTGGAGGGCTCTATCCCTAAAATTCTCGAGGACCTTATCCTTTCTCCTATCGTCGTCTATCTTATTAGCGACGCTTGTAAGTTTGTGAACTACGTAGCTAAAAGCGGACAATAATATAGCGCTTATTACCGGGTATAATATCTCTACCCATGAGATATAAACGTCGATTTTCTCACCTCCTTTTAGTTGCATTTATACCCCTATTATATCACAAAAGGACTAGGTAGTATACGCGGCGTTTATACCGTAGTATTCTATACATAGGTACTGCAAGACCCCGGAGTGAGACGCTCCGGAAAAGTTGTACCCGGTCCCTTCTAGGTAAGTTTTTCCCACGTAAGACGGCGCCTGAGTATCCCAATAACCGGAGGAATAAGGAATACAAACAGGCTTAGTAAGACAAGTAGTAGGGAAGTAAGTTTTTGTAGAACCGGAGCTGCCCGTAGTGGCAAAGTCTACCGTACCCGATACTACAAAAATTTGGCGTACAATACCGCGGCCGATTACCGCGCAGTCTGAGACGCTACCCGTGCTATCTTGTACGAAAGATACAGTATCAGCCGCAAGTGAGAGAGTCGTACCCGTTACCCCTGAGGAACTATCGTAAGTCATATTAACACCCGCTCCCCCGTAGTAAGTACCGGTAGAACTCGTCTTATGCGTCGTTATCCCTACGGAACCGTTCGCTAGCATAGATATCTGACTATAACCCCTAGAAAGGTCGTCCGCGTCGTTAGGGGATACAATCTGTAGAGGGTTCCCGGCGGTTCCTCCTATTGCGAAACCTTTCTTATCATCTCCGGTTGCGGCTAAGTAGCCCGCGTCGTCAGCGATAGATATAGAAGCGCTAGGGTACCCGGTTCCTAATTCTATCTTAGTAGGAGAGAACTTAGCTACTACCTTACCGGCGTTCTCTAACGTGAGACCGCTCGAGTTTATCGTCGCTTGAGAGTTGCTAGGAGTTACGACGTCGTTAGTAATATGCGCGCCGTTGGTGTCACTATAAAAATGTTCGTCCGCGCTTCCTCCGCCGGCAGCGATAGCGGTATATATTGCTTCGCTTTGTGCGTCCCCTCCTCCTACGACTCCGGTAACTGTTCCTAAGTTGTTCGTTTTGGTAACTATTACCGTATCGTCTTCGGAAACTACTACCGTCGTAGGTAACTCTACGACCGCGCCCCCGTCTATTTGGACGGAAACAATACCACTACTCGAGCTCGTTAGAGCTGTACCAGTAAAGGTTGTAGTAGCGTCTTTGTTAACTTCCTTACCAAACAATGAACGCGCTAGTTCTACCTCGTCAATCATTAGACCTCCTTTAGTATTATAGATAATTGTAGGCCCGGAGTAAGAGAGATATTGTCTAAAGACGCTACCTGACACTTATGGGTAACTCCGTTTAGGATAAGACTAACCGCGTCACCGGGCTCTAGTGGTAAGTATAGCATAGTAAAGGCGTATTCAGTCGCTACAATAGTATTACTTAATTCAACCTCCGCAAGGCGCAAGGCTTCGGACGTTAGAACCGGAGACATGTCCGATATAGAAACTATAGACGTTACCTCTCTCCCTCGTTGTTGCTTAGAAGAAAGAGAGGAGTTGTCCAGGTGCGCCTCTCCGGAGATAGTTACGTCCCCGCTTGAGTACTCTAGTCCTACCGTAGATACCGCCGTACCGGTTACGTCCTTTACCGATACAGCCCCTATTATAACCGTATCTTTTTGAGTAGGGTCGAACGTGTAAACGATACCGGCGGTAGACGGTTCCTCTATCTTAGTTACCCTTAGAGTTCCCTCCCCGTCTAGTCTATACTCGCATCCTGCTTTAGTTACGGCGTCTTTAAGTATCTCTAGCGCCGTAGTGCCGTAGTCGTATATAACGGCGTTAGTGTAGCCTCCGGAGTACGCGGCGCTGGACAAAGAGTATTTTATACCGGACTCCTCGAACAAGGATATAAGGACCTCATCCGTTGTGGTCCCCGCCTTTATTGTATAGTGTCTTGTAAAGGCTTTGTCTGATAGGAGAACTAAGGTAGAGAGTAAAGACAGACTAGCTGCCTCTACTCCATTCTCGTAAGAGTAGTCGATATCCCCGACGTAGAACGTAGCTATAGGATACCTAAGTCCCCAGGCCTCTACTACGTGCCAAACTCTAATAAGAGAGTTCTTTATATAGTTAGAGCCGTATAATTTTAGGCTGCCACTTACTAGCGTATCTAAGCTACTGGACAAAGTAAGGGAGGCTCCCCCGCTATCTACTCCGGTTAGAATACCTCGAGTCTTTGTTACATCGTGAGGGTCCAGCATCTCGTAGACGAACTCGTCTACCCGTCCGGACTCGTACCAATTATAATCTAAGCTACTTGTATACATCTTAGGCCTCCTACCCAGTAACAATCATGGACACGGATACCGCGGTATCCCTTTGGCCCTTAAGCGTCGTAGATACTCCGGTTATAGCTACCTTAAAGAGTCTACCGGACGGTAGCCTAAAAGTAGCGCTCCCCGCGTCCGCTAAGCCTTCTACACTATCCAGGTCTGAATAGTTAATATTTAGAGCCGGAACAATAGAGCCTGCGGCCGTTAGTGTCCGGTCGCTACCTACCCCAAAGTCTACCGTAGCGTACTCAGCGCCCGTTGTAAGGGCCGTAGTAAAGTCTCGAGAGATAGTATCCGAAACGTTAGGATTATCCCCCTCAGCTACCGCTAGGACGGCCGTACCGTCTTCCCAATTCCAAACAAGATAGGAACAAACCGGGCCGTCTTTCGTTACCGAAACTGTGGACCAGTCACCGGAGGACTCTAAGGATACGACGCTAAGCGTGTAAGTAGAATTAAAAGGAGGGTAGAACTCCGCTACCCCGTCTACTGTGTCCAGCATCTCGTGTTTTGTTTTACCCGCTTGAGTGTAAGAGATACTCATATAAGAAAGCTCGTGATAAGGTCCGACGTCCGCTATAAGGCCGTATCCGTCTCGTTCCGTAAATAAAGGAGTAGAACCGGAGACGTGTAGCGAGGCGTAAGAGATAAAAGCGCTTATAGACTTAGAGTAAGACGCGTCCACGGTTATAAAGTCGTAGGACACTACACACGTCGCGCCGCTAGTAGGAATAAAGTTTAATTCCGAAAAGGGTACGGTAACTGTCCAGGTACTTTTTGCCGTTGCGAGGCTTATATCGCTTAAGAGGACCTCGTCCCCTATAGTTACGCTCAGATTAGAGATACGGCTGTCGGTACGCGGGTAAGTCGTGGCCCCCGATATTACAATAGATGAACCGTTAAACGTTACCGAACTTATACCGGCGTCCGGCTCCCTCGTTACTAGAATATCCTGAGTAACACTATTACCATGAGTAAGGCCGTAAGTAGAACTACCGGCCGCGTCCGCTCCTCGTACCTCGAGCTGGTATATAGTAGCGTCGTAGTCTAACTGCAATACTAAGACTATAGAGGGTCCGTGCCAGATATTGTTACCGGCGTCCTCGGTAGTCGTTGCGGTGCTCCACGCATCCCCCCAGCCGTTATCGTTCCCGCTCTTAGAGTATCCGCCTTCCCATGCGGAGTAACTTGTCCAGTTGTTCGTGCCGTTGTATCGTCTCTTATACCTTAAACGATATTGATACTTACTAGAAGAACCTTCCCAGGCGTAATAGTAAGTAATAGGATGCCCCGTTGCGACTATAAGAGACTCTCCAGTCTCTACGGTGTCGGTAGAGAACCCGATACCGTAGGGAGTAGGAATAGTCTCGTCTAGTACGGAACTCTTTAGGAACGCGAAACGTTGCGCCGGTGTATTGGTAGCGTCGTCTACCCAGTCCGTATATATCAGGATATTGCTACCGTGAGTAGTGTAGCCGTGTAGGCTGTCTAAGACAAAAGAACTACTCTTATAATTCCTAAGTTTCTTACACGTTATAACCTCGTCGTTGGTTCCGTTACGACTAGAGACGGTATCCGTTGTCGTATCTATATACCACCTCTGAGAGGGCTTGTTAACGCTGTCTGAGTCACCCCAGTTCTTATATTGTATAACGTTGGTACTATTAGCCATCGTCCCGTGTAGGACGTCTAGCACGTAGCCGCTATTAACGTTTTCTACAATATTAACGCTACTATAAACGCTGTCAGTTGTTACTTTGAATTTTTGCGCGTTCGTGTCGTTAGGTGTCCAGTATCTAATATTTGCGTATAGTTCCTTAGAGGCGCTAGCTACGTCTACCCTGTTAGTAGGAGTAGAGTAAGGAGCTATCTCGTACACGCCTGATGTTATAGCCATTTATCTTGTCCCCTTTCCCTTTAGCTCGTTAATAAGATTTAGAGTAGCCGCTCTTACTCCGGCGTCGTCGTTTACTTTTAGGTTGTCCAGGTAAAGGTTCGTAGTGTTTCCCGACACTACCTGAGGGTCTTTATTCCTAGCTATCAGTAGAGCGTTGGCCATTATAGCGTCTAATCTAGAGATAGGTAGAACGGCCTCGGCCCCCGCTTCTCCTACTCCTTGCATCCCTCCTAAGAGAGTCGGCTTAGTAAAGATACCGCCCTCCGCGTTCCATGAGATGTGCGGCATAGGAGCGCTTAAGGTAGGAGGCGTAAGGTCCCACGAACCCGTAAAGGATATATGAGGGATAGGAATAGACGGGAATGATATCTTAAAACTAAAGAGACTTTTTATACCCTCTACGATACTCGCTACCTTATCCTTAGCAGCCTGGACCTTGCTAGTTATTCCGTCCTTAATACTAGAGAATACACCTAGTACCGTAGTCTTAGCGGAAGTAAACTTACTTACCATACTATCCTTTATAGCGGAAACCTTGCTATCTACGGCAGTCTTCATTCCGGTTATAATACTAGAGACTTTATCCTTAATAGCCGCGAAACCGTTAGAGAAAAAGTCCTTTATACCGGTTATAATAGCGCTTAAGCGTTCCTTAAAACTATTAAACTTGTCCCCGGCGCTTGCGATAAAGTTAAAGAAACCCGGTATAAGTGTACCGGTTATAAAGTCTAAGAAAGCAAAGAACTTTTCTTTTATAGCGTCTACTATGGCGATTATAGCGTTGCGAAATCCCTCGTTAGTAGTCCAAAGATGATGGATAAGAGCGATTACCGCTACTACTACCGCTATAACTATTAGGATAGGGCCTAAGAGCGTTCCTCCTATTGCCGCCCCGATTGCCGATAGTACCGGAGCAATAACTGATGCAGCCGTTATAACGTTACCGATCATCGTTATAAAGATACCTAGGCCCGTCAATAAAGGAGCTAGAGCCGCTACGACAAGGAGCACAGTTACAATGGCTTTCTTTTGGCCGTCGCTAAGTCCGTCGAACTTTTCCGCTACGATAGTAACCGCGCCAGCTATCTTGTCCAGGATAGGCGCTAGCGTGTCCCCTAGTGAGTCTCCTAGCGGCGCTGTTGCTTCGGTTAGTTGCGTAAAAGATAACTTCATTTTGTCCGTGCCCGATTTCGTTTGGAGATACGTATCCCCTACGACGTTACCGTAGGAGTCCATAGAGTCTTCTAGTCCCTCTAGTGAGATAGAACCGGACTTCGCCGCGTTAACGAAAGAGAGACCGGCGTCCTCTCCAAACATTGCGTAAGCGGTAGTAGTTGCGTCCGCCGCCGTGCTAGAGTCTTGTAGGTCCGTTATAAGACCGCTAAGCCCGTCGCTCATAGAGAGGCCCTGCGCGGAGTACTTAGAGGCCGCCGCCTTAAGGCCTTGCAACATTCCGGCGCTATCTAGGCCGGCCGCCTCAAAGTTGGACATTAGGTTAACCGACTCGGACGTCGAAAGTCCTAACTCCTTGAACGCGGCCCCGTTTGTTACTAAGCTCGCTCCTAAGTCGTCGACGCTTATCCCCGTCTCTTGCGCCTTTAGAGTCATAAAGCCCATGAGGTTCCCGGCGTTGTCTTGAGACTCCCCGAATTGCTTTAGAGCGTTAGAGGTGTAATCTACCGCGGTAGTTACGTCGGTCCCGTTAATATCCGCGAACTGTAGATACTTACTAGAGAGCGCCGTAAGTTTGTCCCCGCTTAATCCAAACTTAGTATTAACCTCTCCAATTGCGCTACCGACCTCCTCGAAACTACCCGGAGCCGTTCCCGCTACGTTCTTATAGACGGCCTCTAGGTCGTTGGCCGCGTCTCCGGTTGCGCCGGTCGCTTTGATAATATTATCGTATCCGGCTTCTACTTGTACCGACGCCGCTACCGCTGCGGCTCCTACGGCTGCCGCTCCCTTGCTTAAGCCGCTTGTAGCGGACCCCGCGTCCTTTAGCTTACTACCGGCGGCGGTTGCTGTCGCTCCTAACGACTTTAGCTTAGCACCAAAAGAAACCGTATTATTAGTAGCGTCTGCGTAGCTCTTAGCCGTGTCCTTTAGTTGCTTATCGTAGGTTGATAGAGTGCTCTTTGTTTGCTCTATCTCTCTCTCGAGCGCCCTATATTCTTCAGTATTCTTGTCCACTCCTTGCGCGTCCAGGTCGTCTTGCGCCGCTTGTAGGTCCTTAAGTTTTTCTCCGGTTACTACTAGCTTATCTCGTAAGTTGTCCATCTTTTGCGTTAGTAGGATAGTGTTATCCGGGTTAAACTTTAGCGCCTTGTTTAGCTTTGTCCCCTCTTTGTTTAGAGCGGTTAACTGTCCTTTAGTATTACTTAGCGCCGTTTTTAGAGCTCCGGTATCCGCTCCAAATTGTATCGTTAATCCTTTGTAAGTTTCGGCCATCTAATCTCCTTCCCCTCTATCCTAGCGCGTTAATATCAGCCTGAGACGCGGTGCGTCCCTTTGGCTTATTACTTTGTTCCTCCGCTTGCGCGGCGTCGTCCAGCTCCATTGCGAGTAAGACGGTAAGCTCCCAGGTAGGTAAGTCGTATAAGTCTTTATAGGATAGACCCATGCTAAGAGCTCCCAATACCCTTGCTTGTAAAGGGTACCGGGAGCGTACAGCATCTTTAGGGAGTTCGGAACAATTAGCCGGACGCTTATACTCTAACGGACGCGGAGGGAAACATGCAGGAGACTAGCTCCTCTATTACCTCCGAAACGGGAACGTTACCGTTTTCGTCCTCGAGTGTAAGGTCTACAACTCCTTGAGTATTACACCAGGCTTCGAACCCTTGGGTAGTTCCCGGGTTCGCGGTCTTAATCATTGCCCACAGCGCGCGGTGGATAGCCGCAAAGTTTAGAGAGTTCAGGTCTATTTCGGTAGTACCGTCGAAACTGATACCGCCTAGAACGTCTTGAGTCATATCCCTATAATCGAACGCTTTAGCGTAAATGTGCTGTGTAATCTCTTGGCAGTGGATACGAACGTCTCCGGAGCCATAGTTAATTGTTCTCATTGTTATCTCCTTAAGATATAGTATTTTTTACTTTACACGCTTAGAAGTTGTCCAGGCGTGTATACGTTGGTATACCAGACGCCGTAAGCGGCGGCCCCTTCAATGGTATTCTCTACGTTAGCCTTTACTACCTTTACCGGGCTGGCGTCTACCTTCATTGTAAGAGGTAAAATAGTAAGGTCCGCCGTTACCGTCTGAGGGTCCTTAGAGCTCTCGAGGGTATTGTGTTCTACCGTAGGACGTGTAGCCTGGCAGGCGTAGAAGACGTAGCGCTTTTT
>Ga0172378_10007289_pt1 | contig 10295 bp, 8 predicted proteins | sample GrowelOW332metaG_FD_119755 | JGI IMG/M metagenome (GOLD analysis project Ga0172378, IMG submission 119755) | Groundwater microbial communities from an aquifer near a municipal landfill in Southern Ontario, Canada - Pumphouse #3_1 metaG | ecosystem: Environmental > Aquatic > Deep subsurface >... | reverse complement strand
TTGGTTAAGGACAGCCACCCCACCCTGTACTCCTACGGGCAAGTAACGAAAAATGAAATTGAGCAGAAGAATGAGCAGGGTTCCGGTAAGGTAGAGCGGATGCTTATTGAAAGCCAGAATGTAACCAATACCTACAACAGTTCCAGGCAGAGCGAAGCTGAGCATGGAGGAAAATTCCATGAACTTTCGTCCCCAGAAACGTTTGCGAACCACCAAAAAGGCTATGACCATACCCAACGTCCCTGCAATCGGAGTCGAAAGCCCTGCAATCGCCAAGGTACCGAGTACCGACTCAAAGCCTACTCGCCATACATAGACGAAATTTTGCAAGGTAAGCTTGTTGCTGTTTCCCCACGACTGGGCAAAGGCACCCCAGATAATGCTTGCATAGACTAAAATAATGAAGGCCGCGATAACACAGCAGACGGCAAACAAAATCCAGCGGGCCTTGGGACTTACCACATCGTTGCTCGACTGGGTTGGTTTTCCGGTCACTGTCACATATTGTTTCTTGCTGACCCAATATTTTTGCAACATGTAGGCCGACACAGAAGGAACCAGTAAAATAAAGGCAAGGGCTGCACCTTTTGCAAAGTTGCCCATACCGGTTATTTCAAGGTATGCTTGGACGCTGAGAATTGGAAACTGGGCACCGGCGAGCACAAGCGGGTTGCCGAAATCAGCAAGAGACTCCACGAACAGCACGAGCATGGAACTGGCAATACCGGGAATTGAGAGAGGAAGGGTGACCTTCCTGAAAATGGTAAAGCGGTTGCCGCCCAAATCCATGGCAGCATCCTCCAAGGTTGGACTGATCGACTCAAGCACTCCGCGTAGTGTTATGTAGGCAACAGGAAAGAAGGTCAGTACCTGGGCAAACAGCAATCCTTTTGGACCATACACGTTGGCATCCTGCATGCCCAACAGATATGAGCTCACAAACCCGTTGCGTCCAAAGAGCATTATCACCGCCAATGCTCCGATGAACGGAGGACTGATAATGGGAATTGTGGCGATAAGGTTGAAGAATTTTCTTCCTCGAATGTTTGCACGAGTCAGAGAATACGCAAATACATATGCAATCAAGGTCCCAAGCAGTGCCGTGGCAATTCCCATCCACAGTGAATTGAACAGAGCTTTGAGGTAATACCCATTTGAGTATGTCATCACATCGGTGAAGTTCTTGATGGAGAAAGCTCCATTGACTTGGAAGCTTACTACGATGACCTTGTACAGCGGATAGATGATAAAAAGAATCAACGAGAGCAAGAGCAGCAAAATAACCCCTAACAGAAGTGGATCCTTGCTCAGCCGAATAAAACCATGCCATGAGGAGATGATTCGTTGTTTCATGAAAACCTCAGACCAATGTTCTCCGGTGGATTCCACCGGAGAACAGAAAAAGACTTACTTCTTGGCGGAAAGCACTTCACTGACCCAGCGTTCGACCAATTCAGATTTGCGCGAGCTGTAGTATGCCAAATCAACTCCCACCACGTTGAGGGTGGAGAATGCGGGCATGACAGGATCAATCTCAGCATCGTCGATGACCGGATAGAAGTAGGTACCGGTGGACTTCAGCACATCCTGGCCTTTCTTGCTTACCAACCAATCCATAAAGATTTTGGCTGCTTCGTAGTTCTTGGCACCCTTGAGAATCGAGGCTGCAGGGAACTCGAACCCAAAACCTTCCTTGGGGAATACGATTTCAATCGGCTGTCCATTGGCTTTCATTTGGAAGAATGCCGGAGAGAACTGGATTCCGATTGCGGCATCCCCAACGTTGACGCCCTTCGAGGGTCCGGTGCCGCTGGAGGTATAGGTCTGAATGTTGGCATTCAGTTTTGCCATGTACGCATAGGCTTCATTTTCACCCATGATTTCGATCAGGCTGTAGACCATGGTGGTTGCAGTGCCGCTTGCTTGCGGAGTAGGAACCTGAATGAGGTTCTTGTACTCAGCTCTGAGCAAATCAGCCCAACTGGTAGGCATTTTTGCTCCAGCTTTGGCCAAAGCAACGGTATTCACCCCAAAACAGAGCGGGTTCATGTAGAAACCTCTCCAATACCCTTCAGCATCCTTGAACTCTGCACCAAGGGCTTCGAATGCTTGTCCCTTGTAGGGAATCGTCAAGCCCTGTGTTTTTGCGATAACGTGGTTGTCGCTTGGGGCACCAAGCCAGACATCGGCTTGTGGACGACCACTCTCTGCCTGGATCCTGGTCAAAGCCGGACCGCTGGAGAGCTGGACAAAGCTAGTCTTGATTCCAGAATCCTTGGTAAAGGCATCGAGAATCTTCACGGCATTTGCTTCGTCTACACTTGCATAGACGACCAACTCCTTTGCTGCCTGCCCATCCTCCTTGGACCCCTGGGCTGCGAGAGGACTGAACAGACACAGTAGCATGAGCACACCTATCAGTAACTGTTTCATAAGAACCTCCTAAAAAACGTATAGATAATTCTATCATTGATTGGGCGGCTAGCAAGAAAAGGATTTGGCTATTGTAAATCAAAAGTGTTTAAGAACTTATTCATCCAGCGTGAAGGAAAGAAGGACAAACGCTCCATCTTCATTCTGCATCCAGGTCATACTGCCGTAGCCGTAGGTTGGTTCATGGTAGCAAAACGGGACTTCATAGAGGTGGCCTCTTTGGATGGCTTGGGCAATTTGTAGTTGTTGCAAGGGTAGATGGGAGGCAAGAATACGATCATACGTATAGACAAATCCCGTTCGCATCGAAGAAGGAACATAGCTTTCTATCCACGATAGGGAGTAGCTTTCGCTGAGAGCTTGCAGGGCTCTCTCTTCTACACTACCATCTTGTATTTCAACAATTTGACCGATATTTCGGTCCAGGGGAAGCATTGGCTTGGGAGTAGCAAAGAGCGGTGTTGCAAGCATTCCTACAACCATGAACAGTATACAATTTCGTGCAACTCGATACTTTTTCAACACGCCCTTCCTTGCCATTAGGTTTACCATTGCAAATTGTATACCTGTTCCATGCTTTTTTCTAGACATTATACAGCCTTGTGATATTGTATACACATGTGTGTCGTTGGACAACAGAAAAAAAAAGAGGAGAGCAATAACATGAAGATGGGAAAAGTACCGATTTTTGACACGAGCAACAAGATTCCTGGTGGCATGATGGTGGTTCCTTTGGTTCTCGGAGTGATTTTCAACACATTCTTCCCTGGGGCTTTGACTATTGGTAGTTTTACTACTGCATTCTTCAAAACAGGTGCATTGACCTTGATCGCACTCCTGTTTTTCTGCAGCGGCGCCCAAATCAATCTCAAAACTGCCGGTATTTCGTTGTACAAAGGTATAGTTCTCAACTCCAGCAAAGTATTCTTCGGCCTGATCATTGGTGTTATTTTTGCAAAGGTTGCCGGTCCTGGTGGTGCTCTGCTTGGAGTCACTCCCCTGGCCATGATTTCCGCCATGTCAAACTCGAACGGTGGATTGTATACTGCTCTTGCATCCAAATATGGTGATGAATCAGACGTTGGTGCCATCGCAGTCATTTCTTCCAATGATGGACCATTCTTTGAGATGATGTTCATGGGTATTGCCGGCGTTGCAACCATTCCGTTTATGAGTTTGGTCGCTGTCATTGTCCCCATTCTTGCTGGCATGATTCTGGGCAATTTAGACGATAAGTTCCGCGACTTCCTCAAGCCCGGTATGTTCATTGCCATTTTCACCTTCTCCTTCCCCCTTGGAGCAGGCCTGAGTTTCCAGACCATTATCAAAGCAGGTATCCCGGGAATCATCCTTGGTGTCTTGACCTTGATCGTAACCGGTGTTCCTTCCTACTTCATCTACAAGTGGTTGGTACCCAAGAAGATGAGAAGAACCGCTGCAGTCGGTGCCGGTGTCGGAACAACGGCTGGCAATGCTATTGCAACCCCTGCTGCCATTGCAGCTGTCGATCCTTCCTGGTTGCCGTTTGCTGAAAAAGCCACCGTACAGGTTGCTGCAGCCATTATTGTTACGGCAATTTTGGTGCCGTTCCTGGTAGATTTCTTCTATCGCTGGGAACAGAAGCGAGGGTTGATAAATGAACACGCGATCACCGCAACCGTTGAGGTTGACGCAGCAGGCCAACAGCTTTAAGCTATAGGCACTCGTTTGTATACAATTCATCATAAAGACGAGCAAATGCTCGTCTTTATGAGTCTCAGGAGGACCTTATGCATGTGCACAATCCGATAGATCCTACTAACAAAGATCTACTGCTTCCCGAATCTACGGTGATATATGGGATGTCGGCCCCCCCTGCCCTCTCTGATCCCGAGGCTGCCATTCAAAAAGTACTTTCAGCTCCCATCCAAAGCAAACCTCTCTCGGTCATTGCAAAAGAGAAGCTTGGTGCCAACAAGGATGCTTCGGCGGTTATTGTCATCTCTGACAATACCAGACCGGTACCCTATAAAGGAAAAGGAAACATACTTGTTCCCATTCTTACCACCTTGTTGGAAACCGGCTACAAAAGTCAGCATATAACCGTTCTGATTGCTACCGGCACCCATCGACCCATGACCGGCGAAGAGATAGAGCGCATCATCGATCCCTGGGTATTTGCACAAGGAATCGCCGTCGTCAATCATGACTGCAAGGATGAAACAATTCTGACATACCTTGGCAAGACAGAACGCGGCAGCGAAGTAAAGATCAACAGCAGCTATGTAAACGCCGACTTGAAGATTCTCACCGGGTTGGTGGAAAGCCACTTCATGGCAGGGGTGAGCGGCGGCCGTAAGTCGGTATGTCCAGGTTTGATCAGTGAACACGGTACATTCCTCTTCCATGGGGCAAACCTGATGGGCCATCCGGACTCTCGCGACCTCAACTTGAAGGGAAACCCTGTACACGAGGAATCCTTGGCTTTTGCCAAAATGGCAGGAGTTGACTTCATCGTCAATGTAACGCTGGACCACAAGTTTGCCATCACCGGTGTATATGCCGGCGACCTTGAGGCTGCCCACCTTGCCGCTTTCGAAATGGTAAAAGGCTATGCCAAAGTCCCCATCACCGAAGAGGCGGACATTGTCATCACCCACGGTGGCTTTGTCGGGATCAACCACTATCAGAGTGCCAAAGCTGCCTTCGCTTCCATCGGGGCGTTGAAAAAGGACGGGTATCTGATCAGCATCGCCAACTTCACCGACAAGAAAGACATAATCGGTTCGATCACCTATAAAACGGTGCTGGCCATTTTGTCTCTGTGTGGGGCTGAAGCCTTGATTAAGGTGCTGCACAGCAAGGACTGGCCGTTCATCCCCGACCAATGGCAAGTGCAAAAGTGGGCGCCTGTATTTGAGAAAATTCCTCTAGACCATTATTACTACTTTGCACCCCAGCTGTCTAAAGCTGACGGACCCGGGCTGCCGGGCATCAATGCCGCAACCCTTACCGACAGCAAGGACTATAGTGAAGTGGTACAAACACTGCTACAAGTCATTTCCAAGCGAGAAAGTGGAAGAAAGCTGAAAATCATCTGGCTCAGTGATGGACCTTATTCCATTCCTTACGTGAAATAACCAGATACTCGTTGCAAAACAGAGAGAGGACTATCCCCTCTCTGTTTTGTATATCCCTAGAGTTTCATACCTATGGATATAGCCTCAAGCAGACTCTTTTCACTGGCGATGAGCTTACCTGCTATATCGAAGGCTGTACCATGGTCAACCGATGTCCTGACAACATCCAAACCTACGGTAATATTCACGCCGCTGTCGAATGCGAGCATTTTCAAGGGAATATGGCCTTGATCGTGATACATCGCCACAACAATGTCGTAGCCTCCCTTCATTGCCTTCAGAAACACGGTATCAGGAGGAATGGGACCTTCAACGGCAATACCTTCCCCGCGGGCTGCTTCAACAGCCGGAATGATGTGCTCTAGCTCTTCGGTACCGAACAGCCCGTTCTCCCCGGCATGAGGATTCAAGCCGGCAACTGCAATCCTCGGACAGGCATACCCTGCTTTCTTGAGGGTTGCATCGGCAAGGTGGATAACATCCAAAACTCGTTCCTTTGTGCAGGCATCACATGCTTGTCGAAGGGAGATATGAGTGGAAACATGAATGGCTTTCAGCTTTTCACTCCACAGCAGCATGGCATACGAAGGACCATGGGAATAGAAGCCGAAAATTTCGGTATGACCGGCGAACTTGTGTCCGGCCAAATGCAAGGCTTCCTTGTTCAAGGGAGCGGTCACCACTGAGGAAATATCCCCTCGTAGGGCAAATTCGATTGATGTACGTACGCTTTGGAATGCCAGCTCCCCACCCAAAGCAGTCACTTTTCCTATCTGGATGTCCGCCAATGTTACCGACGGAATCGGATCATAGAGGTTGATGGCATCCTCTTTCCAACTATCGATGGTTGTAAGGGCATTGAATACAAACCCATAGCCAAGCTCTTGATTGTAATACTCCAAAATTGCATGGCTGCCAAACAAGAGAGCATGCCTTTGATAGAGCTCGTTGGCATACAGTGCCTTCAAGGTGATTTCCGGACCGATCCCGCAGGGATCTCCCAGTGTGATACCAAAACGTTTCATGGTTGTACTCCTATACTTCTCGCAAAACCCGTAGTGCGTAGGCAATGGCATCGTCATTCCCGAAAGCTCCCGCCTTGGTGACGAGCCTGAGCTTTGCATACTTCGTGCCTACTACTTCCAGCAGGGGAAGTCCTAAGAGCACCTCCCCCATAATTTCCACCTCGTTGATTTGTAAAAGTTCAAGTATGCCGAACGCAGTATCCCCACCGGTTAAAAACAAACCGCCCAAGGCATGAGATTCTATTACTTCCTTGGCTATGGTGCTCAAGGCCAATCGTACAGCATTACCCACTTGGCTTTCAGTAAGTCCCATTTGGATGCCCAGCTTCAATGAATCCTCATAGTCTGCGTGTTCAAGCACCGATGAAGCCAATACCAGAACATCCTTGTTCTGGGAGAGGAGGAGACGAACCCGTTCTGCATGGCTATGCAGGCCTTTTTTCTCCAAAAGGTCGCAAACCCCTACACTGACAGTGGAAATACCACGACTTTGTGCATACAGCACCTGCTTACGTGTTACTTCACTCAGGCTTGCTATCAGTCCCAGAACGGGATTGGATGGGTGATATTGAGTAACCAACGCTTCACCAAGTCCGGCACTCCCTACAAACAATACCTTTTGAGATAAGGAGAGAGCCCATGCAGCGATATGGTTCAAATCTTCGTTGGTGGTGGCATCACAAACGACAACACCCTCCTCTATACTAGGCCAAGACCGTGCCCTGACAGTCTCCAAATCCAAGGAAACCACTTTTTTGGATGAGCTGAACAGCGTATACAGGTTATCCTCAGTTACCGGCTTATGGGGATCCTTGCCATGCTCAGTCTCTTTCAGTGGTTTCCCATGAACCGAAACCACCGAATCCATGCAGATACGCCCCATATCGGGAAATGCTGTTGCAACAACGATGAGATCGGCATGCAGGCAGGTTGCAACCTCAACCACCTCGTCTACAATATTGCCGCGAAGGGTGGAATCGATTTTTTTCATAAAAACAGTGAAAGCCGAGCTATCCAAATCGGCAAGGGAAGAACGCACGACTTCTCTCGCTTTGCCTGGTGCAAGATTTCTCGATTCAGTATCGAGCACCAATGAATACTGGGGAGCAAGCAGTTGGGGTCGGCCGATCTGTACCCTGGTAGGAAATCCTCGGCGCACGAGCTGTAAGCCGGTGTCATTGGCTCCCGTAAAATCATCGGCGATGATCAAGTAAGTTTGCATAGGTTCCTCCCCGATACGGCTATAGTACCATTCTAGCCTGCTCCCCTGCTTGGTTGCCACACTTTTCTCTTTCGCTTTACACAGATTGCTCGGTGTTCTACTATCTAGGCATGCAGCGCACGTATTCATCTTTGCTCAGCAGCCTCTATGGCGAACAACAATTTGGTATTCGTGATCCACTGTGGAAGGATATTCATCTTCCACTCTCCTTCAAACCGATCATCGCAGACCCTGTTTTCCAAAAATTAGGCAGGATTAAACAACTGGGACCCACGTTCCACCTGTATCCGGGGGCGGTTCACACCAGGTTGGACCATAGCCTGGGGGTATACCATATAGGGTTCTCCATCCTTGTCAGCTTGCTCAAACAAGCCATGCATGGTGCCTGTACATTGCCATGCACGGAACAGGGTATGAAAACTTTCCTGTGTGCCTGCCTGCTCCACGATATCGGACATTTCCCCTTTGCGCACTCGCTGAAAGAATTGCCGCTTCAAAGCCATGAAAGCATTGCCAATCGACTTATCTGTGAACAAGGGAATTTCAGGACTGCCATCGAACGTGCCGGCCTTGTGCCCGAACAGGTGGGGAGTATCATCGATGAGCAGGCTGCCTTTGACAGTGAGGAAATCAGCTTGTATCGGAATATTCTCTCTGGTACGCTGGACCCGGACAAGCTCGATTACCTGAACCGTGATGCATTCTTCTGCGGGGTACCGTACGGCACCCAGGATGTGTCCTACATAACAGATAAGCTTTTTGTTGTTGATTCCCACCTTGCAATCACCGAGCAGGCACTAGGGTCGGTGGAACACCTCTTGTTCAGCAAGTACCTGATGTACCGCAATGTGTACTGGCACAAAACAACGCGCAGTGCAACGGCAATGATCAAGAAGGCCGTGCTTCTCTCGCTTTGTGATGGCAGCATCCAAGCAGAAGAACTGTATGCGCTGGATGATGAGCAGTTCTTTTTACTGCCTACTACCAAGCAGTTTCCTGCGGCCTCCCTGTTTACGCTCGTGCGTGAGAATCAACTGTATAGGCTGAGCTTCGAAAAACAGTATGAGTCAGGTTCAGATTTGGAGAGCCGAACCGATACCTTGTCCAAGCGGATGGAGTATGAGGCTGCTCTCGCTGCAAAACTTGGGGTGCCTGCATCGCAGATTATTGTCGATATTCCCGAGCCGGTTTCCTTTGAAACAGATATTCCCATTCTCAACGATCAGGGAAAGATTGCGAGCTTCCAGTCCCTGGACCATATATTTTCCTATGATATCGGAAAGGTCTTTACAAAAAGCCTGAGAAAATTCAGAATCTTCACACCCTCCTCCATCCCGGTGCAAGCACTTGAGGAGGCATTGGAGCTCTGATTACATGGAAAAAATTTCCTATCGCACGCTCATCAACGGCGAGATCCCGCCGTGGGTTATGCGTTTCATCAAACATACCGGCAAAGCCATCAATACCTACTCTATGATCCGCGAGCAGGATACGGTGTTGCTCTCCGCCTCGGGAGGAAAGGATAGCCTCGCCTTGGCCTTGGCCCTTTCGATCCGTCGCAATTGGCTGCCTATCACGTATAATTTGAAGGCTTTGATGATCAACTGGATCGAGCATCCGATTCCCGATGAATTTCGAGAGAAGCTTACTACCTACTTTACCGACCTTGGCTATGATTTTACCATTGTTGATGAACATCAGTACCCAGAATCCTTCAAAGGTGAGTTCAATTGTTATTTGTGCTCCAGAAATCGCCGAAGAGTGCTCTTCAATTATTGTGAAGAACATTCGATAGGTCTCGTGGCCATGGGGCATCACCTCGATGACCTGGTGGAGACCAGTCTGATGAATCTCTGTTTTCGTGCAAACTTTTCCACCATGCAGCCGGTTCAGCCCTTTTTTGATGGGAAAATTCATATTATCCGACCTATGATAGAAATACATGAATCGGTTACCCAACGGCTAGCCGATGTCTATGACTTGCCGGTGGTTAAGCCGGTCTGCCCCTATGACCAAACAAATATCCGAGCCCGTCTGAAACCCATTATCAAAGACCTTTCTCATTTGGACAAACTCAGCCGAGAGCACATATATCATGCCCATCAATTTACGGGCAGGCTGTAACTTGGCTCTTTCAGACCTGTTTACATCAATACCAAGTATATGTGATGATAGAGCTGGAAGGAGGGGTGACGATTTGCTCAGACGCCTAGGTCTGCTTCTACTGATAATCCTGCTTGCAACCCTCCCATTGAGTGCTGAGAGCGAGGGTGATGCTGTTGTGCCCAGTGAGGAAACAGAAATCACGCCAAGCAATACGGAGCAGGAACCTTCTTTTGACACAAATGAGAATACTTGGGGAATCACCGGTGATGATGTTGCAACCGGACTGCTCGAAGGCGTCGCTACTTCCGATGGGTTTTTCGCCCTTTCTTATATGCCGGACTTCAGCATCGGCAAACTTGCTTTTCAGCTGGATGTTAAAATCAAGGGATC
>Ga0172378_10007288_pt1 | contig 10295 bp, 7 predicted proteins | sample GrowelOW332metaG_FD_119755 | JGI IMG/M metagenome (GOLD analysis project Ga0172378, IMG submission 119755) | Groundwater microbial communities from an aquifer near a municipal landfill in Southern Ontario, Canada - Pumphouse #3_1 metaG | ecosystem: Environmental > Aquatic > Deep subsurface >... | reverse complement strand
GTTTTGATGGCGTTCAACAATGCTATGCTATGCAATCTGGTCGTGAAGTTCGTGTTATGGTTATTCCTGATAAAGTTGATGATCTTCAAGCCTTTAAGATGGCCCACGACATCAAAGAGAAGATTGAAAATGAGATGACCTTCCCAGGACAAATTAAGATTAATGTCATCAGGGAATATCGTGCGATAGAAACAGCGAAATAATGAAAGTTTTATTTGTTGGAGATGTAGTTGGAAAAGTTGGAAGAAAGACTCTTTTAAAGAGTCTCTCTTTTGTTATAAACAAATATTTAATTGATTTCACTATTGTGAATGGCGAAAACATTACTAATGGTCGCGGACTTAATAAAAATCATTATAGCTTTCTTTGTAAATTGCCAATAAATTGCATAACTTTAGGTAATCATTATAAAGATAAAGATGAAATTATTGAGATTCTTGATAATGATAATATTATCCGTCCAATTAACATAAAAAAAGAGTTTCCTGGTCAAGGAAGCAGAGTTTTTATGGTTGGACAAAAAAGCGTTCGTGTTACCAATTTATTAGGAACAGCCTTTATGAATGAGGATGTTGAAGATCCTTATGTTGCTATCCATAAAATTATCGATAATAAGAAAGTTGATATAGATATTATTGATTTTCACGCTGAAGCAACTGGTGAAAAAAAGGCTTTTGCATATTCGCTTGAAGGTAAAGTCGCAGCAGTTTTAGGAACTCATACCCACGTTCAAACTGCAGACAACCAAATTTTGAATTGTGGTACTGCATATATTTCAGACGTTGGAATGTGCGGTAGTTATAATAGTGTTTTAGGTGATGAAATTAAATCAGTTGTTGGACGAATCATTTTACATGACCCTACTTCAAGATTTAAACTATTAGAAGATGATGATATGTTATTTAATGCAGTAATTGTTGAAATTGATGACATAAATAACAAACCAACATCAATTAAAAGAATTAATTTATTAAATGGTAAAGAAAATGAGTAAAGATATTTTATATTTAGACGTTCCAGACATGAATAAAGCCCGCGAACGTATTAATCATTGTGAAACATATCACTATGATTACACACCAAATGCAGAGATTATTAAGTTTTTAAATGGAAAGAATTTTTTCATTCGAACTTATGGATGCCAAGCTAATTATCGAGATGAAGAATATTTATCAGGTATTTTAAGTTCACTTGGCATGAAAAAAGTTGATAATTTAAAAAATTCAGATTTAGTAATTTTAAACACTTGTGCGGTTAGAGAAAACGCCGAAGATAAAGTTTATGGTGAAGTTGGTGATATCAAAAAATTAAAAGAAACTAAAAAAGATCTTATTTTAGTAATTTGCGGTTGTATGATCGAACAAAAACATATTATCGAACATATGCTCTCAACATTTAGATGCGTTGATATTTTTATGGGAACACACAATATTAAAGACTTAGTTATGCTTCTTGAAAAGAATCATCTTGAAAAAAAGCGAGTTGTTTGTGTTTCTTCAAAAGAAGGAGAAGTTGTTGAAGATTTACCTTCTTGTAGAATTGATAAATTCAAAGCTTTTGTTAATATCACCTATGGATGTGATAAATTTTGTACTTATTGCATTGTTCCATATACTAGAGGGAAAGAACGTAGTCGTTCTTTTGATGAAATCATTAAAGAATGTAAAGAACTTGTTGATTCAGGTTATCAAGAAATTACTTTGCTCGGTCAAAACGTTGATGCCTATGGAAAAGATTTAGGTGGTGAGAATACTTTTGCTAGATTATTAGCGGCAGTTGCTGAATTAGGAATTCCTCGTTTACGTTTTTTAACATCTTATCCAAGCGATTTTAAAGATGATGTTATCGATGTAATCGCAAAATATCCAAATATTATGAAATATATCCATTTACCAGTTCAATCTGGAAGTAATGGAGTTTTAAGAAGAATGGCTCGACGATATACAAGAGAAGAATATCTTGATTTAGTTAAAAGAATTAAGAATAGAATGCCAAATATTACTTTATCAACTGACATTATTGTTGGTTTCCCTAATGAAACATATGAAGAATTTTCAGAAACTGTTTCATTATGTAAAGAAGTTGGTTTTAGTAGTGCATATACTTTTATATATTCACCAAGAAAAGGAACTCCTGCTGCTCGATTAGTTGATGATGTTCCTTATTTAGAAAAATCTAAGAGATTTACCGAACTTATTAGAGCTTTAGAAGTTGATTTTTTAGCTAAAGCTGAAGAAATGGTAGGAACTATTTGTCCAGTTCTGGTAGAAAATGTTTCTAAAAAAGATAGTAAATACCTTAGTGGTTATTCAGAAAACTATAAAGTAGTTAATTTTATTGGTGATCCATCATTAATTGGAAAAATTATTAATATAAAAATTACTGAAAACCATTTGTTCTATTTATCTGGAGAAATAGTAAATGAATGAAGGCCTTGATCTTGCTCTTCAGAAGCTAAAATCATATATTTTCGACGATCCTTCAGTTCAGGAATATCTTAAATTAAAAGATATTATTTATAATGATCCAAATTTAATTGAGATGAGAAATAAAATAAAATATCTTAAAAAATGTGATATTAATGAGGAGCAGAAAAAAGAATATCTTGAGTTGATTCAAGAATATAATAGAAGTCCATTAATTGTTCAATTTAAAAACGTTAGTGAAGATGTATATAATTTACTTAATGAAATTAAAAAGGAAATAGAATCTTGATAATTTGTATTGTAGGACCAACCTGTTCTGGAAAATCAACCTTAGCTGATAAGGTAGCCAACTATCTTAACGGAATAGTTGTTAATTTTGATGCGTTTCAAATCTATAAAGAAATGAAAATTGGAACGGCTAAACCAACTGATGAAGAATTAGCTTCTGGAAATTATTTTTTATATAACATTAAACATCTTGATGAAAATTATGATGTTGCTCAATATCAAAAAGATTGTCGTGAATTTATCAAGAATAATAGCGATAAAAATATCGTTCTTGTTGGTGGTACCGGTTTATATTTAAAAGCGACATTATTTGATTATCATTTTGAAAAAGAAGATCCAATGCCAAGTGATTTTAGAGTGAATGATTCAAATGAAACTTTATATAATGAATTACTGAATATCGATTCTGATGATGCTAATAAAATTGGTGTAAATAACCGTAAGCGTTTATTACGTGCACTTTTTGTTTATCAAACACACAACGCAAGTAAAACTGCTTTAAATAAAAATGGTAAAAATAGATTGCTTTACGAGAATGTCGAATTTATTGGATTAGATATTAATCGTGAGCAACTTTATGAAAAGATAAATCTAAGAGTAGATAAAATGTTTGAAGATGGATTAGAAGATGAAATTAAAGATATTTTTTCAAAATATGATAAGAACTTAAGATCATTACAAGCAATCGGATATAAAGAGTTTGCAATGGGTTTAAATATTGTAGAGACAAAAGAATTAATCAAAAAGAATACTCGTAATTATGCCAAAAGACAAATGACATTCTTTAAACATCAGTTTAATAATGTTGAATGGTTCTCTAATATTGAGGAGGCTTGTGATTATGTCAGAAATAAATACTAATAGTTTCGATGACCGAACTAAATTATTACTTAATGAAAAGTTTACTAAATTAGCAAATCTTAAAATTGCTATCTGTGGAATTGGTGGAGTCGGTTCAATTATTCCAAACGCAATGTTACGAAGTGGTATCAAGAATTTTGTAATTATTGATTTTGATACTGTCGATATTTCTAATTTAAATAGACAAATATGTTATACCGAGAAAGATGTTGGAAAGAAAAAAGTTTTTGCGATGGAAGAATTTCTACGAACTATTCGTAATGATTTTAAAATAGAAAAGTACGATTGTCTTATTGATGAATCTTTTGATTTTTCTATTTTTAATGATTGTGATTATGTTTTTGATTGTATTGATGACATTAAAGCTAAAATTCAACTTATTAAATATTGTGAACAGAAAAAAATCAAGATCATCTCTAGTTTAGGGATGGGAAACCGAATCGATCCTTCATTGGTTAAAATAACAACACTTGATAAAACTTCTTACGATCCAGTAGCAAAGATTTTAAGACACGATCTTAAAAAAGAAGGTATTGATACAAGTAAAATTCGCGTTTCATTTTCTTCTGAACAACCTATAATTAAAAGTAAGGTTATTTCATCAATGGTTTTTGTACCAAATGCATCTGGTCTTTGTATGGCCAGTTATGCTTTAGATGAATTAATAAATATGTAAAGGAGTAGTTATGAAATTAGAAAACATTGATAAGATTGCTAAAAAAATTGGTATTAATCAAGAAGAATTGGAAGTTTATGGAAATCTAAAAGCAAAGATTAAACCAGAATGTTATGAACGTGTTAAGAATAATAAAGATGGAAAACTAGTTTTAGTAACGGCAATTACTCCAACAAAAGCCGGTGAAGGAAAAACAACTGCAAGTATTGCTTTACTTGATGGACTTGCAAAATTGAAACAACCAGCTTTACTTTGTCTTCGTGAACCTTCAATGGGACCAGTTTTTGGCCTCAAAGGTGGAGCTACTGGTGGTGGAAAAGTAACGATTGAACCACAAGAAGATATTAATTTACACTTTACAGGCGATATGCATTGTTTAACTTCATCAATTAATTTAATTTCAGCAATTATCGATAATCATATTTATCAAGGCAACGAACTTAAAATAGATAAAGACAGAATATTATGGAAACGCGCTATCGATACAAATGATCGTGAATTAAGAAATATCGAAATAGGTTTTGGTGAAAAGAATGGTGTTCAAAGAAAAGATCATTTTGAAATCACTGTTGCTAGCGAACTTATGGCAATTTTATGTATTGCGAAAGATAGAGACGATTTCGAAAGAAGACTAAATAATATTATTATTGCCTATAATATTGATGGGAATCCCGTCTATTTAAAAGAACTAAATATTACTAATGCCATAATGAAAATTATGCATTATGCTTTATGGCCAAATATTGTTCAAACAGCTGAAAACAATCCTTGTTTAGTACATGGCGGTCCATTTGCTAACATAGCGCATGGATGCTCTAGCCTAATTGCAACTAAGCTTGCACTCAAATTAGCACCTATTGTTATTACTGAAGCTGGATTTGCTGCTGATTTAGGAGCTGAAAAATTTCTCGATATTAAGTGTCGTATTGGAGAATTAAAGCCTAGTGCATGTGTGCTCGTCGCGACCATTCGTGCACTTAAAATGCATGGCGGAGAAGCTTATGAAAATTTGGACCATGAAAATATTGAAGCCCTCTCTATTGGTGTTCAAAATTTAGAGCAGCATTATCTAAATCTTAAAAAATTTGGAGTTCCTATTGTAATTGCGATTAATCACTTCGCTCAAGATAGCGAACAAGAGACAAAATATTTATCCAAATGGTGTGAAGAAAAAGGATACGATTATGCTTTCTTAGATGGTTTCATGAATGGCGGTGATGGTTCAATTGGCCTAGCCAACAAAGTCTTGGAATGTTTAGCAACAAAACAAACAAAATATCATCAAATTTATGAAATTAATGATACTATCGAAAATAAAATCACAAAAATTGCAAAAGAAATCTATCGAGCTGATGGTGTAGATTTTACCGAAGAAGCGAAGATGCAAATTGAAGAAATTAAGAAATTAGGCAAGGATAAGTTTGTAGTTTGTATGGCTAAAACACCTTTGAGTTTTAGTGACAATCCAAAACTATTAAATTGCCCAAAGAATTTTAGAATAACTGTTAAAGAGGTTAAATTATCGAATGGTGCAGAGTTTATTGTTGCTCTATTAGGTAACATTCTTACGATGCCTGGATTACCAAAAGTGCCTCAAGCAACAAAAATGTAAAATAAATTAATAAAATCTCCCCATACTCTACGATATATTAGTGTATGGGGTTTTTATTTCAAATTCGTAATCTATCTAAGTCATTTTATTTATCCGGAAGAAAATCGTTATCGGTTTTAAATAAAATAAGTTTTAATTTGCCTTCTAAAGGGATGTTCATTATTTTTGGGAAATCCGGTTGTGGAAAATCAACTTTACTAAATATTTTAGAAGGTTTAGATAAACCATCAAGTGGAAGTGTTTTATATAATAATAAGGATATAGGAAAATTTAGTGAGAAAGAACTAAACAATTATCTAAAAAATGATATCGGAATAGTTTTTCAAAATTTTAACTTAATTGGTAATTTGACCGTCTATGATAATTTAAAATTGGCATGCTACATTAAAGATTCAGAAATAAAAAGTGTTATTGATAAATATCTTAAAAAATATGACTTGCAAGAAGTTAAGAATACTGTTGTTAACAGAATAAGTGGTGGAGAAAAACAACGTTTAGCAATTATAAGGGCCTTAATTAATAAACCAAAAGTAATATTTGCTGATGAACCCACTGGAAATTTAGATGATGCTAATTCCAAGATTGTTATTGAAGAACTAAAAGAAATTTCTAAAGAACGTTTAGTAATTTTGGTTACGCATAATAATAAAATCGTTGAAGAATATACTGATGCATATTTGAATCTGACTAACGGAACACAATTTTTTCTCAAACCATTTGAAGAAGAAGCTGCTTTAGAAATAAATGAAGAAAAGAAAGAAAAACATAAGAAAACTTTCGTTCCATTCATGCTAATTAAGAACTATTTTAAAAATTTTTCGCATAATATGATTTCTTGTATTGCGATATTTTTTGTTCTTTTGGTTTGTGTTTCTTCTCTTGGATTCGAAAATGGAGTTAAAAATAATTCTATTAATTTAATAAGTAATTTTCCGAATTCCAATAACTTTAAAATATCTAAAATAATGTATCAAATGAAAAACGATTCAAACTTGCAACTAGAAAAAACAATTCGTCCAACAGAAGAAGAAGTTAAAACTTTAGTAAAAGACTATGAAAATTATGAAATTGATATAGATCTCGATTATTTGTTTAGTGGAAAAGTCGAAACAATTGTTGAAGGAAATGAACTTGAAAATATTAAGTTTGTACCAATAAATAGTTTAGCGATTTCTAATGAAGTATATGTGAATCATGTTTTTAAAAAGAAGTATTTAGAAAAGAATGAAGGTTCCTGTTTAAATAAAATTATCTACCTTAATCTTGAAAAAGAAATTCTTTATAAAGCAAATGGTGAAAATAGAATTATTAAAGATGACTATAAAGATAATATTACATTTAATATAGGAGCGGTGTATAACGAGTTTGATTATTTAAATTATCCTAAAGTTTATTTTTCTTACCAATATTTTAAAAATCATTTATTGAAGAAAAAAGCGTTTGATATTAGTGAGAAAATAGGAAAAGATATTTCTTTTTATGAAGTGATTGAGAACTCTCAAAATAATGAAGATATTAGTAATTTTAACTTGCTATTGTATTTTGATACTGTTGAGAATGCCATAAAATTCTATGATGAAAATAAAGATAACAAAGAGTTTAAATGCGCAAATGATTCAATATATACCATATATTCCTTCATGGAATTATCTTCGACGATGAATAAGGGTCTTATCTTCTTTGTTCTAGTATCTATTTTTTGTTCTCTAGCGATTATCTCTTTTCTTTCTTATTCGCATTTTGTTTTTTCAAGAAAAGAGATAGCTTTATTAACTTCACTCGGGGCAAAAAGAGAAGAAACGTACTCAGTATATATTTTTGAACAACTTATAAATTGTGTTTTGGCTTTAATTTCGATATTTGCATTTTTCCCATTCTTATCAGATTTCATGAATTCTTTTATTTATAGAGAAATGCATTTTAGAAATTTGATAAGTATAGATCTTAAAAATATGATTTTATCTTTATTAATGATTTTTATTTCATTAGCATTAGTTTTTATTTCGATTGGTATTCCGTTACTGTTGTCGAAAAATAATAATATTATACAGGAGTTAAAAGAGGAATGAAGTTAGAAGTAAGAAATATCTCTAAAACATATCAAGATCGTAATCTAATTAATGATTTTTCTTTTTCGTTTGAAGATTATTGTTTTTATACTATTTGTGGTGAATCTGGATGTGGAAAAACTACTTTGCTTAACATTTTAAGTTTAGTAATAAATGCCGATGATGGTGCTGAAATTAATTTTAATAACGAAAACTTAGCTCAGCGTTCAGAAAACGAAAAAAGAGATTTTAGGCTAAAAAATATCGGCTATATTTTTCAATCTTTTAATTTATTTTCTGACGATACCGTTTTTAATAACATTTTAGTTGTCTTAGAATCTGTTTCTTGTTTTTCAAAAAACATGAAAAAGAGAAAAATCGATGAAGTATTGGATGAAGTTGGCTTATTAAGTATGAAAAATGAGTATGTTAGAAATTTAAGTGGAGGAGAAAAACAAAGAGTTGCGATTGCTCGAGCTTTAGTTAATAACCCACGTATTATTTTTGCTGACGAACCAACAGGTTCTTTAGACTATAAAAATAGTGAAATTATCTTTTCAATTCTTAAAAAAATAAGTGCTAATTGTTTAGTGATTTGTGTTACTCACGATGAAGATCTAGCGAAAAAATACTCTAATGAAATCTTGCGTTTTAAAGATGGAAAAATTGAAAATACTAAGAATTGTCCGTTAGATTCTAAAAAATCTAAAAATTATTTGATGATACAACACGAGAAGAAAAATAGTGGAGCAATTGGAGAGAAATTTATCTTAAGACATTTTGTTAACTCATTTAAATTTAAGAAAGTTCGAAATATAATTTCTACGATTTTATTATTTTTGGGTTTGTTTTCAGTAGGTTTAGCTACGTTCTTAAAAAGTGGAATTTCTAATTCGCTTAAAAAATCTTTTTCATCAATCATGAATGAAAATTCAATTATTTTAAATGGAAATAATAGCAACACAAGTTTAATTGATTATTATTCAGCTACGCTTGAAGAGGTTAAAGAAATTGTGACTGACTATCGATCAGATATTGAAAATTATGGTACCAAATACCTTGTAAACATTGAAGAATTTTTCAAAAGTGGAAATAGTTTATACAATATTTCTCGACCTAACCAAGAGCTTCTGGACGGATATAATGCAAGAAGTTTTATAGATTTCTCATATGTAGAGAATCTAAATTCTTTGGAAAACATGTATCCAAAATACGGAAATAAATTAGAAAATGATGAGATAATTCTTACAATGGATCATGAAGTTATGATTCGAATTTGCGAGTATTTGCAAATTATTAGAAATTTTGAAGCTTTAGGTGAATATATTAGAAGTGGAAAGTTTATTGTAAATCTTCGATTACATAATATTGATTGGCAGTATTATGACAATGTGAGTTTTAAAGTGAAGGCGGTAATCCCTTCAAATAATGAGAAAATAATTCATACAAATCAATTTTTTAATGAATATCTTTTAGAAGAACGTTTGATGTTTCCTTCTTCATTAGATCTTAAAAAAATAGAAGAGTATCCTTGGGTATTGAAGAAAATCTATTTCCTAAAAACTAATAGATTTCAAAGCACTTTCTTAAATAAAATAATGTTAGACGAAAAATATGAAAATATCCTTTTTGATAGTGATAGTGAATTCTATTCACCAAATCTTTATAGCGATGGAAAATCACATTTTAATAATATTGTTTATGTTTACAATGTTTATAAAAATGATCTCAAACCATATTTACCATATAACTTTTTAAGATTTGATAAAAACTTAAATAATTTCTATTATTCGACTGACGGTGGCTACATTAATCTAGGAGTCAATCTATTTAGTGGTTTTGTTAATGAAACATTATTTTCAAAAGATCTTAAAGAAATAGAAGAGTTTCAAGATGCAATAATGGATATAGATGTAAATTTAATAGATGAAGAAAGCGTTCCAGAAAATGTTCTTGAAGGGAATGCTTTAAAAACAGGGCAGAATGTAGTTAGATTTTCAACTGATATGAGTAACTTAATTAGCGGTGGGAAACCAAATAATATGTCTGAAATTTGTATTTCATCAAAAATGAAGAAATTATTGGGAGTAAATAATATTAACGAAGATATCTATCTTTCAATGATTTATAAAACGATCCGAAATGATGTGTTCCTCGAAAATAAATTCCGCACAATCAAGTTGCGAGTTGTTGGCTTTGTGGATTCGGATAAAGTGCTTATTTATAATAATTCAGATTTTACAATTTCATTATTTAGAGATTTTTTCCAGATTTCATCTTTTAATTTAATGATTAATTCGATTGTATATCAAATGAATCATGATGTTTCTAAGGAAGAAATAGATTATCTAAATAGTAAAACAAATAGTTATAAATTTATTAAT
>Ga0172378_10007284_pt1 | contig 10299 bp, 10 predicted proteins | sample GrowelOW332metaG_FD_119755 | JGI IMG/M metagenome (GOLD analysis project Ga0172378, IMG submission 119755) | Groundwater microbial communities from an aquifer near a municipal landfill in Southern Ontario, Canada - Pumphouse #3_1 metaG | ecosystem: Environmental > Aquatic > Deep subsurface >... | reverse complement strand
GATGGTAATGCATTAATAGATTAATGAAAAGAACCAAGGCATTGTTAATAATATTATTGCTTATTTTTATATATGTTTTATTTTTTAAATTAGATATAAGATGGGAATGCGTATTTAAAAAGACTATACATATCGCTTGTCCAGGATGTGGACTTACGAGGTCTTTAAAATCAATACTTTCTTTAGATTTTATTTCTTCCATAGAACATAATATTTTGGGTATACCAGTATTCATAATTGGTATAATTGTTATAATTATGGCATTAAGAGATTTTATAAAAAATGAAGATACTTTAATGCCTAATATCTATAGATATGTTAAAAAATATTACAAATTTATATTTATAATGCTTATAATAACGATGATTATTAATAATATTAATGGAGTATAAACAATTGGAATTTTATTCAATTGTTTTTTCTTGACTTATTTCTCTAAAAACAATACAATAGAGATAGATGAGATAATATGTATATATTAAATTATCTTTTAGCAGAAAATGGAGGAGAAAAATGAACAATACAGTGTTCTCCATTTTACTTGTTTTGGTAGGAATTTTTGTAGGGATAATAATATTTATTATCATTAATTATATTAGAGGAATTAGAGTTAATCAAAAGGCTGACAATATGCTTGAAAAGGCAAAAAAAGAAGCTGATAAAGTTAAAAGAGACTATTTATTAGAGGCCAAAGAAGAGGCTCAAAAAATAAAAATAGATACTGATAAAGAAGTAAAAGAGAAGAAATCTGAACTTAAAGAATCAGAGGAACGTTTACTTACACGTGAAAATAATATGGATCGTCGTGATCAAACATTACAAAATCGTGAGCAAATGTTAGAAGAAAAAGAAAATAATATAATTAATAAACAAAGAGAATTAGACCACGAACAAGATAAAGTGGAAGAGATTAAAAAAGAACAAATTACTTTACTAGAACAAATAGCTGGTTATTCTAAAGAGGAAGCTAAAAAACTTGTTATGAAGAGAATTGAAGAAATGATGAGTTTAGAAATAGCATCTTACATAAAGGATAAAGAAGGCGAAGCAAAATTAGAAGCAGATAAAAGAGCTAAAACTTTGCTTGTATCATCAATGGAAAAATATGCATCTGATGTTGCAAGTGAACAAACAGTTACTGTAGTAAACTTACCAAGTGATGACATGAAAGGTCGTATTATTGGTAGGGAAGGAAGAAACATAAGAACTATTGAATCTGTAACAGGTGTTGATTTAATTATTGACGATACTCCAGAAGCATTAGTTGTATCAAGTTTTGACCCATTACGTAGAGAAATAGCTCGAAATACTATTGAAACTTTAGTGAAGGATGGAAGAATTCATCCAGCTAGAATTGAAGAAGTATACGATAAGACAGTAAAAGAAATGCATACTAAAATAATTGAAATGGGTAATGATGCCTTATTTGAATTAGGAATAACAAAAGTAGATCCTGAACTAGTTGAATTATTAGGTAAATTACATTTTAGAACATCTTATGGTCAAAATGTTTTAAAACATTCAGTGGAAGTTGCTAATTTAGCTGGTATTATGGCTGCTGAATTAGGAGAAAATGTTACTATTGCTAAAAGAGCTGGTATCTTTCATGATATAGGAAAAGCTATAGATCATGAAGTAGAAGGTAGTCATGTTGATTTAGGAAGTGGTATTGCTTCAAAATACAGAGAAAATGAAATTGTTATTAATGCAATTGAATCACACCATGGAAATAAAGAAGCTACTAGTGTAATTGCTGAACTTGTTGCAATAGCAGATGCTTTATCAGCAAGTCGTCCAGGAGCAAGAAATGACTCATTAGAAAATTACGTTAAAAGATTACAAGATCTTGAAGCGATTGGAAATAACATGGCTGGTGTCTCAAGTACATTTGCTATTCAAGCAGGTAGAGAATTACGTGTCATTGTTAAACCTGAAGAAATAGATGATTTAGGTAGTTTCAAAGTAGCACGTGATATTAAAGACAAGATTGAACAAGAATTGCAATATCCTGGAACAATTAAGGTTGTTGTAATACGCGAAACAAGAGCTACAGAAGAAGCAAAATAAGCTTCTTCTTTTTGTTTGACTATTGAGTCAAAAAATGTTACTATTATACTAGGTGATGAGTATGTTTAAGAAGGGTTTTTTAAAAAAATGGAAAAAGCATGATAATGATGGATCAGAAAAAGTTAAAATGAAAAAAAGTACTATAATAATAATAGAAATAGCATGCGCAGTATTTGTTTTTGGGGCTTTAATAGGAATAAAGTACTTAGTTACAAATAAAACGAATGACAATGTAGTATATCTAGAAAATCAAGTTGTTAAAAATATTTCTTTTACTGATTTTAAGCTTACTTATGATGATGGTAAAAGTACAATTAAAGTAAATATGATTAATTATACTGCAGAAAATATAGAAATAAAAAAATTAGTAATTAAATTATATGCTAGTGATAATACGAAAGTATCTGAAATAACTGCAAATTTGGCTGTTGATGGTAATACAACAGTATTAGGACCAAATCAAGAAACAGCAGTTGAAAATGTAGCTAATCTTGATTTAACAGATATATCAAAAGTCGAATATATTATTGAATAAACATGCTTAGGCATGTTTTTTAGTACGATAATTTGTCAAATCAATTGCAACAGTTAGTTAAATACTCATTAAACGATTCATTTGGTGTCTTGTAGTTTATACATTTTCTAGGTCTATCATTTAGAAGTGTAAGTGTGTCTTGCACTTCTTTTTCATTTGTTTTAGATAAATCCATTTGCTTTGGATAAAATTCTCTCAATAATCCGTTTGAATTTTCATTTGTTCCTTTTTGCCATGCACAATATGGATCTGCAAAATACATATTTGTATTGAGTTCTTCTTCTATACGTTTCCAACCTGCAAATTCTTTTCCTCTGTCACATGTTATTGTTTTAATAGCTTGTTGTGGGAATTCTTTTAATAATTCAATTATTGCATTGGTAACAGTTTCTTCTTTTCTGTCTGGTATCCATTTAATTAAATATAACCTAGATTTTCTTTCTGCTAATGATACAAAACAATATTTACTTTTTAAAGTATAATTATCGATTTTTCCTGAAACTACAGTATCTGCTTCCCAATGTCCAAACGTATTTCTTTTGTATACTTCTCTAGGACGTTTTTTTATTGTTTTACCTAAATTAAATCTTCCTCTTGTCTCTGCTGGTCTTTTGAATTTTCCTCTTCGTCTTAAATGTTCTATATTTGTTTTAGGAATATATCCTAAGTGAATCCATCTATAAATAGTAGATAAAGAAGGAAAAATATTTGGTTTATCAGAAGCATTTCTATTTACTATTTGATCTGGTGACCAATGCAACTCTATTTTGTTTTTTATATAATTTATTGATTGTTTATTTGTACTTAATTGTCTATGACAATTAATTCTTCTTTCCTTATATTTTTTATTTGCAATAATTGGAGAATATCCAACTACTGAATAGTTTATTGATTTTTTATAAGAATTTCTTTTCAGTTCTCTAGAAATTGTAGAAACATTTCTATCAAGAATTTTCGCCATTTCTCTTAAAGACATATTCATTTGCTTAAATTTACTTATACAAGCACGTTCTTCTATGGTAAGATGTATATAGTTCATATTATTACTCCTTAATGTTTGATTAGACACCAACATTATAACATGAGTAATATATGAACTTTTTTGTTTGTCATTATCAAGTGTTGCACTTGTTATTATAAATTATCGTACAAAAAAAGCATCTTAATGATGCTTTAAATTGCTATTCCAAATAATAAAATAAATACTTGTATTGACATTAAAATTCCATTATGTAAAAAGTGTAAACTCATAGGAACAAAAATATTGTCTGATTTTTGTAAAGTATATGCAAATATCCATCCTGGAATTGAATAAGGAATAATATATAATAAATCAATCATATTTTCAAATGAACCAATTACATGAAACGATCCAAATAATATTCCTGAAAAAAAGATAAATAAATATTTATTTTTAAATATAGCTCTAAAAGATAATCTAAACGCAAATTCTTCAATTATAGGTGCTAAAAACACACTAAGTATAAAAGTATATACTGGTAGTTCTTTAAATAGTTGATTAACTGCATCTTGATTTTTTGCAGTAGCACCGGAATTAATTAACATTATTATTCCATTTGATAATGCCATTAATCCAAGAAGTACAAACCAGTATTTAAAATAAGTTTTAAAATATTTCTTGTGATTTTCTTTAAAATCATTAAAACTTCTAATAATATAATCCTTAAACAATAAAAATATTAATAAAATTATAATAACCTCTATAATAATAGTATATAAACACTTTATGATAGTAGGAACTTCTTCAAGATTTATACCAAGTAAATAAAAAGGTGTTGCAGCAAATTGTGAAATTAAGAAGTATATTAAGAATGCTCCAATTCCTTTTAAAATCAATTTTGTATTCGTTTTTTTCTTTTCCATATAATCACCATATTAATTATATCAAAAAAATGAATATTTAGTTATATTTTTGTTGGAATTTAATAAATTTATGTTATAATATTCATAGCTGCAAGAGAGAGTGGGGTTGATTCCCCACTCTTTAATGTAATATGGAGGTATATATGAAAATTGAGGATAAGGTTAGAGAACTCATTGAATCTGTAATTGAAGAAAATGGTTTTAAACTTGATCAAGTAGAGTATGTTAAAGAAGGAAGAACATATTTTTTAAGAATTATAATTGATAAAGACGGAATTGTAGATGTTGAAGATACAGTAAAAGTCTTTCATTTGATTAATCCAATCTTAGACAATAATGATCCTGTTAAGGAAGCATATATTTTAGATGTTTGCTCAAAAGAGAAAGGAAGAGAATAAATGAGTACTAAAGAAGAACCAAAAATGAACAGCAAAGAATTTTTAAAAGCAATAGAACTTTTAAAGAAAGAAAAAGGAATAGATGAAGATACAATCTTTTCAGCTATGGAACTTGCTTTAACAAGTGCTTATAAAAAGAATTTTAATTCACTTGAAAATGTAGAAGTTAAATTTGATCGTGAAAAAGGTGAAGTAAAAGTTTACTCTTATTTTACAGTTGTAGAGTTTGATGAAGAAGAAGGAATTGATCCTGAATCAGAAATTGATATTGAAGAAGCTAAAAAAACAGATCCTGAAATTCAAGTTGGAGATAAGTTTAATGTTAAAGAAGTAACGCCAAAAGAATTTGGTAGAGTTGCAGCCGCTACTGCAAAACAAGTAGTAGTTCAAAAAATTAGAGAAGCAGAGAGAAACGTAATTATTAGTGAATATGGTGATAAACAAGATGAACTAGTAAGTGGTACTGCTGCTATGGAAGATGTAAGAAACTATTATATTGATTTAGGTAAAACTCAAGGAGTACTTCCTAAATCAGAAACAATACCTGGTGAAGAAATTAAAATGGGTGCTAATGTAAAAGTATATATTACAAAAGTTGAAAGTAATAGCAAGGGCCCAATAATACTTCTTTCAAGAAATCATTATGGTTTTGTAAAAAGATTGTTTGAACTTGAAATACCAGAAATAAATGAAGGATCAGTACTAGTATATAGTGTTGCTCGTGAAGCTGGTACTAGAACTAAAGTAGCTGTATATTCAGAAGATTCTAACATAGATGCTGTAGGATCTTGTATCGGTGAAAAAGGTTCAAGAATTAATAATATATTAAAAGAATTAAGCAATGAAAAAGTAGATATAATTCCATATGACAAAGAACCTGCTAAATTTATAGAGAATGCCTTAAGTCCTGCTAAAAATGTAAGAGTATTTATAACTGATGAAAAAGCAAAAGAATCATTAGTAATTGTTGATAAAGATAATCTTTCATTAGCAATAGGTAAAAAAGGTCTAAATGTAAAACTTGCATCTCGTTTAACAAAATTCAAAATTGATGTTAAAACAGTTGAACAAGCAAGTGAGTTAGGAATTAATATAGTAGAATAATATAAGGAGGTTTTTATGAAGAAAATCCCAAGTAGAACTTGTATAGTTACAAGAGAAAAATTACCAAAACAAGATTTGATTAGAGTCGTTCGTACTCCAGAAGGAGAAGTAGTAGTAGATACTACTGGCAAACTTAATGGTCGTGGAGCTTATTTAAAAAAAGATTCTGCTATTTTTGAAAAAGCTAAGAAATCAAAAATTTTAGATAGACATTTGGAAACAGAAGTACCAGATAGTTTATATGAGGCATTAAACGATTTGATAAAATAAAGAAAAGAGGTGTTATTTATGATGAGTGTAATAGAATATGCTGATGACATAAATAAAACAGTTGGCGAAGTATTAAAGCAATGTAAGGAACTTAATATCAAAGTATCAAGTGAAGAGGATATGCTTAATGATGAAGAGATTACTGAATTAGATAGTACTTTTGCAACTGATGATGATAACCTAGAAGAAAATTTAGATGAAATAGAAGTAGTTGTTGATAGCAAAGTTGTTAATAATGATGATACTCAAACTAAACAAAAATTAAAGAAGAAAACTGATCCTAAAAAGCAAGTTAATAATGCTAAGGATACAGCTAAAAAAGATTTTGCAAACAAGAAGAAAGAAATGTATAAAAATAAAGAAAAACTTACATCAAACAAAGGTAATGTTGATGCCAATGTAGTTCTTTATAGAGAAAATATGACAGTAAGTGAGATTGCTAATGAAATGGGTGTTAGTGGAGCAGAACTTGTAAAAAAATTATTTTCTTTAGGCATAATGGCAACATTAAATAACTCAATAAGTTATGAAAATGCTGAAGTATTAGTTCTTGATTATGGAAAAGAATTAAAAAGTGCAGAAACAGCTAATGTAGCTAATTTTGAACAATTAGAAATAGTTGATACAGAAGAATCTTTATTATCAAGACCACCAGTTGTTACAATAATGGGACATGTTGATCATGGTAAAACAACTTTATTGGACACTATAAAAAACACTAGTGTAGCAGAAGGCGAAGCAGGTGGTATTACTCAAGCAATTAGTGCTTATCAAGTAAACTACCAAGGACAAATAATTACGTTTATAGATACTCCAGGTCATGCTGCATTTACTGAAATGCGTGCTAGAGGAGCTGGAATTACAGATATAGTAATAATTATAGTAGCAGCAGATGATGGTGTAATGCCTCAAACAAAAGAAGCGATAGATCATGCTAAAGCTGCTGGTGTTCCAATCCTTGTAGCGATAAATAAAATTGATAAACCAAATGCTAATCCAGAAAAAGTTCTTCAAGAATTAGCAGAATATGGTCTTACTCCAGAAGCTTGGGGTGGTGACACGATTGTTACAAATATTTCCGCAAAAACAGGTTTAGGAATTCCTGAATTATTAGAAAATATTTTATTAGTTTCAGAGATGCAAGAATATAAAGCTAATCCAAATAGATATGCAGTAGGTACTGTTATTGAATCTAGATTAGATAAATCTTTAGGACCAGTTGTAAGTGTTTTAGTTCAAAATGGAACACTTCGTTTAGGAGATCCTATTGTAGTAGGGTATGCAGTAGGTAAAGTTCGTACTTTAAGAAATGATAAAGGTGTAGAAATTACAGATGCTTTACCATCTATGCCAGTTGAGATAACTGGTCTAAATGAAACTCCTTCTTCAGGCGATAAATTTATGGCTTTTGAATCTGAAAAAGAAGCTAAAAAAATAGCTGAAGAAAGAAAAGAACAAGCTAAAATAGCTAGCAATGCTCCAAAACAAGCAGTAAGTTTAGAAGAATTATTTGCTCAAATTCAAGAAGGAAATAAAGAAATAAACGTTATAATTAAAGCTGATGTTAATGGTAGCGCTGAAGCTGTTAAGAATTCACTTGAAAAAATAGAAGTGGAAGATGTTAAAGTTAAAGTTGTTAGAAGCAGTGTTGGTGCTATTACCGAAAGTGATATAGTACTTGCTAGTGCATCAAATGCTATTTTAATTGGTTTTAATGTTAGACCTACAAATTCTATAAAAGATAAAGCTAAAGAAACAGGTGTAGATATTCGTCAATACAATATTATATATAAAGTAGTAGAAGAAATGGAAGCAGCCATGAAAGGTATGCTAGATCCAATTTATGAAGAAAAAATATTAGGTACTGCTGAAGTTAGACAATTATTTAAATTTTCTAAAGTTGGTGTTATTGCAGGATCATATATTACTGATGGTATAATAAAAAGAAATTCTAAAGCTCGTATAATTAGAAACGGTGTAGTAATTTTTGACGGTAGTGTAAATACATTACAAAGAGAAAAGGACAGCGTAAAAGAAGTTAAAAAAGGTCTTGAATGTGGTATAACAATTGAAAATTATATCGACATTAAAGAAGGCGACACTATAGAAGCCTATGAGATGGTAGAAATAAAGAGATAGAAATATCTCTTTTCTTTTGACAAAAGCCTATATTAAGTAATAGAATGATATTAGTGAGTGGTGAAATTATGAAATTAAAATATATAAACATCAAATTTAATTATAAAAATAAGGTTAAAATATTTAGAGAATCACCTGTAAAAAAGATAATTATCTTATCGTTAACTGCATCTCTTGCATTGACTGGTTGCAGTATCTATAATGATACAAATGATTCTATTAATAAAACAACTACAATAGAAAATGTTGAGGTTTCATCTGATGTTATTCAAAGTTCTATTGAACAAAAAGCAACACCAAATGTAATTGAAAGTACTTCTGTGCCTGTTAATTCTAATAATGATGCGGTTACTAATGAACAAAAAGCTATAGCAAGTGAAAAAAAAGCAGCAGTAGTTTCCGAACCAGTTGAGCAAAAAGAAAAGAAATTAGTGGCAATTACGTTTGACGATGGACCAAGTAAGTATACAAGTGAATTAGTTGACATTTTAACTAAAAATGGAGCAAAGGCAACTTTCTTTATAGTAGGTAGTAATGTAAGTAATTATAGTGATTCAGTAGTAAAATCTTATCAAGCAGGAAATGAAATAGGCATACATACTTATTCACATAATTCGTTCACAAAAATGACCATTGAACAAATTCAAAGTGAACTATCCAAAACAAGAGCTTTATTAGATGGTATAGATGTAGATTATTCGAATATTGTAAGACCACCATATGGCAATATCAATAAAAATATACAAGGTAATATTAATACTTCATTTATATTGTGGAGTGTTGATACAAGAGACTGGGAATCAAAGAATAAAGATGCCATAATTGCCGAAGTTAAAGCAAATATTAGCGAAGGAAGCATAATTTTATTTCATGATATTTATCCATCAACTATTGAGGCAATTAAAGAATTGTTACCTGAATTAACTGATGAGTATCAATTTGTAACAGTAAGTGAATTATTTAATCAGAATGATAAAAGCCTTGACGAAAATCAAAAATATTATAAAGTCAAAAAATAGATACTCGTTATCTTTTTTTATTTACTTTTTTTCGAAAAAATAGTATAATTTATTTAGAATAGGTGGTGTGTAGTGTGAATAATCCTAGTGTGAATAATCCATATGTTTCATATAAAGTAGTTGATGATAAGTTTACATATAAAAGATTTAATACGGATAATATTATAATTGAAGAGGAATTACCTTTATATGAAAATGGGAAAATAAATTCAGCTGCAATTCAAATCGTTGAAAATGTTAGACAAAATAAAAAGAAATTTGAGAATATAAAACATGTAGATTTAAATAATCAACCTACAGTAGAAAAAAAAGCAAATAAAAATACAACTTTAATTAAATTAGAAATTAGAGCTAAGTTAAGAACTATTCCCGCTAATATAAGTGAAGAAGAAATGAATAAAATTATTCAAAATATAAGTGAAGAATATAATATCTCTTTAGAAGAAGTAGAGAATATACATGCGGAATTAGTTTCAAAACAACTTGATGATTTGGATTTAGTTAAATACGCTCAAAAGCAAGAACAATCAAAAATGAAAAATCCTGAAAGACATGTTAAATTGACATCTGAAGAATATAATATTGTTGATACTTTTATGCGCAATGAAGTACCTGAAACAGATAAAAAAAGTCTTCGTAGAAAGATTGAACAAATAGAAATAAAATATAATGTTTCATTTATTCAATTAAGAACAATATATAAAATTGAAAAACACACAAGAACAGAAAAAAGAAGAATTCAAAGCGAGGCTATGAAAAAGCAAGCAAGTGTTACTCAGATGGAAAAGAATAAAGATGCTGCAAAAAAATTAATAGCTAATTTCCCAATAGGTATTTCTAATGAAGAGATAACTATGCGAATGGACGAAATAGAAAAAAATCT
>Ga0172378_10007282_pt1 | contig 10299 bp, 13 predicted proteins | sample GrowelOW332metaG_FD_119755 | JGI IMG/M metagenome (GOLD analysis project Ga0172378, IMG submission 119755) | Groundwater microbial communities from an aquifer near a municipal landfill in Southern Ontario, Canada - Pumphouse #3_1 metaG | ecosystem: Environmental > Aquatic > Deep subsurface >... | reverse complement strand
TCCCGAAGATGTAATTACTGGCACGTTCGGAGTAAGCTGCAATGTCCATCAAGTGGCATGCTTGAGCTTCTGCATCCTTAAGTGCGGTGTGGTCCCCAAGTTGTCTTGCCCGAACTTCCGGGAACAGCTGAGCCAAGTCTCGCAGGCAGTGAAGATTAGTATGTCTCCACGGCACCGAGTAGCCAGCTTGCTTCAACAAGTGTTCAATGACAGGACCATCAAAGTCCTTGCCCTTTGCCCAGATGTGAAGCTCATGATAGTAAACCAGCGGAGTCAGAGTCCCAAAGAGATCTTCAGCAGCAACTTCCCAAGACTTCCCACGCAGGGTGGCAGCTTCAATCAATCCAGTGTTCTGGCGATTGTGGAAGTTCACGGTCTCTTGGTCAACATGGAACTTGTTGTTCCCTTGGTAGCTTTCCGGGCTAATCAGCCAGCGGTAGCTTGAGTTGATTCCTCCCGGATTCATAACTACCAGACCGATATCAATTACCGCTGCGTTGCGAGCAAGACTCAGGGTCTCGCAGTCAAGCATTACAACAATCTTGGACTTAGCCATCATTGGCCTCCTTTGATCTGGTCTTGCGTCTCCTGGTAATGCTCTCCAGTGTTGCCATTCTGACCGATTGCAGTCATTCTGGCTTCGCCGGTTTCCCAGTCTTCCTCAGTTACAAGGCTTTCCAGAGGCGCAAAAGTAGTAGTCAGAATATCATCCGGGATACGTGGAGTATTCACCCTGTCCTGAATGGTGTAATGCTTGGGTGCGCAGTGTTTGTACTTCTCCTTGAGTTCTTCAACTTGCTTGTTAAGTTTCGTGTAGAACTCCGGAGAGGTCGGCGGGCGATCATCTTCCAGCTCACCTTGGATCATTGCGTCTCGCAAGACTACCAGACTTGTGATGGCCTTGGTGATATGAGACATGCCAGAGTCAGGATCAATATCTTGCCCTTCCCACCAACCCATCAGGTGTCGCATAGTTGCATCATAGTAGATGCTAGCTCGTACTCCAACTGCCCGATAGTTATGGCGCCCATACTTCAGAGCACCTTCCAGCATGGCAACTCCGACTTCTGCCAGAACTGGTGCAGGCACTGTAGACATAGGAGCCTTGCAAACACCCACCAAGTCTTTGGGATTCGAGGGCTTCTGTGAATTGTTCATTTATAACTCCTCTTCTGTGAGATACGAGTAGTCCAGAATATCATTGGTGACTCTGGCTACCACTTGTTTCACAGGATACAGCCTGCCTTCATAGATGCTGAGTTTGCCAGCATGCACAAGACCAGAGATTGCACCCGTGAAAGTTTCGATCTTGTCGAAGTCTGCTTGCACGTGCGCCCAAAGTTCTTGTGTGGTCATGCCAGTGCTGTCCTCCATGATCTGCAAGATCTTGTGAGTCTGCGCACTTGTCTTACTCGCGCCAAAATCCCCATAAGCACGGGGCATAAATTCTTCAGCATGAGAAAGTACAGTGTTTGCTCTCACCAAGTCTACAGTATCTACTACCATCGAGCAGCGAGTTACAGCATGCACCATGGCCAGCTTAATTAAGTGGGTGAGACGGCGGTTCCCATACGACTCGAACCTGATATCAGGCAGCGGTTTCCAAGTAGTGTAGATCTTTTCTGTCAGTTGTTTTGCTTCTTCTGAGAATGTGATCTCCCCTACACACTTCTCCTTCATCTCTTGCAGCCTAGCTACCAGCGCAGCAGTCTCTTCTTCTGAGGGAGACTTGGGCCAGGTAACTTTCACTCCGGTTGGCTTGGCGTAGATTGCAAGTACCCGAGAGAAGAAACCTTGGCCAACTGCCTCAGGTGGGAAAGCAGCGGCAAAAGCTGTCTGCGTGTTTCCTCCGACGATGGAGATTGTGGGGTTTGGTATAAGTACAGAGGCTCCAGACTTGATTCGGTTTTCATATATACCTTCGAAGTCCCACAGCTCCCCAAGCATTGACACGAAGTCGAGAATGTTATTTGAGAAGAAGTCATTAAACTCGCCCTTAGCAATCCATATCTCTGTATAATCGTTAGTGTCTTTCTCTCCCCACAGGGCTTCGTCGAGATAATTTCCCAAGTTCTTTTCGCTATTTGCAGAAGAAGCCTCCGCCAAGTCCTGGAGGAACTTCTCCTTAGAGGTCTTCTCAGAAGCGAAACTTTCATACCCCGCAGCCTTTAACAACTTCTTGGCAGTATTGATTGCAGTATTCTTCTTAGTTCCTGCACTGCCAAGAAGCATGATGTACTGGTTGGTATGGAGGCGGGAGTTCCCGAACTTGAAGTAGACTTGTCGTCCCATCCAAGCGCCTACCATACCAATTGCAGCCCACCTGTTAAAGGTCTGAGGAGTCTCGCCGCCCCCGGAATACTTAAGGTAGTCAGCAAAGAACTCGCCCATTTAAAACTCCTTTTGCTGGGAGTTCAGTCCTCACCAGCCCAGGTTCTACCCAGCTTCTTTATGTCCACGGGAACAACCATCTCCCGCGTGACTCCCTTGCAATCTGTAACAAGGACCGGGAACGTCATTAACTCAGCTACCCGATGAGCAAGATGGTCATGGCCTTTCTTGGTCATGAAGAACAAGGAGTCATGAATCTGCGCCAGTAGCTTAAACTCCGGAAGGAATCCAAGCTCCCTGAACACTGCCAAGAATGCCTTGTTCAAGTTCATAGCATTGAGGCTCTGAGTTACGTGAGCCACATAGCCATTCAGGTCCATCTTATTCTTTGTCGGGTCACCAAAACAGTACCGGGTCCAGCCAGTTGCGCCCACCAGCAGTTTTGTGGTTTTAACTTGCTTAATGATGTGATTGTAGTAATCTCCTTTCACTGTCGGAAATGTCTTATCATAGACATTCAGGAGATATTCTGCAACACCCTTGAGTGACCAGTGTTTCGGAAGTCCTAAGAGTTGCTGTGCCTTTCGAACTTCTTTCGGCCCCATTGTCTGTACCAGCACATAAGCTCCCATGTTGTAGTTAGCACCATGGTTAATTCGCTTACCGAGGTTTCGCTGGTCCTTGGTGATCTCATCATAAGGAGTACCAAAGAACATGGATGCCTTGAGCTTGTGAGAGTCCTTACCACTGGAGAATACTTCCAGCAGAGTTGGGTCCCCAGAGTTAAAGGCTACCCCGCGATCCTCAGCCTGAGACAAGTCACACTCCCAGAGTTCATACCCCTCATCTGCTACCAGAGTGCTCTTAACTTCCGGACCTTGCGGGATGTTCTGAATCTGCAACCCGCACCAGAAGTGATGCTCCTTGGATGCAAGCCTGCCAGTATCAGTGCCATGAGGATTCAGAGAGTACAGGATTCTCTCCTTTCCGGGAGGTCCAAACTCTTTACCATCTGCGCCAGTCGGGAGATAGGTAGAGAGTAGCTTTCTCTGCCCACGATAATCTAAGATGTGAGTAAGAATTCTCTCATTGAGAGGATGCAGATAAGAGCAAGCCTGAATTGACTTCTCATCAGAACTCTCTGCTTTCTTATCTCCCAGGATCTTCATGAGTGCCAGCACTTGCTTGGGACTGGACGGGTTAAAGTTTGGAACTCCCGTCATCTTGCGCAGCTTGCTGAGACTCTCCTCCATGGAGCTTTCCAGCTTCTTAGCTTGGGCATGCAGAGCTTTCATATCTCGCTTGATCCCAGTCATCTCACACATATGAGCGCCAGGAACTATCGAGAACTCCATGACATAGTTTCTCTTTGCCCAATCCGGAGCTTCCTTGATCCATGCGAGGAAAGACTCTACGGTGCCCCAAGTGTCCAGTGCGTTATAGCGGCAGGACTCTATGAAGTCTCCAGTGGATGCAAGGTCTTTCCAGTACATGGAGTTCCTGACAAAGAAGCCAGTGATCATGGCCAGGTCTTTCGGCAGCTCACAGTACCAAGCATGGAATGCGTTTGCAGTATCCCAGAGATAGTTCCTTGGCGGGGCACTGTACATGTGGAAGTAAGCGCAATCATACTTACCATTCTGCATTACCTTCCACGGCTCAGAGTCATTAATCTTACGCATCCAGTGAACTGCATCCATAGACTTCATGGGCAGCACATAAGAGAAAGACTCATTGGTAGCAATGCGCTTACCAGTGTAGCCCACCATAGTTATTGCGCGGCGCGGCTCCTTTACTGTCTCAATGTCCACACCGATAATGTCACAAGTCTTGAGGAAGTCATATGCCATTTGGCAATCAAGAGCATCGTTCAAGATCTTGAAATTAAACTCACTGACTTCCGGGAACCTATCAGGGTGAGTCAGCTTGGAAATATAACGGGCAGCAAGAAACTCCCCATATGACACCGTAACTAGGTGCTTCAAGGGAGATAGAATCAGGAACTCCATATCCTCCCCCATGACTTCATAAGGGATGATTGATCCTGCATAGTTAGAGAGCTTTGCTTTCTTCTCTCGGCCCGGCGGCAAGAGTTTCTTAAGTACGTCCTCTCTTGTACAGATGATCTTGTCCAGTCCGGCCTTTCTTGCCATGAGGACAATCTCAGTGATTGTGTCCGGACACTTTGTATATACCTTGACTTTCACTGAGGACAGCATTCCGCCAAGGCGAGAGAGATACGGCTGATCTGATTGCTCTACCAAGAGCAGGATGCCTTTGGCTCTTTCTACTTTCTTTGCCATTATAGTCTCCAACTCCGGAGTTAGTTCAGGTAAGGGCATTCCCTTAACTCAAATAACTCTGGCCCCAGATATGACAAAAGCCCCGAGGGTTTCCCCCCGGAGCCTCTGCCTTTTACAACACTAGGAGAATACTACTCTCCCAGCATCAGGTCTTACTCGACGATCAGTGCCTTGATCTCGTTGAACTTGCTGTCCGGATCGTTCTTGCTGGCACGAACCTTGAGCATGGCCACGACTTCGGCACCCTGCGAGTTTTCGATAACTTCACGAGTAGTGGAGCCACCGAACACAGGCTGGAGAACCTGGATAACTTCCTTGAGCTGGCCTTGGCCAAAGGTATTGACCTTGCCGCTCTGAGTCAGGATCGGGGAACCATCCTTGCGCTGGAGTGCGAAACGGATGTTACCAGACTTGCCCGGCTCGGGAGCTTCCTCGGCAGAGTTTGCCATCTCCAGAGTTTCCACGACAGTCAGCTTGAGCTGCACCACAACGTCAGTTTCGTGTTCCGGGAAAGTCCACTCCAGACGTACACGGTGCGAGCCAGCCGGGATCGGTGTAAATTTCTCCAGATCCGCGAGTTCGTCGATGGAAGAGTCGAGCAGATTCAGCATGTCAGTCATGATGTGTTTCCTTCTGTTGATGTAGTGATTTTCAGTTGTCAGTGTTTACAAGTCACTGTCTTGTCTTTCTACCACACTTTCAATTTCAGTTTCAGTTTCACCCCCCATTAACTTGGCTGTCCAGTATGGCACGGATCTTTGCCACTGCTTCCCGGCAGATATCTCTATCTGTTGCGCAACCTCCCTGTATTTCATCAAATGCCTTTGCCGCATTTTCCAGCGCCTCCACTATGTTGCCACACTGTTTAGTTGGCGGGACAGCATAGAGTTTTGTCCCCGGAGGCAGAGCCTTCAGTCTCTCCCAATCTTCGAGAGATAACCAAGTCCCAGAACGTTCGTCAAACGGGTCAGGTGGCAAGACTGAAGCTACTGGCTTTGCAAACCTTCCGAGTGCGCATCTTTGATCGACTGTGAGTCCGGGCCATGTTGCAGGATCAACGGATTCCATAACTGCTTCCATCGCCAGACGTTCTTCGTCCGACTTTGCAAGTATCTTTCGCAATCGGTCCGCCAAGTCTGGACACTCATGGAAAACTTGAACCAAGTCCTCATCACTCCATGACGAGAGTTCTGCACTCCAGCCTTCTGCCAAGTTATGCTTACTCACGTCCTTGCTTCCTTGAACTTCCGCTTGGCCTTCTTATAAAGGCTGCGAGGATGGTTCTCAGGGTAACGCAGAGTCCCGGTCTGGACAGAGGCAACCACCTTGCCAGTCAGAGGATCAGTTGCAGTCTTGGTGCGGATGGTATGTTTCACTACTTCCATCTCAGCAACTCGGCCGGCAGGTTTCTTCGGGAGATAATAAGTAAACATTGGGAAGTTCCTTCTTCTTTTCCTTACTGTTCACAGGTATCTTTGACTTCGGTGGATTCCAGATTCTTGATCACTACAGAACTCACATCTTTGTTGTTGATGTAAACAATGTAATGATCTTGTCTCTGCGGGTGAGCTCTGGAGAGTTTGATGAAGCCAGACTCACTCGTCTCTTCCAGAACTTCTCCAAAGAAAGTTTCCCCTGAGAAAGTCTTAACGGCAATGAGTTCAGCAGTCTTGGTGACAATGCTCATGAGACTTATTACCTCCAAAGATCCAACAACTTGGGCTCTGCCGAACTTTCCAGAGAGAATCCAGAGCGCCCGCCAGTCAGAATCCCATTCGAGTAAGTAGTGCTGGATGCGAAGATATGCTTCTTGTTCTTCACTTCACAGTACACAACTTCATCGAAATACTTTGCAAAGTTCCGAGCGAAGTTACTGGAACCTGCCGTCGGTACAAGTTTCTTGCCCCCATTGTTCATCTCAACTTCAGTTTCATGAGAGATGCAAACAATGTTAAACGGAGCTGCCTGCACGAAAGAAAAGAACATGTCCATAACTTTGGACAAGTGCCCCCAGTCATCACGCTCAAGTTTGTAATCGTCAGGCTTGCCGCGAGTGATGTTAGAGATGCACGAGTTAGTCAGCTGGGTGATGGAGTCAATTACGACTACCGAGTCATTATCCAGAGCGTTAAGATGCACCTCAGTCTGAGGCTTGTTATCTTTCGTACAGAGTGGGCAGGCAACCTTGCCATGTTCCTCACAGATCTTAACAGGCATCCCCTTGATAACTTTCAGCATCGTTTCAATTGCCATCGGCATTGCACGAGTGTCAGGGATCTGGATAACTTCAATGCGTTCCTTCCACTCTTGAGGAAGTTTGAACAGTGTGGAGACACCTTTCTCCAAGTCAAACCAGATCAGCTTCTTCTTTTCAGAGAGTTTGCCAGCAAGCTCAGTCTTACCAGCCTTGGGCGGACCAAAGATGATAACGTGCTTGATGGGAGACTCTTGCATAGCTGTCAATTTCATATCTGTAATTCCCTGTATTCCCTGTAACTTTCTTACACGCCAGAGTAACGAAGCTCTGACATTCCATCAGCTTGCAAGCCAAGAGCTACTTCCATGACTTCCCGCACTTGTTGCTTCTCTTCTTCAGAGATTCCAAGAGCTTGGAAGACTTGAGCAATCTCAGCTTGGCGCAGTTGGACTTCATAAGTGGCGGCCTTTAACTGTAACGCTGCAATGGTTGCCAGCCCCATACGTCGCCCCTCATGGCTACCAGTATACAGGGCGAGCGCCCCTGCTACCACCCCCGTGGCATTATCAAAGTCTCCCCGATCTTCCAAGATCCTTACAGCTTCCAACACCACATTTACAAAGTATTCCTCAGAGATGCTCGAAGGCAGATTCTTGAGGTTCTCCCGAACATGCGGACTCACTTTGTTCCAGAAGCTCAGAGACTGTAAATTCGAAGTCATATTCAGTGTCCTCAGTAAGATGATTCTCTCGCAGCGGAGTCATTTGGTGTTCAGTAGTAAGATGGCACATATCCATGAAAGGGCACACACTTCCAAACTGAGTGCAACTTTCCCCATGAGTTGGCCAAATCCCGTAGTTCCCAAAAGTCTGCACCATACCTACCAGAACTTGCTCATCCCAGAGTCTGTCCTTAATCCAGAGTGCCCGCTGGTGAGCAGTCTTAGGGAACTCAAAAGGCTCAAAGCGCCCTAGCTTAGTCAGCTCCACCAAGTAGAGAACTGAGTATGAGCTAGTTCCCGGAGCGATCTTATCCAGGATAACAGAGTAGCCCAGCGCCTGAGCAGAATTCTTATATTGCAAGTGGTTAATGTAATTCGCAGAGGAAGTCTTGAGTTCCAGAATCAGATACTCCCCTGTGAATTTGTTTCGCAGCACCAAGTCCACAAACCCACGATAGGTTGTGTACTCAAACTTGATCCTGAACGAGAGTTCTGCCGCCGGCTTGCCTTTGAAGTATGCAACTTCGTAGTCATCCAGCATGCCTAACTTGCACAAGCCTTCAAACTCCATCAATGCAGCGACGGCTTTCGGCATAGACTTGTTGCGCTTTTCATCCACCGCATCATAATCAACTTCCCATGCCAAGAAAGCTGCCATGATTGCCTTATTCAGGTCGCGGTGAATCAGATAATTCTGGATACCTTCCCCGATTGCGTGACCATACGCGAACGTAATTTGCGCTCGGAGATCTTCTTTCCTTTCCGCCTGCAACTTGAGGAGCTGAAACTTCCTCGGGCAAGCATGAAAGTCCAGTGAGCTGGAGTAAGACGTGCGAAGATAGCGAGGATCAATTTGCCCTTCTTCAAGTTGCACAATAGGTATGAGTTGAGACTCGTCCAGAGGACTGTCAAGATCAAGAAGTTCAAACATAACTATCTCCAAGTCGGGCGAATTCTGTCAAGTTGTTCCTGTTGTTTAACTGTACCTTTATCCCATATAAGTTTTTCTGTATCTATCCATGCTCGCACAAGCCAAGACCAGTGCACTCCGGTAGCAAGCCAGAGTCTCTGAATTTCATAGTTCGGCGACCAATCTACCTTTCCCGAGCTAGGCTTGCGCAAGCTAAGCCAGAGCCTCTCTTCTTCCTCATCCCAGAAAGGAGACTTCTCAGACAGCAAGTTATCCTCCTTCCGAAAGAATATCGAGAAGAGTCTCTTAGCTGACTCCATGTAATTTATGTAATATGCTCTCCTTCGAGTCTGATAGATAAACATTGCCAGACGGAGCGAGCCATAGGCTTCCTGCCAAGTCGGAGAATCAAGGATCTCTTTGGCAACCTGAGTTGCTGGCGGCTCAGTCATGTACCAATCAAATGGCCGAGACTCCCCAGAGTAAGCGAAGTCTTGGAGGCCATCATCTTCTTCCAGGGAGTCAAACGGATTCATTTCTTCTTAGCTTCCTTGATGGGATCAGACTTATGGCCACATTTGATAACTGCGATCATGCTATCCAGCACGAGATCTTGCTCTGCCTGACTTGGAAGTTCCCGGCCCGGAGCACTCTGAGCCTCTGAGAATCCAGCAGCATAGGCTGCTTTCATGGCAGAGCGAAGTTCGGATTCAGACAAGACAATCTGGGAGAAACTCGCCACGCTCTTTTCCTCCTTCCCAATCACAGGTCAGCAGCAGAGATCGGAGTCTTGGCAGACTTGCGAGCAGCCTTAGCTGCCTTAGGTGCAATGATCTCCACAGTTGCATGTTTGGTGAGACCACGCACGACGAGTTCAATTTCTTCCTCAGTCATGATTGCTACCAACTCCGGGTCTTGCCGGAGCTTGCCATGAATGTCTTTCAGGATAGTCTTGAACTCAGGAAGTTGTTGCAGCAATGCCTGTTCCAGCTCTGCAAGTTCCATCACGAGCGGATGATCTGAGGCAGGCTTAGTTACTTGTCCCTCACCCGCCACTCCGCTAGGCAAATCAAGAGAATCGACGGAGTTATCACCAGCAGGGTTCCCAGAGTCTGGTACTCGGTCAGTGCTGGGAAGATAACTTCCAGTCCCCGCTGCGCCAGAAACAGCACTGCTAGCAGAGATAGGGTTAGGCTGGTCAGAACCAGTATGTCCGACAGGTTGAACTTTCTCATTGTTCGGTTCCTCAGCTTTCTCCTTAGCTTCCGCTGCGCGTTTTGCAGCTGCCAATGCTTTGAGTCTTTCAATTGCAGTTGACATAGTTTTGACCTCAGTTAGTTAACAAGGCGAGGCTGGCAAGTTTTTTGCAGGCAATAAAAAGCCCCACTAAGAAGCCGAAACTTCCTAGCAGGGCTCTTATTAACATGCTGGACGCAAACTTGCGACCCGCACCGGCCAGAACTTACAGAGCGTCGGCAGTAACCTTGATGCTCAGAAGTTCGGCAACCTTGTTGCTCAGGAACTCAATGGCACGAGCGTGACGTTCCAGAACTTCGGAGTCAGCGGCATCAACAAAGATAGCCAGCTGCTCTTGCAGAACTGCCAGAACTTGGTTGTCACCGGCAGCACGCTTGTAACGCTCAACGAACAGACTTGCAGCAGCCTGAACACGCTCAATGCTCTTGCCAGTAACACCCGGCATGATAGCAATGTAGTCACGGGCAAAGGCTTCCAGATCTTCCTTGGTGAGCATACTGCGCTCAGACTTCGGCATGTTCGCAATGGCCTGAATGGAGATCTTACCTTCGGCAACCAGAGCATCCAGCTTGGCTTGGTC
>Ga0172378_10007279_pt1 | contig 10302 bp, 5 predicted proteins | sample GrowelOW332metaG_FD_119755 | JGI IMG/M metagenome (GOLD analysis project Ga0172378, IMG submission 119755) | Groundwater microbial communities from an aquifer near a municipal landfill in Southern Ontario, Canada - Pumphouse #3_1 metaG | ecosystem: Environmental > Aquatic > Deep subsurface >... | reverse complement strand
TTCAAAATCGGATTCTTTTTACTATGATAGAATCTTTTTGTATCGGGAATATACCCCAAGAGACGATGAATAGTGCAGCCATCTTGCCCTGTTACTTCTGACATTCGTGCGGCAGCCTTTCCGGATAAACTACACTGAGCAAAAGAGTATTGTTGATCTTCTCCAATACATCCTAAGGCATGTAACACACAACTCAGTACAGAGGTTTTGCCAGTTCCCGCTGAACCAGCAATCATTACAACTTGATTGTGCAAGCAAAGCTCAACGCCAGCCCTCTGTTCGTCTGTGAGTTTCCACCCCTGTACACGCTCCTGATCGGCAATTTTGTTTTCATACTCATCAAACATAAACCCATTTTCAGATTGGAGTAATCTGACTAATTCATTTGCTACATTCAATTCAAGGTCATGAATGTGTGTAAGGTACACCTTGCGTTTTGATTTGTTGATTGAGTCTTCTACAGAAACGATGCCTTTCTCTTGTAACAAATGGATAGCTTCTGAAATATTATTGCTTGTGTGATGTTCTGTAGAGGGAGAATAATACTGAAGAATCTCCTCTTTGCCGCCAAACATGGAAAAGATCATAGAAGTTAGTTCACCAGAATAGATGTATGAGTTACCCGACTCTGCTTCATCGTTCAAAGCGGTGAAAATATAGGCTTGGATACGTTCATGCGACTTTGCATCCAACCCACCTTTGACTGCAATTTCATCTGCTGTTTTAAAGCCAATTCCATCACAGTCAAAACACAATTGGTAGGGATTGTGTTTGACCACATTGATAACTGTTTGTGGATTTTGATACCGCCCCGATAATTTCTGAATAAAATTTGGAGTCAATCCATAACCGTCCAACTCAATAAAAATCTCACAATTGTCTTTTGTCTTCTCAAAACGATTAAAAATAGCTTCAGCGATATGATCTCCAATTCCCCATGATTTGGTAAGTGTGTCCACATCATGAGTTGCAATGACTTTAATTGGGTTGTCACACACTGCATAGATGGATTCTATTTGTTTGTCAGTCAAGAAAGACTTTAGAAAAGCACGCTGATTTGGTAATGCGGCAAAATCTATATCCCGATTGAAATACAATAATTGATATTGCTTTCCATAGGTTTTATGAACAATTTCTTTTGCTAGAATGGTGTAAGTCAATCCATTTTCGATTTCACAAGCGTATGAACCTGTAACAATGATAATTTCATCACCTTGAATACTGTCTTTTCCATCTATAATCTCTTGGACTCTCCATTTCACAATCCCAAAATCATTTCCAGACACACCCAACACTTTCCCTTTATTAGGAAAAAGTGTTATAACATGTGTAGCCTTAATTCTAATAACGTCATTAATCATTCTCATACCCTGTTCTTTCTGATTGCAAGTCCATTGTTCCATCATCATGCACTGCTGTGACCAGTTGCACTGTGTGCCGATATGCTGAATCTGAATATTTACGTGGAGCGAACTGATCTCCCCTACGAATACCAGTAATAATCAGCTTATTGCCGCGACTAAACCATGATTTTTCAACTACTGTTTTTTTTCCATCTTCTCCAATTTCAGATAATTGGCGATCATAAAACACAAACTGCCCCTTATAAAATTTTACATCTACCACACCAGACGTTGTAAGGATAGACACAATATGCTTATTTTTGTTTTTATCCAAAACCGTACCGCAAATCTTGTAAAGCCTAAAGCGCGGATATGTTTTTTCCCCACGTTTGCGATATTCTACAACTTCTGGCGTTTCTGCAATCGTTTTAAAATCACTCAAATTATACAAATTGTGATTCACATTAGCTAGTTCATGTTCGTGAAAATAGAAACTTAACGTGTCCATCTCCCATGCGGAGATATTGGTCGAGCCTAAAGCATTAAAGGACTCAATATTTCGGTGTTCATTGACCGCTTCAAGTATTGACGGTGAAGTTAATACACGCTCCTTAAATGTCTGGAGCAGTGCCTTTGTGACTCTTTCTAAGCTGCCACGCTTTACAATTACCCCGTTTAACGTCTGCTCATAATCCTTTCCTTCTGTCATTAGTGCCTCATAATGCTCATAGAAAAACGGTAATGCAAATCGTGATTCTAATTGATAATAGTTTGTTGATGCTGACTTACCAGATGACTTGACCAGAAATTGCTTAGAACATACATAGGCTTGAAACTTTGCAATTCTTAACTCAAACAGCTCCTGTTCTGGGGATAAAAGACCATATTTGTATAACAATGGAATGTCTTTTAGTGTCAAGGATTTCTTCGGTGGGGTTATAAAAGACAGAAATTTTTTCAGGATATTTTCTCGTGGTTGATTCTCTAACGAATCAAAGCACCCGGCTTTAATGAGAGTGATGATTGTCCCATCGCTAATTTTTACATTGTCGTGAGTAGCTTTGTATTCATTTATTTTATGGATAAAGTCTTGAAGTGATGCGTAAGGTTGGTTGTAGATAATGGCTTTAGCTACATCATCACCAATTCCTTTAACGCCTTTAAGACTAAACACAATTGAGTCTGCTTGCATGTCAGGAGAGAAGCCAAACTTGACCTTATTAATGTCAGGGAGTTCTACTACCTGACCATAAGACTGAATCTTGCCAACCGCTTTTGCAATTTTTCCGTATTGAGTGGAACTATTATTCTCGCTATCTTCATCGGCTCCTGCATTGACTGTCAAACATGCTGTGTTCCAACAGAGACGAGAATAATGGTAAGCAAGGTTCATCTCTTGCAGACAAATGCAAGAGTACGGAGCTGTGTGGCAAAGAGAAAAGGAATAACCAAAACTCTTTTTAAATTGGACATTCCAAACATAATCCAGCATCTTATCACTAGTTCCTTGTGACTTCCCTTTAGAAAAGAAAAGTGTCTTAGCTTCCGCTAATGCTTTTACAGACTTTTTTGCTATGCTTTTTCTAAGTAAATTGGCTTCTCCTATTGTAAAATTGGAAATATGCTCATCCATGGATAGTTTCATCACAGACTCCTGTGAATCTGCGATACCGTATGTGGATAATAAATGATTATTGATTAAGTTAATCTCATCTTCGCTAAGTCCAAACTCCATCATCTCTTGGTACCACGCGTCAATGTTTTGCTTATTTCGCACATATGTATCAATTGGTTGTTCTTCGCCGTCATCTGCCATTAGCCGCATTAATGTATTTGCCGTTGCTAATTCTGTGATGCTATGAGGTTTTACAGTTTTGGCAGCCTGTATTCCTTGCACAGTCTCAAACTGAAACGCATCCATTAACCGATTCTCACACACAAGATCCCACATGTTAGGATCATCGTAATCCAATACATCTGGATGCAGATATTTATCGTAAGTCTCTTTGATGGTTGGCTGCGCCTCAATGATTCCTTGTTTACATAACAAATCTACTGTCGTATGAAGCTTGTCTAATGCCGCTATGGTCAAGTTATCGAACTTCAGCGCTCCCAAATCGTTTGAGTCATACATACTAAAAGCTGTAATATATTCTCCATTTGGTGCTCTCATTCGAGAATTTTTTTCAAGATATCCATTATCAAAAATATACACTGCTGAAGCATGAATACCCCTACCACATATGATCCCCTCAATTTGAAGCATCATATCTTTCAATCCAGAATATTGAGCAACCAAGTTGACAAACTCTGTGACTGGCTTACGGTCTTTTTCTTCATCCCCACAAAAACAGTCGTTTAATGACCAGTTCTTACCGCGCTCAAACGGAATAAGGTCAGCAATCCCTTGCGCTGTATCGTTGTCAATACCCAACCCTCTGCACGCCGTAAGCGTTGCTGATTTACTGCCTTCTGTTCTTTGTGTAAGAGTATTCAATACATTGTCTTTCCCAAAATACTCTCTCATACCATTTAAAATATCGGCTCTCTTGGATTTTTCGGTGTCGACATCTATATCAGGGTAATCTGGACGAAATGCTGATAAGTGTCTCCAATGTGGGAGATCATATGTCAATGGGTTCATTTGACTAATCTCAAGAAGATATGCTGTATAAAAACCTGTTGTAGATCCTCTTGCTACACCGACATAACTCACTTTCCACATAATCTCATGAATGATAGCACGAACCAATGTGTAATACGATGCCATACGAGATCCCATTTTTTCAGAGATCTCCCAAATCTCAGACATCTCGGTATTAATCCGCTTGATGTGCTCCTTATCCATTGGCTGGAGTTTCTTTTTAAATCCCTGCTCTACAAGATATAAGAAGTATCTTTCTTGAACATCTTCACTATATGCGAACTTTTCAATGTATGGACATTTATCATACCAGTTCTTAAACAAGTGCTCGACCTGAAAAAGTGGCGTATGCGGATCTCTAGGAACAACCACTGGAGCGTCTAGATCATACATTTCTACACTATTATAAATTATGTTAGTGTTCTCAAGAGCTGCAATCGCATCTTCTTCACTAATATGATTCGCCAACATACTGAACAGTTCGTCTTTGCTCATCATGTAAGTTGTTTCGTAAAAATCACCAGATTCTCTACTGCCAAATCCCTTGTCTGAATCGGAGTTTAAATAAGCTTCATGCAGTCCTCTATGTTCTTTCTTTAAGTAGTGACTATCTGTGGTGACAATCCATTTCAGACCATATGCCTTAGCAATCTTCAATAAGCACTGATTAGCGAACATTTGTGATTGAGACTGTTCGGATTCACTGTCGCTTGCCGGCTGAAGTTCAATGTAGAAGTTTTCCTTGCCAAAAACACTGGTGCACCAAGTCACAAACTTGTGAATCTTCAGCTTGATTTCAGAATCTCCTGTTGTGAAATATTCCGTACATAGATAAGGGAGCTGTCCACCAAGACAGGCAGAGCTGGCGATTAAATGCCCCTTGTCTTGACCAATTATATGTTCCAAATCACTTTTTAAGGTTGGTACACGTTCCATAAGTCCTTGACGAAAATAGTTTTCCCATGCCGACTCAGAGGAGATTTGTCGCACCTGTTTATATCCTATTTCATCCTTAGCCAATAGAATAAAGTGCCAATACCGTGTTATGCTAGGCTGGTAATTAACAGTCACATCTTCCATTGAGTCAATTAGATAAATTTCATTTCCAAGAATAGCTTTAAATCCGCTTGGAAGCGTCCCATTTTTCTTTAAGTCGTAATAATGATGTAAGAAACGCACATGTCCAGACAGCGCCTCATGATCTGTAATAGCAACACCAGAATAGTCTAACTCAAGCGCTCTGTCGATCAATTCTTCAATACGAATTGTACTGTCCTGAAATCTATAATTGGAGATTTCTGAATGATTATGAATGCTAGTGAAATTGCGTGTCTCAGTCACTTAATCACCACTTTTCTTGATTGACTGTTCTATAATGCTGACGGATACTTCTTTCGTTTTCATATTCTCTTGCAAATATTGTACGCATTTTATCAAGATGTCTTCTGGCTGGACATCTGCATTCACTTCAATAAACCAATTAGTGGTCATACGGATTGTCATATTACTCATTTATCTCACCTCACGATCATGATATTAAAACACAAAATCGTCAACAAGGCTATCCTTTGTTGCAGTCACAGAGTCTATGCTAGGATGAGAATTACGAGTAATTTCCTTACTTTCAAAGGCTTGAATGACTACTTGCGGATACCTTTCTCCTTCAAACTCACTTAGACCAAATGTTCCAATAATAGTAAGACTCAACATTTTTTTGCTTACGCCAAAACTATGAGTATCATGCAAAGTCATAGCAGCAAAGTCGCTCTTTGCGCAATACTTTTTTGTAAAATCTACACCATTGTACTTGAATTTAATAAACCCTACATAACTGCTATCACCCTTGCTAAATCCCAAAATCTCCTTTGCAGGGATTTCTAAGTTAGTAATAACAAAATGTGGTTCATCAACCATTCCTCCCCAAATCCAATAGGAATTGGCGACTTTACGCACATCATTGATATTCAGGTCGGCTGCTGGGATTTCATAGTCCACCTCATAAACATTAACCAAATCATTCTTATTAATTTTCTCATTGCAAATGTCAGTAAGTGCACTAATGTTCTGCTTATTAATTTCAATTCCAAATGCACCGGGATGACCAGCGCACTTGATAAAGAGATTGGTTTTTTCTAAGAAACCTCTAAAATCTTGTAAATCGCCCTTGCCATATGCCCGACCAGAACCACCAAACGTGTCTGTGGAATGGTTACGCATGATTAATGTCGGTCGCTTATAAGTGGAGGCAATTCGATTGGCAATCATACCCGTAACAGTATTTTTCTTAATGACATCAGAACCATCCAATATGATAACGCTGTTCTCGTCCAACTTCTGCTCTTGAATCTTATGTGTCAGCTTTTCTACGTATCGCTTTACCTCAGAATCTTGCCTCCCCTTGCAATTGCAACATACCCTAGCCATAGTCCGCTGTAAAGAATGGTATTCAATTGGAGGTTTTGGATCGCTTGCTTTCTTTCTTTTTGGTTGATATTCGCGTGTTTCTTCTTCTTCCAGCATAGCGCGAATTGTATCTCGCTGTTCTTCCGCACTTCCATAACGAACCATGGCGTTAATATTTGGAGCTAATGTCCACCCATAATTCTTAATGGTATGACCTAACTGGAATTCACTTTCAAACCTCTGTGTTAACGCTAACAAGAATGTGTTTTTTTGGTGCTCTGGTTTCAGTCCTTCAAGCACATAATAGCGAGTTTCCAAGCTACGAAGATCCATACCGTCCGCAATCATTCCGAGAGCAACTAAATCCAAAAACTCATCTGCACAACTCTCATCTAAACTGTATGTTCTGCAATATCCCAATAAGAATTTATATACTACCCCCACACCGGATAGAGTTGAATTTGGGTAATGTCCATCCCTACAATTTACTACGGTGCTATATGGGGAAATGGCTGCTGCATCGTATTCGTGGTGATCTAAAATTAAAACTGGGATATGTAATGTTTCTTTGATTTCTTTGCACACCTGTACATCAGAGGATCCTGCATCAGGAATGACAATCAAATTTACCCCTTCAACGTCCTTGATGTATTCCAGTTTCATCCCATGCGACTTCTCCGGAGACACTTTATATTCAATCTGCACATGTGGGTAATTATTACGCACAAACTTTATAAACGCACAGGAAGATGTATATCCATCTACATCGCTATCAATCTGCACATAAATCTTTGGGTTGTCCTGTTGCACAACATCATATAAGAGCGTGACTGCTTGTTCCATGTTGTCAAATAACATGGGATCATATGTATCTGAGTAGCAGACATTCAGAAAACGATCCACATCTTCTACGCCATTGCTACGAAGAATACTGTCTAAGAAATCTCTCTCTTTTGCAAAGTCCGCTTTATGTTTTACACTATAATACATTCATTCACTTCTTTCATCTTTCATGTACACCTGTAACTTGTTGTACATGAGCGTCTCAAACACTTCTTTTCCTCTGTCAAATGGACTATCCTTTAACTGTAACAGTTTCATTTCATCCCATAGAACATACACTCTACAAAACGAAGTAAATTTATATGCAATTGCTTGTATACGCTCCAAAAATTTCTGATATGGAATGTAACACTGTTCATTTGTGTCACATTCTGCATAAGTCAAAGGGTCGAAATCCTTATCAAATGCAAGGATAACTTCATTAACACCCAATGTTAGTATTGTTTGTCTTTGCCAAGCACTGATATTAAACCCACATACACCAACCGTTATACTGTTTTCTCCATAAAATTCATAAGAGAGCATGACACTTTTTTCACTCTCGGTAAGAATAATCCTTTTAGTGCGTTGGATTGCATTTTTGCATTGATCCAATCCATACAAATTAAAGCCAAGTGGATGCGCATATCCAACACCTTCTAGGTATAAAGGCATGTACTTGCAACCAGTATCCAAATCTTGTTGCAAAAAACTACGTCTTCTGATTCCAACCAATTCACCATTTATATTGTAATGAGGAATAATGACACTTTGATTAATTTCATACCATCTGATATGAAATGTGTTCATGGTTGTTGACGAAATTCCTTCATCCAACCATGAACCACAATACACATCTGATTCAAAATAGTCTAATACACGCTGATTTATGATGGGAAGGGTAACAATTTCCGTTTCTTTTTTTAATCGCAAACTTGTATACTTGTGTAGCTGATTAAGGTTTGTAGATGGGGTGTGTACAACATTGAATCCTTGTTTATCATGAACGCCAACCAAACCACCTACGTATTTAAGAGCTTCAAAATATGTACATGATCGTATCTCCATTACCAAGGAAAACACGCTCAACGACCCACATGAAGTATAGCAATAGAAAGATTTCGATGACTCATAATAGCAGAGTTTATGGCTGTCTCCACCATGGCAAACAGTTTGAAACCAGACTTCATTTTGTTTCATGGAATATACAGAAGATCCAAACTGGCTCATCATTTGAATTACAACATCTGTTGTAAGTCTATCTAAGACCGTTGACTTAACTATCATACAGAAACCAATGGTTTAAATGTTGGGTTTACATCAGCCGATCCGACCCCGTTATCCTTCACATTGATATATGTTTTTGGCATATCCGGTATCAACTGACATTCATAATCAGTTACAAAAAGGTCATGCACTCTCATAGTGTCATAATCTATATATAGCCAAATTTTGATTTTATTCCACTTACCGCCACGATTTTTATAAAGGGAATATACGACATTTGGTGTTGGCATATTAAAAGAATTATTAGTAATCGGTTCAATTTTTTTCAGTTCCACCGGTGTTGGCTCCATTGCAATAATGCCTGTGTCAGCTTTATTCAAAATAGACTTTGCGCCAGCCACAACAGTCTGATCACGATTCTTTTCGTTTTTATAATCACCGCTTACCTGTGTACATGTGTCAATTGACACGTGGTATTTGCGAGCCATATTTTTTAGTTTTTTTGAAAGATCTGCAAGGACTTGATCTTCACGAACATTCATTTTGGTCTTAGATTCCACCGCAAATTCACCGATCAACTCAACAGTTGTATGAATATAATCAAAAAATACATGCCGAATCTTATGTTGAATTTTATGTGTTTCAATCAACCCCTCTAAAATAGATGCGTTATACTCAGGAATGTATTCAAGCCAAATATTCGATTCCTCGGAAAGTATTCTAATTGCCTCGTCTACACGTTCTTCCTCTCCGTCTTCGTATGCTCCAAACATGATATGTTCTTGTGGAACATCCGCAATATAAGCCCAAAGAATTGGATCAATTTCTTCCAACAGTTCCATCTCGGTGCCAATGTATAACACGCCATTGCTGCCATTAGGATTCTCACACCAGCAATTACGCTTTTTATCATAGTACTTTGGAGAACAGGCATACGCAATATCAGAAATAGTGGTACGTGTCTTGCCGAGACCGGAAGGAGCACTCTTTACCGTATATCTACCGGAGCGTAATCCATAAATTGCAGTAGTTAAATATGCGCTGGCATATCCAACTCCCCAATTCGTCCCTTTCTTCCACTTTTCTTTTTGTTCCATACCACCAACACCGGCTCGCTTACCCTGTCGATCCTCACACATAATAAAAGGAGCTGTGACCTGTAACTGCTTTTGCTTAAAGTGACTAATGATATCCATAATGCTGCTATGATCTAACAAAGCGCGCTTACTTTCAATCGTTACTGGATCAATGTCATCCGGATCAAAGAATTCTGACACATTAACCCCATGCTCAATGTATGATCTCAATAAACTGAATTTTTTAAGTTGACTATAATAATATTTTATATTAGACTCTACAGCCATTGCTGTAACAGAAGTAATAAAGTCGATACCATTATTTCGTGTAAACACCTTGTATTGAGTCTCATAATGAGAAAGGAACTCATCTATGGACACGGCATCAATAGATTCTACTCCACTCACATACAGGTTATTGATTGCCGCAAAGACAAGCTTGTGAAACGTATCAGGAAAGTCGCTTTTTGTCAGTTTGTATTCTTTCATTAACGCAGGGTTTTGAATTAAACACCCTAAAACCTCACAAATAGCTTGTTGATCTGCGTACTTAGTCAGAATGTCAATTTTCATCTTCTCCTCCAATCTCCTCAATATCAATTAGATTGAAGTTACTAAAGTCTTTATCTTCTTCTTGAACAATATGAATGAGCTTTACATTATCATTTTTTTCAAGACTTGTATTTTTCATGCTTTGTTGAATTATCTTGCGTTCTGTATAAAAATCTCTGACTTCATCATAGATATATGGGATTATCCCAATTCCTCTGCTACCATCCACAGAATT
>Ga0172378_10007278_pt1 | contig 10302 bp, 7 predicted proteins | sample GrowelOW332metaG_FD_119755 | JGI IMG/M metagenome (GOLD analysis project Ga0172378, IMG submission 119755) | Groundwater microbial communities from an aquifer near a municipal landfill in Southern Ontario, Canada - Pumphouse #3_1 metaG | ecosystem: Environmental > Aquatic > Deep subsurface >... | reverse complement strand
ATAAACAAGTGTTTTTTCGCTTTATAATGCTTTTACTCATATTACTTAAAATTTAATATCTCATATTAAAAAAGAAAAAGATTGATATTTTTATCAATCTATTTTTTATGTACTTTATTACAATGGGGACAAATAATCTCTCCATTATTGTTAATTTTAGTAATGTTTCTAAAATACATTAAAGATTCAATTTGTTTTTGATAATACCACTGTTCATCATGCTTAAAATCAGATTTATGCATAACGGTCTTTTTAAGGTGGGAGTTATCTGTATAAAAATAAGGTTTTTTAGTTTCATCACAAACTCCTGTTTTTATTTGTGTCATGCAATTAGCACATTGATAAAAACCAAAATAAGGATCTTTTACTAATTTCCCGCCACAAAATGGACAAACATCTCTAGTGGTATCAGAATAAATCATACCTTTAAGGATGATTTGTTGAATTCTTCGAAATGAATCAATATCTTCCATACTAATATATACATCATCTCTTTCAAGATAATCATCATCAAATTGATTGACGACTACAACTTCATTAACGCCATATTTCTTTTTATAATTATTTTGTAAATTAAAGCCATATGCACTAGCTGTTATCATCATTCTATATGTTTTATCTTTTGTAAAGTTAAGTAATATTTCTTGTTTGTTGTTATTAAAAATCTCTAGTTTCCAACCTTTAAATGAAAAAGCAATATCAAGTGAACTTAAATTTATTTTTAAATTAGGAACCATTTCAAAATTAAAATGTCCTACCGAAAATATAGTAAGTATTTGAACATATGTCAAATAATTTTTTATTAATAAATCAAGATTAACCGATTCACTTATTTTTTTATCTTTCGTTTGATCGCCTAATAAATACTTATATGTCTTATAAACTTGATGGTAATCTTTTTGCATTAAAAATATATTGGTTTTTTTAAGTGCTAACCTTTTATTTCGATTACTATTTTTTTTATATATTGGTTTTTTTAATCTCGGATTAATCGCTTGGCTAATGAATGAAAAATCATTTAACATTGTTTTAGATAAATTGAAATATTGACTAAAGTCTCTAATATAACCAGTATGCAATTTTCCTAACGCTAAAAAATAATTAACATGATTAACTTTTTCAAGTAAATCAAATCTTAACATATTATTACTGGCATATAATAAATTATTTAATGTTCTTCTATTTTTTTTAATCAACAAAAAAATTTCATCAATAAAATTGCAGAAAATAATATTTTCATAAATACTATACTCATCTTCATAAATTCTTGTTAGGAGTTTTCTTGGTTTAACCCCTCTACTTGTAATATTAGATACATATTGACCATGATTGGCTAAATGCAGCAAAGTGTTTTGATTAATAATTCTCGCATTTTCAACTGGTAAAACATCATTAGTATCTTTTAAAACAATGATTGGCTTATTAAATATTCTTTTAATTGCTGGTATTGATTTTTTAATAATTTCAATTGATTCTTCCAATTTTTCAAAATCAAAATCCGGTTCAATCGAAAATAGTGTCATATCGTGAACAACATAATAATCAAACTCTATATATGACATAATTTGATGATTTTTAACAAAATCTTGAATGTGATCTAAAAGTGAAGCAAACCGATTGTATTCTTCAATTGTTAGTTTATTAATATTTTTTGTCATATTAGTCATTATCTAAATGTTGGATGAATTCTGCACATTGATGCAATTTCAAATTTTTAAATTCCATTTCGAGTTTTTCTTTATCATCAATAGTTTTTACTTCAAGTTTAGCAACTACTTTACTTAATAAGATTTTTTCAATAGCTTCATTTTCTACATTTTCATTTATAAAACATGCTTTATATATATTAACAAAATCTTCAATTTGTTTTAAAATACGATTCCCAAAAGAAATATTATATGGCGCAAGTAATGTTTCAACCTTTTTAATGATTTCATTGTTTTCAGCATCAAAATCACCATTTTGTTTTGCTGCAACAAATAAATTATTTATTGTTTTATAATCATAATATTTTTGTGAAATAGGATTTGAATAATTACGAACTTTAGGTGCACGTTTCATAAAGTTCATCGTATGAGCACGATCATAAACTTTATCAGAAATAACAAACGTTGATTCATCACGATTTGCTGTACCAATAAACCATACATTAGAAGGAACTTTAATTGTATTGCCATTTTCTAAAGCTAAATAATTAACTTCGTTTTCTTCTTCTTTTCTAGTTAAGTTAATATTAATCAATTTGATTTCTCTTTGATGTTCTTCGTTTTCCATAAGTGACAAAAAATCTGAAAAATAATATTCAATTCTAGATAGATTCATTTCATCAAGCAATATAAATGTAAATATTTCTTGATTAAGTACTGCTTTATATAATGCTAATGTAAATTTTTTAGGTGTGTATTTCATTGAAAACTCATTATAATAACCTAATAATTCATTTTTATCTTTCCAAGAAGATTCAACTTCAATGATTTCACAATTTCCAAATATAGCTTCAGAAAAGATTTTAGGTAAACTCGTTTTACCTGTTCCTGACATACCTTGAAGAATTGATAATTTACTTGCTCCAAGTCCAGCAACAAAAGTTGCTATATCTTCAGGTGTATATGATAGATGTAATCTTGAGTTTCTTGCATATTCAACAACAAAATTTACAAGATCATTTAACGTTGTTTCTTTAATTTGATAATGTTTACGTTGTTCTAAATCTTGTTTATATAATTCTATTTTTGAATCAAGATCAGTAAATGAAGGACATGGATCAGATGGTTCATAACTATCATCATCTGTTTCACCTGATGACACACTACCATTTGAATTGGCTAAGTTATCTACAGGTAATAGATTTGAATCTAATATATTCATTTGATCTCTATCAAATGCTTTTCTTATAAACATTAAAATTAAAACTAAAACAGATGCATATAATGCATAAATAGCGTCTGTGCTAATTGTGTAATCATATTCTAGACCATCTAGAAAACTAGCTCCATATAAATTAATAATATCTTGAATAATAACGCGGTTTATTTCTTGAGCAATTTGAAAATAATATCCAGATATTGAAATCACAAAAACAAAGAAAACATTAATTGCTGCCGCCCCTTTGACAATTGAATTAAATTGTTTATATTTTGAAAGATAACTAGACAAAGTAACAACTAAACTCATACCAACAGAAATGAGCATAACCACAAGGATATAGGCAACTAAACGATAACCTGAATCTAGACTTGCATAATCTCTTAAAAGATCGAAGCCTGTCAAATCAACAACATGCGCATAAGAACCATATGTAATATTAATACTAACAATTGGGAAGAACAACATCAATACAGTAATAGCTGTCAATATAATTACATAAACCAGTGGTTCAATTTTAGCATATTTTAGTTTAACTTTATTATTAACTATTTGTTTATTACTGCTATATTTACCTTTAAGAATAGCATAATTTAAAATCACTATACACATTAATAACATTGGAATAAAAGCAATCGTTTGAGCATCTTTACCAGTAAGTGTAAAATACATGTCCATTGCTAAACCCATTAAGAAAAAGAGTAGCGTAGCAAAAAACGTAAATTGAATTAATAGTTTTGATTCATCAATAAATTGTTCTTTATTAATAAAATAATAAGTAAGACATTTAGCAAAATATAGAAAAATAAATAGAAAGACAACAAAATTAACAATAAAATAAATAATGACATCTATATTAGTTTCTCCAGAAAATAACACGCGAATAATGATAGCGTTATAAATAGATCCTGACTCTACTAATGAATATAGCGGAATAACAAATGATGTTAAAAAAACAATAACTGAAAAAATATTAATAAGCAAAATACCTAAGGGAATTTTCGAATTGCTTAGATTAATTTCACTTTCATTTTTTTGAAGATCTTTAGTTTGGTTTAACACATGGTTTCTATAGATAAATAGAATAAATGTACCTACAATTAAAATAAAGTTTAACCCAATAAGAACTAATGTAAAAATTGATAAATAATTTTGAATGGAATGAAAAACAATTAATGCAATATCAAATACGAAAAAATATCCAACGGCTATAATCAATCCTTGACTATTCTTTTTTATTAAACTTAGTCCCGATAAAAGGATTGGAATAATAGAAATATAAAATACTATTTTAAGGACAAATGCATAAATATTTGCATAATCACCTTCAGATAGTTTTTTTGCTAAAGACCACAAATTATCATTATTTAATGGTGCTGTTAATTTTAATGACATAATCCATAGGTTTATTAAAAAAATAATCAATATTAAACCAATACTTAAAATATTAATAAACCACGATTTCTTGAACAAATTTTTCATATATGCAATTCTCCTTTTATGACAGTTTTTACTTTTATAAATAAAATTATCTAATAGATTTCACATAAGCCTCTTTATTATCATTGTAGCACACGTAATATATAATACGATATATAAAATCCCCTTCAATACAAAATACCTTTATATATATATAAATTATTATAAAATTCTTAAGATATTCATAAACTCTTAAAAAATCTTAGAACTTAATAATATATGTATATTGATCATAAAATAAAGTTATCTAATATGATATATAAGCATTTGACATAAAAAAAATATTAATCGTTACTTAATAACGGTTAATATTTTTCGCTTTATTATTGAGGCGTTTTAAATTTAAATTTTATATTAAAATACTATGTATTAATTAGCTTCTTTTGTTGTAATAGTAATCGTAAGATCACCGGCAACTTTTGTAATACGATATGCATTTGCTAATTCTAATTCTACTGGATCTTTTAAGTTTTTATAAAAGTCTTCAGGTGCAACTACAATAGTATCAATTTCATAACCTTCATCTACGGTAACTACAAAATTAATTTGGCCATCACCATCAACTAAAAGTTCACCAGTATCGCTATCTTTAGCAGATGCAGTTGTTGTTACTTCACCATTTGTATAATCTTGAGTTGCATAAACGGTAACTGTAACATGTTCATCTAAAATAAATGTACCGACAAATTCAGTAATTACTGATTCGCTACCTTCTTCTTTTGTTGTGATTGTCACAGTGACATCACCTTCGATTTTAGTTAAACGATATGTGCTTGCTAATTCTAATTCTACTGGATCTTTTAAATTATTATAATTATCAGATGGTGTAGCAATAATTGTATCAATTTCATATCCATCATCTACAGAAACAACAAAGTTAACTTGACCTTCGCCATCAGTTAATATTTCACCAGTATCGCTATCTTTAGCATATGCAGAAGTTGCTACTACACCGTTTGCATAATCTTGTGTATCATAGACTGTTACTGTTGTGTGTTCATCTAAAACAAAATCAACTAAAAACCCTTCAACTGTTCCATCATCATCTGTTAAGTCGTCATCTGTTAAGTCATCATCTGAATTTGACAATGAAGCACTACAACTTGAAAGTCCTATTAAAAGTGATAAAAATATTGTAAATACTAAAATTCTTTTCTTTAACATAAAATCCACACCTTTCTTATTTAAATATTGTGTTTGATTATATATTCATATTATACGCCCAACCTTAAATAAACCTTAAATTACTTATAGTTTGACAATTTACCATAATCTATATTTTATAAAATTAACAACTAAATACATATACTTACAAATGGTAAATTATATAAATCATCTGAGTATAAAAAATATGTTATGCAATTATATATATTTTATTCTTTACATTTATAAGCTTTTATTATATCATATGATAGTGAGCACTAACATTCAAGGAGGATATATGAAAAAACTTGCGGCATTTATTATGAAAAGACCCGTTAAAATAATGATTATTATGTTTTTATTAATTGTCGTTTTAGCAATCGGCATAACTCAAATCACACTTAAAACTGGTAATGATACTTTAATATCAGATGATACTGATATCTATTTAGAAAATGAAGCTTACCAAATAGAGTTTGGTAAAGATCCAATTATTTTAATATTTGATGAAGATAACTTATTTGAAACTGACACACTTAGCTTAATGTATGAACTTCAAGAAGAGGTTCAAAATTTAGATGGCATATTTGCCATTAATAGTCCAGTAACAATCCTTAATCAGATGAGTATAAATATGTATCAACAAACTGCTCAAGGTTTAGCTACCATGGCTACAGGATTAACTGAAATATCAAATCAGTTAGCAATGCTTGCAACAAACATCACAAGTAATGACACCAATTTGCCTGATTTAGAACTTTTACAAACTAATATTAATCAACTTATAACTGCACAAAATCAATTAAGCGTAGGCGTTATTAATATGTTTGATGTGTTAGATATATTAGATATATCATTAGATACTTTACAAACAGATTTGATTGATTTAAGAACTGAATTAGAAGCTGATCCAGGTGCTGTTGATGCACTTACTATTGCAACAGATTTAGAAACCAATGCAAACAGTTTATCCACAAGTGTTAAACAATTAATTTTAAGTGAAGGTATAAAGAGTATACCTGAACAAACTTCTACTGCTTTGGGACAATTACTTACAAAACTATCAGAACTTTCAACCATTTTAGATAACCAATTAACAGCAATGGCTCAATTATCTACAATGCTTAATACATTAAGTGTTAACATTGGTTTAATGGGCACAAGTCTAAGTCAGATAAGTCAAAACTTTAATGCTTTTGCCCCATCGTTTCCTACTTCAAGTCAAACACTTGAAACTATGGTTTTTGATCAAGAAACCGTTAGAGATAACTTTCAAGGCTTTATTGTTGATGATACTAAATTACGTATGGTTATTGTTTTAAATGGAGATATTACTGATCAACAAATAGATGATATTAGTGATGCCTTAAATAGTTTACTTATACGCGAAGGTAAAGAAGATCAAGTGCTAATATCAGGTAAACCGATTTTAGATCGATCAATAAAATTATCAATGATGGATAGCATGAAATACATGATGGCATCGGCAATCATTATTATGATTTTAGTTTTAACGTTTATCTTTAAAGTACGAATGAGACTATTACCAATCTTTATGATTTTACTTGCGGTCATCGCAACTATCGGTATCATGGGATGGTTATCCATTGGTTTAACTATGGTTTCAATGGCAGTATTTCCAGTTTTAATTGGATTAGGTATTGATTATTTTATTCAATTTCAAACCAGATATGAAGAAGAGAGGGCAGCATAATGGAAAACAAAAGTAAAAAAGCACTGATAATAACCGTTAAGAAAATGGTACCTGCTGTTATGATTGCATTAATTGCAACCGCACTTGGACTTTTAAGTTTATATCGTTCTAAAGTTCCAATGATTAATGATTTTGGAAGTATGCTTACCATAGGTATCGTTGCTGCATTTATTATTGCTGTTTTGATTTTTCTTCCATTTTTATATATTAGAGATACAAATTTCCCTAAAAAAGAAAATTTAAAAACCAAAAAAGAAAAATCAAATAAAGTCATTTATAAGATTGTAGGCTTTGTTATTAAGATTAAATATGTCATCTTAGCCGTAGCTGTTATCTTAGCGGTCTTAGGAATCTATGTTGATCAAAGTGCCGAGGCAGAAACAAACCTTGAAAACTTTATGCCTCAAGATAGTGAGGCGTTAGCCGATATTAGAGAATTAAGAAATATTATTGGTTCAACTGAACAAATTGCTATTATCTTTGAAGGTGAAAATATATTAACACAAAACAATTTAGATAGCATAGCACTGATTGAAAATGATATTAACTTAAATATGCAAGGTGTTATTGAAACTTCATCAGTCATTAAACTGTTTAATCAAATAGGCATCAGTGATACTTCTTTAATGAATGAAGTTACACTAGCAAATTTGCCAAATGATCAAAGAAAATTATTTATAAATGATGCCTATTCAAAAACTGTTATTAATATATCTATTGCAGAAATGAGTGATCAAGAATTTACTGATTTTATGAATGTTCTAGATGCTTATATTGCCTCACAAACATTGGATATGGATGTTACAATAACCGGTCAGTCAGTCATTGATAATGAAATGATGATTGCTCTTACGACAGGCCGCTATGAAATCACAATCATCGGTCTTGTTTTAATATTTCTAAGTTTACTTATTATCTATAGAAAATTTTATAGAGCAATATTACCAATTATTCCAATTATCTTAATCGTTGGTTGGAGTGGTGGCATGATGGCAATTTTTAATATGAGTTATACACCGCTCACAGCAACACTTGGCGCATTAATTATGGGGATTGGTACAGAGTTTACAATTCTAATTACTGAACGATTTGAAGAAGAAAAATTAAAAACAGATAACCGTAATAAAGCAATTAAAGTTGCATTATCTAAAATGAGCAATCCAATCTTAGTCTCAGCGCTTACAACCATGGGTGGATTTAGTGCTTTAATATTTTCAGATTTTATCATTTTATCGAATTTTGGTATAATGACATTAGTCAATTTATCATTAGCACTACTATCTACAATTTTAGTTTTACCTGCAGTTTTAGCAATCACATTTAAAAAAGAAGCAAAAGAAAAAACACCTTTAGCTTCATAATAAGAAAGACGGTGAAGATTTGAAAGAAACCAAAGATATTATTATTCAAGCAAGCCTAGATGTATTTACAAAAAAAGGATATGCATCAGCAACCACATTAGATATATCTAAAAAGGCTGGTGTATCTGAAATGACATTATTTCGTCATTTTCAAACTAAAAATAATTTGTTTATCTCATCAATTAAAAAAGCGATGGGACAATCAATTATTGAAAATCTAGAAATCGATTTAAACTTAAGTTTAAAAGATTTTGTTAGAAATTTGTTGCACGAAAAATTAACAATTATATCAAGTCAAATTGATTTGATTAAAATGCTCATTCGTGAAACACTTGCTCAAACACTACCTGATGAACTTATCTTTACTAAGATTATTTCAAATCAAGTCATTCACAAAATATCTGGTTATATTAAGTATCATAATCTAGATATCAACCCACAATCATTTGCTGAATTGATTGTTGGATTATTGCTTAGATATGCCATTATGGAAGATAAACCAATCTATCATAAACTAGATCAAAAAAATCAAGAGGCTTATTTAAATAGTTACCTAAATATATTAAACATCTAAAGGAGTAAATTAATGATAGTCGCAGCATTTTTGGTAATATTGACACTACTAGCATTTATTGCTGGTCCATTTATAAGAAAGCATAACATTAAGATTTATATCATCGCAATCATCATAGCAATCATATCGTTTATCATAAAAGATAAACCAATTGCTATGCCATTTGTTAAAGGGTTTTTAGGATTAAGTTTCTTTTATATCGTTATGCTTACAGGAGCTTTACCTAAGAAAAGTAAATTAAGACTTAAATTTATGGGTATAAGAAGAGAGTATTCCATTATCGGATTTATTGTTGTTAGTCCACATGCACTCACTTATATTATAAAGTGGATTGACGGGACTAGATCACTTGAATGGTTTGGATTAATTGCGTTTCTCATAATGATTCCATTATTTATAACATCATTTCAATCTATTAGAAAAAAGATGAGTCAACATAGTTGGAAATTACTACAATCATTAGCTTATATTGTATACATCTTATTGTTCATCCATTTAATATTAAATTATAGTAAACCAATTAATTTAGTTTTATATTTAATCATGTTTATTAGTTATTTTATATTAAAAGGATATTATGAAATTCATAAATATCTTACAAAAAAACAAAAAACAACTTTAAAAACTAAATAGTTAAAAAATATAAAAGCCCTCAACCATTCATTATGATATAAGATCATATCATTGATGATAATTAGGGACTTTTTTGATATATATCTATTTATAATTCGAAATTGTTGTATTTCTTAAACAAAAAATCTAAAAAGAGATTTTAATTTAAGTGTTTTTAAAACTACACTACATAAAAATTTATTTTTATATTATATTAATAATCTTGTTTTTTACATAATTAATAATTGTAAATGCAATTATAAGACACTTTACAAATATATTTAAATTGTTTGCTATATATTTAAAATCCTTATTCTAGGACAAAAAAATAGAATTAAGTATTATATACTTGTTCATTTTAATCACCTAATACTAATGTTTGTATTATAATTTTATAAATTAAAAAAATCTGATGTGATAATTGAATTTGTTTCTATTTATGTGCGTAACTTCCCATCGCAATGACACTTAGTAAAAGTATCACTAACGGTTGATATAGCATCCCCCATACAATGCCAGCATACAATCCAATAACAACTAAAAATTCATCGCCT
>Ga0172378_10007277_pt1 | contig 10302 bp, 18 predicted proteins | sample GrowelOW332metaG_FD_119755 | JGI IMG/M metagenome (GOLD analysis project Ga0172378, IMG submission 119755) | Groundwater microbial communities from an aquifer near a municipal landfill in Southern Ontario, Canada - Pumphouse #3_1 metaG | ecosystem: Environmental > Aquatic > Deep subsurface >... | reverse complement strand
GCTCATAGTGATAACAATTGCCAATGACAGTACCATGACCGTCATTCTCTTTAATATATTCATTAGCTAATACTTCTCCTTTTGCAAAGTTGGTATCGCTAATCCCCGTTCTGAACTATAGCGCCCCTCAACGCTAAATCTTAAGCAATTCTTAACTTCTTAAGATTTCTTAATAAGTTTACTATATTAAAGAGTCAATGTCAAGGTTATAAGGAAATTTAACCCTCACTTAACCACACAAAAGTGATAACACTTATTAGTGTAGTCATATAGTATATTGGTTGAACTATCCAAACAAAAATCAAGGGATCTTTCAACCAGCCGACCGTCGCTTCCGCACCTGCGATTCCGCAGGAGCAGACACAGCCATAGTCGCAAACGAGCAAGAAGAGCAGTCTAATATGTCGCGCTGTCTGAGGCGAAATAATTAAAAAGGAGAAGGCCGAAAGTGTAATCGTACTTGTATAATTACACCGAGGAATTCTCCTTTCACAGTTTCAACAGGAAACTGTGTTATTTCGTCGAGTTCGCGGCATATTCTGCTCTTCGCGAGTGAGACTATATGGCTGTTCGCGCACGAGGACCAGCAGTGCGGATGCTGCCGGTCGACCACAAAAAAGAAGCCGCCGCGTGCAGCGATCAGATCGCTACGGCCGCAACAGCCCCTTCAAGTTACTTTTTGTTAATAGCTTATACTAACTCCAAAAATACTACCTCTGCACTGTCGCCTCTGCGAGGTCCCAGTTTGAGTATTCTGGTGTATCCGCCATTCCTGTCAGAATATCTTGGCGCAATTTCTTCAAACAGCTTAGTTACTACATCTTCGTCGAAAATGTAGCTAAGTGCCTGTCTTCTTGCGTGAAGATCTCCACGTTTAGCAAGGGTGATCAGCTTTTCAGCTTCTCTTCTGGCTTCCTTGGCTCTGGTATCTGTTGTGGAAATTCTCTCTTCTCTGAAAAGGTCAGTTACGAGATTCCTCAGCATTGCCTTTCTGTGAGCCGAATTTCTGCCCAGTTTTCTATATCCCGGCATGTCCATGCTCCTTTCTTACTGCTTATTCGTCACTAGGTTTCAGACTGAGACCCAGTTCTTCTAGCTTATTCTTAACCTCATCCAGAGACTTCTTACCGAGATTTCTGACTTTCATCATGTCGTCTTCGGTGCGCTCTGTGAGCTCTTCAACGGTGTTGATGGAGGCTCTCTTCAGGCAGTTGAATGAACGAACAGAAAGTTCAAGTTCCTCAATCGTCATCTCCAGAGCTTTTTCCTTCTGGTCTTCTTCCTTCTCGATCATTATCTCCAGTCCATCAGTTGAATCATCCAACTGTATGAACAGGTTCAAATGTTCCTGCATGATCTTGGCGCCTATGGACACACCTTCTTCAGGCGTAATAGAACCATCTGTCCAGATCTCAAGGATAAGCTTGTCATAGTCGGTGACCTGTCCGACTCTGGTGTTCTCAACTGTAAAGTTCACCTTACGTACAGGTGTGTAGATTGAATCTACAGGGATCACTGATATCGGAGTGTTCTCCGTCTTATTCTGCTCAGAAGGAACGTATCCGCGCCCTCTGGCCAGATTGATCTCCATGACCAATGTTGCCTTGTCTTCAAGAGTTGCAATATGAAGATCAGGATTGAATATCTCCATTTCAGAGTCGCCGATAATGTCTGCCGCTGTTACTTCTTTAGGTCCAACTGCATTGATGATAACTCTCTTGGTATCGTCTCCGCTGAGTTTAACAGCTAACTGCTTGAGGTTCAGTATGATCTCTGTAACGTCTTCTTTGACGCCTGGGATCGTTGAAAACTCATGAAGTATGCCGTCGATCTTTACAGAAGTGACTGCTGCACCCGGAAGGGAACTGAGAAGAATTCTTCTCATGCAATTTCCCAAGGTGGTACCATAACCTCTTTCCAGAGGTTCTACAACGAATTTGCCATATTCACCATCTTCGCTAATATTCTTCGTTATCGTTGGTTTTTCGATTTCTATCACTAAAAAACCCTCCTTTTTCTTCCAAACACTATAACTTTACGCTACTTTATTTGGAATACAACTCGACGATCAAGTGCTCTGCAATTGGTGTATCGATATCTGCTCTTGTTGGTAAAGAAACTACCTTTCCTTCAAGCTTCTCAGCATCTACTGACAGCCATGAAGGTACAGTTATCTGCATCTCCTTGATTTCCTTGAACTTAGGCGAATTTGCGCTCTTTTCCTTAACTTTGATCACATCTCCGGACTTCATTTCCATAGCCGGTGAGTTCACCTTCTTGCCATTTACTGTGAAATGACTATGAACGATAAGCTGCCTAGCTTCCTTTCTTGATGAAGCCAGACCTAATCTGTAAACAACGTTATCAAGTCTGCTCTCCAAAAGGATAAGCAGGTTGTCTCCTGTTACGCCTTTCTTAGATTCAGCTTTCTCAAAGAGGTTATGGAACTGAGTTTCCTGCATTCCATAGAATCTCTTAGCCTTCTGCTTCTCTCTAAGCTGTAAGCCGTATTCTGAAGTCTTCTTTCTGCTCTGTCCGTGCTGACCGGGAGCGTAATTTTTTCTCTCAAGGGCACATTTTGCGCCGTAGCATCTGTCGCCTTTCAGGAAAAGTTTCTGACCTTCTCTTCTGCAAAGCCTGCAGTTAGCATCTGTATATCTTGCCATTATTTATTACTCCTCCCTTCTATTAGACTCTTCTTCTCTTAGGTGGCCTGCATCCGTTATGTGGAATAGGCGTAATGTCCTTGATCATTGTGATCTCAAGGCCTGCAGCCTGAAGTGCTCTGATAGCAGCTTCTCTTCCGGAACCTGGTCCCTTTACGTAAACTTCAACTGTCTTAAGACCGTGCTCCATAGCAGCCTTGGTTGCAGTTTCTGCAGCCATCTGTGCGGCGAACGGAGTGGACTTCTTGGATCCTTTGAAGCCAAGCGATCCTGCGCTTGACCATGAAAGGGCGTTTCCATCCATGTCGGTCAATGTTACTAATGTATTGTTAAAGGTGGACTGAATATGTGCCTGACCTTTTACAATGTTCTTACGCTGTATTCTCTTCTTACGTACAGTCTTCTTTGCTGCCTTAGCCATTATTTCAATCCTCCTTCCTTCTTCTTTCTGCCTACGGTCTTCTTAGGACCCTTGCGAGTTCTCGCATTGGTCTTAGTTTTCTGACCTCTTACAGGGAGACTTCTTCTATGTCTGATTCCTCTGTAACTACCAATTTCCATGAGTCTCTTGATGTTCATGGAAGTTTCTCTTCTAAGATCACCTTCTACCATGTAATCAGCATCAATGATCTTTCTGATTTTACCAGCTTCATCCTCTGTCAGGTCCTTGATTCTTGTATCAGGGTTTACTCCTGCTTTCTTAAGGATGTCGTTTGCTGTGGTTCTGCCAATTCCATAAATGTAAGTCAAACCTATTTCGACTCTCTTATCTCTTGGCAGGTCGACACCGGCTATACGAGCCATATGCTTCCTCCTTCTCCTATCTTCCGTCACAGTACCAGGGTGATACAGACAGGGGTTCTGAAAATATAATTGTAGATAATGCGATCCTGGTATCGCTACCTTTTGTGATACGCGCCCGCAGGCGTTTAGTTAACCTTGTCTCTGCTTATGCTTTGGGTTCTCGCAGATAACCATGACCTTGCCATGTCTTTTGATAACCTTGCACTTTTCACAGATCGGTTTTACTGAAGTTCTTACTTTCATTTCGTACCTCCCTTATGAAACCTTAATTACTACCTTTATCTCTCCACGTTATTCTCCCGCGGGTAAGATCATAAGGTGAAAGTTCAACCTTTACTTTGTCTCCCGGCAGGATCCTAATGTAGTTCATCCTGATTTTACCTGAAATGTGCGCAAGCACTTCAAAACCGTTTTCCAGCTTGACCTTGAACATTGCGTTCGGCTGAGCATCTACAACAGTTCCCATTGCTTCTATGACGTCTTTTTTCGCCATTATTTACACCTCTCTTTAATACGTAAGCAGTTCTGGCTCGCCATCTGTTATGACTACGGTATTTTCGTAGTGAGCCGCGAGTCCGCCATCTTTAGTTACTACGGTCCAGTCATCCAACAAAGTATCGACTTCATAGGAGCCTTCAACGATCATCGGCTCTATGGCCAAGGTCATGCCCCTCTGGAGTCTCGGCCCTTTGCCGGCTTTTCCATAGTTTGGTATCGGCGGATCTTCATGCATGTCACTACCTATGCCGTGACCGGTGTAATCTCTGATCACACCAAAGCCCTCGCCTTCTACATATTCCTGTATTGCGTGGGAGATGTCATACAAACGCTGACCCTCCCTCGCGTATTTGATTCCTTCAAAGAATGACTTCTCAGCTGTCTCGATCAGGTGACTGGCCTCCGGGCTGATATTGCCGACGCCGTATGTTCTTGCAGCGTCTGCCATATACCCTTCGTATTCCACTACCAGATCCAGGCTGATTATGTCTCCCTCTTTCAGAACGCGCTTCCTGCTGGGGATTCCGTGAACTACCTCCTCATTAATGGAAGTGCAAATGCTTCCGGGATAGTCATAGTACCCCTTCTCGGAAGCTTTCATACCATGTTTCCTGACGGTCCGTTCTACGAACTCATCGATCTCCATAGTAGTCATTCCTGGTTTAATCAGGTCTTTCAGACCGTCAAGGATCAGTTTATTGACCTTTCCGGCCTCACGCATCAAGTCTATTTCCTCTGCTGATTTGAGTATAATCATTGTTACTCTCCCAACGCGGCTACTATATCCTTGAACGTCTGTTCAAGTGGAGTAGAGCCATCAATGGAAGCAAGCTTCCCTGCCTTCTCGTAATAGTCTACGAGGGGTCTGGTCTGCTCGTTGTAAACATCGATGCGGTTCTTTGCGGTTTCGGCATTGTCATCAGGTCTCTGAATAAGCTCGCCACCACATTTGTCGCAGATACCTTCCTTCTCAGGCGGTATATTGACAACATGATAACTTGCTCCGCAAGCCTTGCATACTCTACGTCCTGTCAATCTGATCATCAGCAGGTCTTCGCCTACCTCAAGATCTATGACCTTGTCTAATTCCTGTCCGTGAGCCTCAAGAAAAGCATCAAGCTTCTCTGCCTGATAAACAGTCCTAGGGAATCCATCAAGAAGGAAACCGTTTTTACAGTCATCCTTCAATAGCCTGTCTGTGGCGATCTCAATTACGAGATCATCAGGAACAAGCTCTCCCTTGTTCATATATTCCTGAGCTTTCTTTCCGAGTTCAGTTCCGTTTTTGATGTTATCTCTGAAAATGTCTCCGGTCGAAATATGAGGAATATTATATTTTTCAACTATTTTTTCTGCCTGGGTTCCCTTACCGGCTCCCGGAGGTCCCAGCAAAATCGTTCTAAGCATAATTTCATCTCCTACTTAAGGAATCCCTGGTAATTTCGCATTACCATCTGGTTTTCCAATTGTCTCATTGTATCGAGAGCAACACCGACTGCTATAAGCAACGACGTACCGCCGAATCTGATATCCAGACCTGTATATTCTGAAACCAGTGTAGGCAATGTAGCTACTACTGCCAGGAATATAGCTCCTACGATGGAGATTCTGGACATTACTTTGCTCAGATAGTCAACTGTGGCTTTGCCCGGCCTGATGCCTGGGATGAATCCACCGTTAGCTCTCATATTCTGCGCAACCTCTACAGGATTGAATGTTACTGCCGTATAGAAGTAGTTGAAGAATATTATCAGCATTATGTTGAGTATAGCATATACCCACACTCCCGGATTTCCGCTTGGTGATAGATATTTCTCACAGAAATCATAGAATGCTGTATCTGGGAAGAAGTACATGATCGTCAGAGGGAACTGCAGTAATGAAAGGGCAAATATGATAGGAATTACTCCTGCCTGATTTACCTTTAAAGGAATATGTGTAGACTGTCCGCCGTACATCTTCCTTCCTACAACTCTCTTAGCGTACTGTACAGGTATCCTTCTGGTTCCCTGCTGTATCTCGATGACGCCGACTACTACTATCAAAGCGAAGATTATGAACAGTGCCACTGTGATCAGATTCATTGATCCATCTGAGTACTTAGTGTACATGCTCGAAATCCCGCTCGGGATCCTAGCTACGATGCCGCCGAAGATCAGTAACGATACTCCGTTTCCAATACCGGATTCATTGATTTTCTCACCCAGCCACATAAGGAATGTGGTTCCTGCTGTAAGTATGAGCATGATTACAATAAATGTGAACCAAGTCTGGTTGATTATAGTCTTTCTGAACAGACCTACCGTCAGTCCTGCAGCCTGAACGAAAGCCAGTACTACAGTCAGATAACGGGTTATCTGAGCCATCTTCTTTCTGCCTTCCATTCCCTCTTTGGCTAATCGCTCAAAATATGGGAACGCTATGGTCAGCAGCTGAATGATGATAGTCGCCGTAATGTACGGCGTTACACTCAGAGCGAAGATGGTGAAGTTATTGAAAGAACCACCCGAGAACAGATTGAACAGCTCGAACAAACCCATGTTGTCCCCTGTGAACATCTGTGCCAGATATGTTCTGTTAATTCCCGGAACCGGGATGTTAGACCCGATTCGGAAAACAACCAGCATCAGTAATGTGAAGATTATTTTGCCTCTGATTTCCTTGACCTTCAGAGCCTTGGAAATCGTTTTAAACATCTCCATATTAGATCACCTCTGCCTTTCCTCCAGCAGCTTCGATTTTCTCAATAGCAGTTTTGCTAAATTTATTGGCTTTTACTGTGATGTTATTCTTCAGTTCGCCGTCTCCCAGGATCTTGACTCCGTCTTTCACCTGCTTGATCATGCCTGCTTCAGCCAGAAGTTCCGGCGTAACTACAGTACCAGCCTCAAATCTGTTGAGATCTTTTACATTAACGATTGTATATTCGGTTCCAAAAATGTTTGTGAAACCTCTTTTTGGTAAACGTCTGTACAGTGGCATCTGACCACCCTCGAAGCCAAGTCTGACTCCGCCGCCGCTTCTGGATTTCTGACCATTCATACCTCTACCACTGGTTTTACCCTGACCGGTAGCTGTACCGCGGCCTCTCCTTTTACGGTTACTGTTAGATCCAACAGGCGCTTTTAATTCATGCAGTTTCATTATACCTCGCACCTCCTATCCTTATAGTTCTTCTACAGTTACAAGATGCGAAACTTTTGCAACAGCGCCGCGTGTCTGCGGTGTGTCAGCCAATTCAACTGAATGATGCATCTTTCTAAGTCCTAGCGCTTCGACAACCTTTCTCTGCTTAGGGGAGGCGCCAATAGTGCTTCTAGTCAAAGTTATTTTCAACATTTTATCTGCCATTTGCGATATCCTCCTATCCTAAGATTTCTTCAGGTGTCTTTCCTCTCAGTTTTGCTACCTTCTCAACTGTCATAAGACCCTTAAGTCCTTCGAGAGTTGCGTAAGCAATATTTCCTGAGTTGTTAGAGCCAACTGATTTAGCTCTGACGTCTTTGATTCCTGCAGATTCCAGTACTGTACGCGCAGATGAACCTGCGATTACTCCGGTACCTTCTGCAGCCGGCATGAGAATTACTCTGCCTGCTCCGAAAACGCCGATATTTCTATGTGGTATAGTGGTTCCAACTGTTGGAACATATATCAAATTCTTTTTTGCATCTTCCGTAGCTTTTCTTACGGCTTCAGGGATTTCCTGAGCCTTTCCAAGACCTACGCCTACATATCCATTGTGATCGCCAACTACGATAGTAACAGAGAATCTCATGTTTCTACCACCTTTTACGGTTTTGGCAACACGTCTGATGTTAACGATGGTTTCAGTCAGATCCAGCTTGGAAGCATCAATAATATTACGCATTATATCTCCTCCTGTTAGAATTTCAATCCGCCTTCACGAGTACCATCAGCCAGTTCCTTAACTCTTCCGTGATAAAGGAATCCGCCTCTGTCAAAAGAAACTACTTCGATTCCTTTTGCAAGCGCTCTCTTAGCAATAGCTTCGCCAACTTTCTTCGCTGCATCTTTGTTTCCGCCGTTTTCGACTTCTCCCTTGATGTCTTTGTCCAGGGATGATGCTGCTACTAAAGTTTTCTGACTCTCGTCGTCAATGATCTGGCAGGAAATATTCTTGTTAGATCTATATACACAAAGTCTTGGCTTTTCAGGAGTTCCGATTAAATTTTTTCTAACTCTGGCGTGTCTCTTTACACGCTTGTCTGTTCTTGATACTTTTGCCATTTTGCTTCACTCCTTTCTATGCCTTAGCTCCGGTCTTGCCTTCTTTTCTACGTACGTGCTCACCCTCGTATCTGATTCCCTTGCCCTTATATGGCTCAGGCTGTCTCCACGATCTGATATTAGCAGCATAGTTTCCAACTAAGGCTTTATCGATTCCTTTTACAACGACCGTATTAGCATCAGGTGTTTCTGTAGTGATGCCATCCGGATCCTTCATCTCAACAGGATGTGAGAATCCCAGATTCATAACCAGAGTGTCGCCCTTCTTCTCAGCTCTGTATCCAACGCCGATGATCTGAAGTTTCTTCTCGAATCCTTCTGTAACACCGATAACCATGTTGTGTACCAGAGTTCTGTAAAGTCCGTGGTTTGCTCTGTTCTGTCTATCGTCGTTAGGCCTTGTGAATGTTACTTCACTGCCTTCGACACTGATTTTTATCTTTGAATCAACCTGCTGTTCAAGCTGTCCTTTCGGGCCCTTAACTGTTACGACATTTTTGTCGTTTACCTTAAGTTCCACACCGGCAGGAAGCGTTACAGGTTTATTGCCTATTCTTGACATTTTGTTACCTCCTACCAAACATAACAGATTACTTCACCGCCAACGCCCAGTTCTCTGGCTTTTTTGTCGCTTACGATTCCCTTTGATGTGGAAATGATTGCGATTCCAAGTCCGCCCAGAACTTTTGGAACGTCGTTAGCCTTGGCATAAACCTTAAGGCCCGGCTTAGAAATCTTCTTGATTCCGCTTATTACTTTTTCTTTGTCAGCACCATACTTCATAGTAACCTTGATAGTGCTCTGTGCATTGTCATCGATCACGTCGTAGCTCTTGATGTATCCTTCGTCAACGAGGATATCAGCTATAGCCTTCTTCATCTTGGAAGCAGGGATCTCGACGGTTTCATGACCTACAGTATTGGCATTTCTGATTCTTGTTAGCATATCTGCTATAGGATCTGTCATTGTCATTACGATTTATCTCCCTTCTCGCGCAGTATGGGATGTGCCCACTTACGCAATATATATGTTGTTTTTACTACAGTCGCTTTCTCACGAAAGCTTTGTGTTAGTCTTTACCAGCTTGCTTTCTTAACGCCGGGGATTTCTCCCTTATAAGCAAGTTCTCTAAAGCAGATACGGCAAATTCCATACTTCTTGAGAACGGAATGAGGCCTTCCACAAATTCTGCATCTCGTGTAACCACGAGTAGCATATTTAGGTTTTCTCTGCTGCTTTATTTTTAGAGACTTCTTTGCCATTTCAACCTCCTACTACTTCTCAAACGGCATGCCCAGGAACTCCAGAAGAGCTGCTGCTTCTTCATCGGTCTTGGCCGTTGTAGTGAATACTATGTTCATTCCTTTGATCGTATCAACGTCATCATAATTGATCTCAGGGAATATCAGCTGCTCTTTAACGCCCATGGAATAGTTTCCTCTGCCGTCAAATGAATTCTTGCTAACGCCCTTGAAGTCTCTTACTCTAGGAAGAGAAATGTTGAAAAGCTTATCTACGAAGACATACATGTTGTCTCCTCTGAGAGTCACCTTAGCGCCTACAGGCATTCCCTGTCTGACTTTGAAGTTAGCTATTGACTTCTTAGCTTTAGTAACTACAGGTCTCTGTCCTGCTATCAGGCCGATCTCATTTACGGCTGTCTCCAGGATCTTGGCATTTTCCTTAGCTTCGCCCAGTCCCATGTTGATGGTAACTTTCTCAAGCTTAGGTACTTCCATTACATTCTTATACTGGAACTTATCCATCAGTGATTTAAACACTTCTTTATCGTAAGTTTCTTTTAATCTTGCTGTCAAAATCTTCTCCTCCTTCCCTAGTCGATTACGTTTCCGGTCTTCTTGGATACTCTGACTTTTTTACCGTCTCTTACTTCATATCCAATCTTGATCGCTTCTTTTGCTTTATCGTCGTAGTACATAACGTTGGAAACATCAATAGGTCCCTCAACGTGTTTGATTTCAGCTTGCTCTGTCCTGGTCTGCTTCTGATGCTTAGCCTGGATGTTCACGCCCTCAACTACTACTCTGTGCTGTTTAGGTATGGCCCTCAGTACTTTTCCGGTCTT
>Ga0172378_10007276_pt1 | contig 10303 bp, 6 predicted proteins | sample GrowelOW332metaG_FD_119755 | JGI IMG/M metagenome (GOLD analysis project Ga0172378, IMG submission 119755) | Groundwater microbial communities from an aquifer near a municipal landfill in Southern Ontario, Canada - Pumphouse #3_1 metaG | ecosystem: Environmental > Aquatic > Deep subsurface >... | reverse complement strand
TAATTGCATCAGAAAAATATCTGGAGAAATATGAAACTAAAGCCGTACTTCATGTTATTGAAGGAGCAGATCATACTTTTAATAATAAGAGCTGGGAAGATGAGGTTTTAGATTATACATTGGAGTTCTTTGAAGGGGAATTAATTTAACACATTAATTCTATGAATATATTAAAGCACCTATAACACATCAGTTATAGGTGCTTTTTTCATTTTTACAATTTAGTTTTTCTTTATACTGGTTCTCTTAATAATAACAAAACCAACTCCCATTAATGTACAACCTAAAGTTACCATAAAAAATAAATCAAAAATCGATCCGGTTTTAGGTAAAGCAGGCTGATTTATGACAGTAACTGTTGATTTAGCTGTAACATTGCTGTTTAATATAGAAACAGTTATATCTGCTGTGCCATTGGCTATAGCAGTAACCACCCCATTGCTGTCAACCTTAGCAACTGCTTCATTACTGGATTTCCATATTAAAGTTTTACCTGAAGCATTTGTTGGAGATATAGTTGCTTTTAAAGTGTAGGTACCATTAATATATAATGTTAATGATGTTTTATCTAATGTAATACTATTTACAGGAACAATTACTTTGATATCAAGAGAACTTGTTTTATTACCATCCTTAGTTCTAACTGTTATTTTTGCTGTTCCAGGTGCTTTTGCTGTAATTAAACCTTGTCCATCTACAGAAGCTACAGCTTCATTTGACGAAGACCATACAACATCAGGATAAGTTGCTTCTATGGGCAAAACACTGCATGTTACCTTTAATGTTTTACCTAATATTAAATCTTGAGATGTCTTATCTAAAGATATTGATGTTACAGGAACCAATGCTTTGTAAATTAGTTGATGGCCTATATCATTTGGATGAGGGTCAAGGAATGTTGGTATACTCAATAGTGCAGCCTGGCCAGCCGGTAATGTGGGGTTTTGAACGTATATGCCTGCAGCAGCAATGGCTTTTGTTAAACTAAAATTAACAGCAGGCACTAGGCCGGTATAATTGGAAAAAACAGCTGCTGCATCAACCACATTATATCCAAGGGTTCCACTCCCTGCTTTAATTCCTGAATTTATTGCACTAATTAAGGTATTATATTGATTATATAAAGGGTCAGAAGCTGGAAGCGGGTTATACAAAGTGTTAACATAAATCTTAGAATGTGGAGCCAGCGTCCTGATAGCTGCAATAATTTTAGGGAAATCGCCTGTAAATTTTGCAACTCCATCTTGAAGCCATGCATTTAACTGCACAGTTAATGGGTCAGTAGGATCTTGAAGACTTGCTAATAGTAATGCAGCATTATTTGGATTTTTCGTAATTGCAGCTGTTATATCATTTATATTAGCAGGAACGTTAAGCCCAACTGCTATTGCTCGAATAAATGGAGATAATAAGTTATTTCCGCCGATGCTTATTGTAACTATGTCTGCATTTAACAAATCAGCTTGGACACTCGGAATCGTAAGCTGATTTAATAAATCCGAAGTTGTATACCCAGGCTGGCTTTTATTTACGAAAACCAGGCTGCTATACTGCTCTAAAGATTTCAAGTGATTACTGAACATAGCAGTATAACCTATATTATTAGCAGCACTCATTCCAAATGAAATTGAATCACCTAAGGCCACATACTTAGGTGGTGTGGCATTCACGGTGCCTGCAGAGACAGGGACGGCTATAAAGGATAATGACAACATAATAAATGCAATAAAACAAGAAGTTAGTTTTTTCAACTTAATTCCCCCTTTTTAGATATTTTACTACTATTATACAATAATTACATAAAATGAGCAAGAGCTTAAAATTAGTAATTTATTGCATAAAGTAAGTTTTCTGATATACCCTTTAATGTACCTTTGCAAAGCAAAATAGTTATAGACAAAATTTTAAAAAACCAAAAACTGCTGACATAATATATTTGTCAACAGTTTCATTCATATATCCTTTGCAAGATCTGCTTCAGAGATATTTAAAGGATTTTTTTTATGGTTTAGCAATTGCAAAGAATTCCTGTCAAAATAGGCCGACCGGAGACCCCGGTATTGGAATTGCCTGGAATTATATAAATCTGATTACCGGAGGATAAAAGAGGCTGAATTGTTATATGCCCTATCCAAGTACCGGCTTCCTCAGGCACAGCAGTAAGGCCAAAACCGTAGCCGCCTATGCCGGGTATTCCAACAAACCCATCATATATATCAAAATTTCCCAAGCGACCTGGATCAGGTAAATAAAATCCTGTAATTACAAGCAGATGCTGACCGCTTTTAAGTCTTTGCACCAGGGCAGATCCAAAAGCATTTTGAATGCTTAGGTTTATAGGCTTTAATATCATGCAGCAGGGTAAATTTAATGGTATCGGAACACATAATACATCTCCGGGGAAAATTACAGCAGGATCAGGAATATGCAGGTTATTAGCAATAATCAAATCAATAGGAACACCAATACTTTGTGCAATTTTACTAAATGTATCACCTTTTTTGACTGTATATCGTTCATATCCCTCAGGGCAGCTTGGGGGTACCCGTCCTTCTCCCGGCTCAGGCTGCACAGGCACGCATAAAACATCACCGGGATAGATATTACGAGGATCAGTAATATGTGAATTTCCCGCAATTAAAAATTCCAGACTTACATTAAAACGCTTAGCAATACTCTTCATGGTATCTCCTGAAACTACGGTGTACCTTTGATAGCCAACCCGGCATCTTTCCGGAATTTGTACCCGAACATTATGCTTTGGACTTTTTCTATTCTTTTTCATTATATAACCCTGCCAGTTTTATTAATTTAATATATTATATGAAAGTATTGTTTAGTGTTTCCAGAGATGTTTTTACCGGACTGAACCTCCAGGCTATGGTTGGTAACCGGCACCGGGAACCAATAGGGAAATGCACAATAGATAGAAAAGTAATTATATGGGCCTATTTACATGTATGATATTGACATAGATATAATTACTTGATATAACTGAACTGGTAAGCAAAATTAAAGAGCAGGAGAGGTCCATGGTAAAATGAGGCTTTTTATATGCATTAAAAAGCTGAAAAGATGCAGGTTCTTATATTGAAAATTGGTGTTGAAGCTGAAAGAATTTTATCCAAATTTCAAGACGCCCACATCTATAAGTGGGTGATCCTATAATTCTGCTTCAGGTGGGGTAGACTCTCCATCTGAAGATCCCATGTTCAGCTTTAGCGTAAGCGAGTTCACTTTTGATTTACTGTTACAGACTCAATGGCAGCTTTTATTTTTACGGCTGAAAATGGATGAAGGGAAATTGTTCAAATGGATATGAATTATAAGAAACAGACAATTTTGATTGTTGACGATTCCAAACTGAATCTTATGTACCTTTCAAGGCTATTAACAGATCAATACAATGTAGATATTGCGGCTAATGGTGCTGAAGCCCTGAAAATCATATTTTCTCAACCCCCCCCGGATTTGATCCTTCTTGATGTAGTTATGCCTGAAATGGATGGATATGAGGTATGCAGGATAATAAAATCAGAGGATAGTACTAAAAATATTCCGGTCATCTTCATAACGGGAAATGAAAGAGAAGATGATGAAATATATGGATTTAAAATAGGTGCGGTAGATTACATTACAAAACCTTTTAGTCCTGTTGTTGTAAATGCCAGAGTTAATACCCATATGGAGTTAATCAGATACAGAAATTATTTAGAATCTATTTCATACCTGGATTGTTTAACAAATATATCAAATAGACGCAGATTTAATGAACACTCTGAGCTGCTTTGGAACATTGCAAAAAGAGAAAAAAAAGTAATTTCATTAATAATGATTGATATTGATTATTTTAAAGCATTTAATGATATTTATGGACATCAAGCAGGTGATGCCTGTCTCTTTCAAGTTGCACAAACCTTTTCAAAAACAGTTCTTAGAAAAACGGATCTAATAGCGCGATATGGCGGAGAAGAGTTTGTATGCATGCTGCCTAATACTAACCTGGATGATGCATTTTTAGTTGCTGAAAAAATAAGAGAAGAGATTATTAAACTTGGGATACCTCATAAAGGATCTAAGGTTTTAGATATTGTTACAATAAGTTTAGGAGCAGCTTCTTTTATTCCGGATAAGGATAATTCCTTGAGTATGCTGATAAAGAATGCAGATGATGCTTTGTATTATTCTAAGAAAAATGGGAAAAACAGTACTAATATATATAAAAAAATAACGGTGGACAAAACACTTAACTTTAATTAAGATGGAGCATGAGTATTTTAATATATTCTAAGTAATCTGCTAATATTAAAGGTAAATGGAATAGGTTAAGCGATAATTTCTAAAAGTTTGGAAGATTTAAATAAAATATCACAGTGATTTTAAATTATATAGGAGGATATATGAGTAAGTTTATTATTGAAGAACCATTTTGGAATCTGTTTCCTGATGCAGAAATCGGCATCGTTTTAGCAAAAAATATAGATAACACAGAGGAAACTGCAGAACCTGTCCGCCCTGATATAATAGAATTTCTTGAAAAGAGCAATCAGGAGGCTAAAAAATTTTTAACTGAAGAAGTACTTAGTCAAAATAGGATTATTTCTGTATGGCGGGATGCCTACCGTAAATTCAAAACCAAGAAAGGGGTTCACTGTTCCATTGAAGCTCTGCTGAAAAGAGTGGAAAAAGGAAAAGAAGTAGATGCTATAAATCCCCTTGTGGATATTTATAATGCGGTTTCCCTTCAGTATGGACTGCCCTGCGGCGGAGAAGATTTAGATACCTTTAAGGGAAATCTTCGTCTCACTGAGACAAAGGGAAATGATCTTTTTTTAGCCCTTGGAGATGAGGAATATGATAATACACTGCCAGGTGAGATCTGTTATCTGGATGAAGAAGGGGCAGTTTGCCGCTGCTGGAACTGGCGGGATGGCCAGCGGACCATGCTGACAGAGGATACTAAAAATGCCGTTCTAATTATTGAATCTGTTGACCCGGGACGCTCAGGGGACTTGAAAGCAGCACTTAGTATCCTCGCTGAGAGAACACAAAAGTGTTTAGGCGGGACCACAGAAATTAAAATTTTAAATAAGAATAATGCTGAAGCTGATTTTGATAAAATGTGATAGCAGGCAAAATCTATCAGCTTTGCTATGACCCCTGTTGGACTGACTTTCTTACATATAAAAATATGATTATATCCAAAAAACTTGAAGATGATAAAAACATATTTCAGTATGTAAAAATTAATCTAAGTGAAATATTAATAAGCGGATAAAAATAACATATTAACTAATAAATAAAAGAGAGAAGTGCTGAAACTTCTCTCTTTTATTTATTAAAGAATTCCCACTCTCCAACATTTTACCAGCTATCTTATATGCATCTATTTAACGTATACGTTATTATATATGATAGAAATCTATGTCAATATTTATATAATAAGGATTTAATTTAATTTCGCTGTAAGAATTCTAAGGAATATGGATAAATTTTAAATCGTATATTTCAACAAATTGTCTGTAATTATTTATTGACAAAAAGTTTTAATTTACATATAATTGTTTAGTGTACGAAATAATTGCATACAAATTATATTGATGCGAAATAATTATAAAAATCAAGTGAGGAAATTGCATATTTAAAAAATTTAATTTCAGCATAAAAAAAGCTCTAAATTCGTAAGCTTTAGCTTAAACTTAATTAAAATGTAGCTATGCAATTTCCTTAAGTAAAAGGAGGAATAAAATGGATACAAGCGGTGCAAGGGCGGAAGCTGCAAGGCTCTTTTCTGAAGTAGAAAAAACTTTAAAACACAGCATGCGTAAGACTTTTGAAGATGTGGGACTGACTATGCCTCAATGCCTGGTTATTGGGACACTGATTAAGTCTGGAGAAATGAAAATCAGTGAACTTAGCAATAAGGTTAACTTATCCAACAGCACAGTTTCCGGAATAGTTGACAGATTAGAAAATCAGGGTTTAGTTGTAAGGACAAGAAGTGAGGAAGACAGGAGAACAGTTTATGTAAAAGCAACCCAAAAGGTTGAAGAAATTTATAAGGGAATTCATAAAAAAGTAGAAAAGAGCTTAGAGAAATTGCTTAGCTCAGGTACTGATGAAGAGATAGAAAAAATAATTGAAGGCTTAAATACTTTAAATAGAATTTTAAATGATAATAAGAAACAAATTTTTAAATAACCTGTTTACAAGCTTTGAATATTATAAATATAGATTTAAAAACAGAATTTAAATTATCAGAATTAAGAGGTGGCTTATGTTAAAACTATACAAATTTTTAAAGCCCTTTACTGCCATGGTAATAGCAGCAGTATTGTTTGTAACTTTACAATCATTAGGGGATCTTTATCTTCCAACCTTGATGTCAGACATAATAAACGATGGAGTCATGCAGGGAGATACCAATAGAATATTTCATATTGGAGGAGTAATGCTTCTGGTTGCCGGAGCAGGAGTTATTTGTTCAATTATTGCCAGCCTGCTGTCTGCAAAAGTTTCAGCAGGGCTTGGAACAATCTTAAGAAGCAAGGTTTTTAGAAGAGTTGAAAGCTATTCACTGCATGAGTTTGATAAATTAGGTACTGCAACTCTTATTACAAGAACAACAAATGATATTACACAGGTTCAGACAGTTACCGTCATGATAATGCGTATGATGATCAGTGCACCAATCATGGCAATTGGCGGTGTTACTATGGCGCTGAGAGAGGATAAACCTCTTACTTTGGTATTAGCAGTTTCAATACCGGTGCTTACAGGGGTTGTAGTACTTTTAGCATCAAAAATGATACCGCTTTTCAAACTGGTTCAGGTAAAAATTGATAAAATTAACCTGGTACTCCGTGAAAAGCTGACAGGAATAAGAGTTATCCGTGCTTTTAACACGGTTGAAAAAGAAAGGAAGCGTTTTGATAGAGCCAATGTTGACCTTACAGATAACTATATTAAGGTTAATAAAATAATGGCTTTCATGATGCCTTCAATTATGCTTATCATGAACCTTACATCTCTTTCTATTCTTTGGTTTGGAGGTATACGTATAAGTGAAGGAAGCATGGATTTAGGCGCACTTTCTGCATTTACACAATATGCCATGCAGATTATGATGTCTATGCTTATGCTTGCCATGATGTTTATAATGGTTCCCCGTGCACAGGCTGCAGCTGTCAGAATTAATGAAGTTCTTGAAATTGTACCTGATATAAAGGATGCGGAGGATGCAAAGGATTCATTTACCTGTAAAGGCTATTTAGAATTTAAGAATGTAACCTTCAGCTATCATGGAGCAGAAGAACCGGCTCTTAGAAATATAAACTTTTCAGCAAAGCCCGGTGAAACAACTGCAATCATAGGAAGTACAGGCGCTGGCAAGTCTACACTGATAAATTTAATTCCAAGATTTTATGATATAGAAAGCGGAAGTATTCTTGTGGATGATGTGGATATCAGAGACATTTCCCAGGAAAACCTGAGAAGCAAAATAGGCTTTGTACCTCAGAATGCAGTTTTATTTTCAGGAACAATATCTAATAATATCAGGTTTGGAAATGACAACGCTACAGATGAAGAAATAAAACATGCAGCAGAAGTTGCTCAGGCAACTGAATTTATTGAGTCCGTGGATGGAGGCTTTGAACACGAGATCTCCCAGGGCGGAACTAATGTATCCGGTGGTCAGAAACAGCGTCTTTCCATAGCCCGTGCATTAGTCAGAAAGCCTGAAATATACATTTTTGACGACAGTTTTTCGGCTCTTGACTTTAAAACAGATGCAAAATTAAGAGCTGCGCTTAAAAAGGAAACAGTAGAATCAACTGTAATTATTGTTGCCCAGAGAGTTGGTACTGTTATGAATGCAGACAGAATTATAGTTTTAGATGAAGGTTCCGTTGTAGGAATTGGAACCCATAGAGAATTGTTAGATAAATGTGATGTATATAGACAAATTGTATCCTCACAACTTTCAGAGGAGGAAATAGCATGAGTGAAAACAGAAGAAAAATGAATCAGAACCAAAGAGGCGGCGGCCCTATGGGTCATATGGGAAGACCAGTGGAAAAAGCAAAGGATTTTAAAGGCACCTTTAAAAGACTTCTCCGCTATTTAAGACCTCACAAGATTAATCTGGTCATTGTTTTAATATTTGCAATTGCAAGTACACTATTTACTATAGCTGCTCCAAAAATTGCAAGTAAAGCTATGAATAAACTGCAGAATTCATATATGGCAAGTAAAATGCTGAAAGAAATGGCGAAAGGCCAAAATACAGCCGTAGATCAGATGAAAGACAAAATGGGAGATGTTCAGAAAGAGGCTGTTGACAAGATAATTTCCCAAATGGCTGATGGACAGAAGAAGGCTGTAGACCAGATAACCACCAGCATGGGAGATGCCCAGGAAAAGGCATTAAATGAAATGTATAAAAGCATTGCAATTCAGCTGTACAATGGAGTTTTAACCGGTCAGAAAACTGGAGTTGATAAAATAACTACCCAGATGGCCGCTGCTCAAAAAAGTTTGGTTTCAGAGATGCAGCAGCAGTTGCAGCAAATGCAGCTTGCTAAGCAGCAGGGGATACCAGTTCCAGCCATGGATGCTAAAACACTGGATGCCATACAAAAGTTAATGAAGCTTCCCATGATTAGTTCCATCAGCGACAGACAGTTGAAGGTTAACACTACACTTCAATTTATTAACATTCTTCAGAGTCTGCCGTCAAACGAACAAATAGATGCAGCATCATTAACTTCAGTAAAAGAGATGTTAAGTATTCCGCTGCTTTATACTGTTACAAATTCAAGCCAAAAGATTACTGTAATCAAAAAGTTTATGAGCCTGGCAAAAAGTATGCCTGGAGCAGTCAGTACGCAGAGCTCATCAATGCAGCTTGATACAAAAACAATAAATAAAGCGCTGGCAAAGATTCCTGAGATTAAAAGTTTCAGTGCTGCTTCCAGTTCAACCTCAACCAGTAAAATGGATAAGAAAGCAATGGATTCGGTTCAAAAATTACTGAAGCTTCCAATGCTTAAGGATATAAAGGATGCTAAAGAAAAAAGAAGTACTTTAGTTAAACTTATTGATATATTTAAAAATTTGCCTGATATGTCTACTGGAAGTACTTCGTCATATCCCAGCAGCACAATAAAAAAAGCGGATTTGCAGACTATTTTGGATTTATTAGCGCTGCCTGACATAAGCAATATTAAAGATTCAAAGCAGAAGTCAGCAGCAGTAAGCAAATTGGTTGACATATTCAGCAAAATGCCAGACATGAATAAAACCAGCACTGATAATAAGTCAGATGAGATGATGAGCTCAGATCAGCTTAAGAGCGTTAAAGATTTACTGAAGCTTCCTATGTTAAATTCAATAACTGATTCTGCTGAAAAAACTAAGGTTTTAAATCAGATGTTGGACATATTTGGTAAAATGCCGGATATGGGAACTTCTGATACCAGTTCAAATAATACAATGGACACCAAGAGCATAAAATCATTACAGGAATTTCTTGCACTGCCAAAACTGGATACATTAACTAATCCAAGTGAGAAAGCTGAAGTATCCAGAAAGATTATGGATTTAGGAACTAAAATGCAGAGTACTATGAAGAATGCTCCTACAAATCCTAAGGGTAATATAAAATATACTGATGCTCAGATAGATTCAGTTATTACAGCAATTAAGGAAACTAATGGACAATATGATTTCCATTACATTGGAGTAATTGCTCTCATACTGATAGGCATGTATATAATAAGCGCTCTTTTCAGTTTAACTATGGGACTTGTAATGTCTGGAGTTTCACAAAAAACAGTCCGTGATTTAAGGCGTGAAGTGGATGAAAAGCTGGCAAGGCTGCCTCTTAAATATTTTGATATGCATCCTCATGGAGATATATTAAGCCGTGTTACAAATGATGTTGATACTATAGCAACTACGCTGCAGCAAAGCTTAACTCAAATAATTACATCTGTGATAACTATAATTGGATACATTATTATGATGCTTACTATAAGCCCTGTTTTAACCTTAATTGTAATAGCTACAATGCCTTTATATATTATTTCTATTTCAATTATTGCAAAGAAGTCCCAGAAGTTCTTCGCAATTCAACAGAAAGAAATTGGTCTGCTCAGCGGGCATGTAGAAGAAATGTATACAGGACACAAAATTGTTAAAGCTTTTGGACATGAAAAGGACTCAATAGAAGAGTTTGAAGAAATAAACAGCAGACTGAAGGATGCTGGCTGGAAAGCCCAATTTGTATCAGGTATAATGT
>Ga0172378_10007275_pt1 | contig 10304 bp, 10 predicted proteins | sample GrowelOW332metaG_FD_119755 | JGI IMG/M metagenome (GOLD analysis project Ga0172378, IMG submission 119755) | Groundwater microbial communities from an aquifer near a municipal landfill in Southern Ontario, Canada - Pumphouse #3_1 metaG | ecosystem: Environmental > Aquatic > Deep subsurface >... | reverse complement strand
AATGAGTATTTCAGGGGCTTTTTTGATGTATATCAAGGCACTAATCGACTGATTGTGCGAACTGGTAGGTCGGGGGGATTTGCCGGTGAGGCGTAGTCGTTGTGCTGAGAGTGCTTGCAAAAAAGGCGGACAGATTTGTCCGCCTCCGTTTTGTTGATTATTCCGGCTTTTCGTCCTTGCCGGCAGGCTTACGCAGCCTGATACCCAGTTCCTTCAACTGCTCTTCGCTGACCAGTGCCGGGGCATTGAATAGCGGGCAAGCGGCGGTCTGGGTTTTCGGGAAAGCAATGACATCGCGAATCGAGCTGGCGCCGGTCATCAGCATCACCAAACGGTCCAAGCCGAACGCGATGCCGCCATGCGGAGACGCGCCGTATTTCAACGCGTCGAGCAGGAAGCCGAATTTTTCGCGGGCTTCTTCATGGCCGATGCCAAGAATGTCGAATACGGTTTGTTGCATCGCGGTGCGGTTGATCCGGATCGAGCCGCCGCCGACTTCGGTGCCGTTCAAAACCAAATCGTAAGCGCGCGACAATGCGGTGCCGGGGTTGGCGACCAGTTCTTCCACCGAGCAGCTGGGTGCGGTGAACGGATGGTGAATCGCCGTATAACGTTGGGCTTTTTCGTCCCAGGCGAACATCGGGAAATCCACGACCCACAACGGTTTCCAAGGGCCGGTCAACAGATTGCGGTCCAGGCCCAATTTAACCCGCAACGCGCCCATCGCTTCATTGACGATGTGAGCTTTGTCGGCGCCAAAGAAAATCAGATCGCCGTTTTGGGCGCCGACTTTTGTCATGACTTTGGCCCAAACTTCGGCGGGGGCGAACTTGACGATAGGGGATTGCAAACCTTCGACGCCGGCGGCCAAATCGTTGACTTTGATATAAGCCAGGCCTTTCGCGCCGTAAATGCCGACGAATTTGGTCAGCTCGTCGATCACGCTACGGCTCAAGTCGCCGCCTTCCGGCAAGCGCATCGCCACCACGCGGCCATTCGGATCGTTGGCCGGGCCGGAGAAGACTTTGAAATCGACGCCTTTCATTTCTTCCGCAATATCGACCAGTTCCAGCTCGATACGCAGGTCCGGACGGTCGGAGCCATAACGGTTCATGGCTTCGGCATAGCTCATCACCGGGAATTGATCGCCGAGATCGACATCGATAATTTCCTTGAACAAGCGACGGATCATTTCTTCCATCACCGCCATGATTTGCTGCTCGTTCATGAACGAGGTTTCGATATCCAGCTGGGTAAATTCCGGCTGACGGTCGGCGCGCAAGTCTTCGTCGCGGAAGCAGCGCACTACTTGGTAATAACGGTCCATGCCGGCGATCATCAGCAGCTGTTTGTAAAGCTGTGGCGATTGCGGCAAGGCGAAAAACGAATTGGGGTGGGTGCGGCTAGGCACGATGTAATCGCGAGCGCCTTCCGGTGTAGCCTTGGTCAGGTAGGGTGTTTCGATTTCGAAAAACTCGTGGTCGTCCAGATACTGGCGTAGGTTACGAGTCACGTCGCGGCGCACTTTCATCTTTTGCTGCATCGCGGTGCGGCGCAGGTCGATATAGCGGAAGCGCAAGCGGGTTTCTTCGTTGACTTCGATATCGCTTTCCAATGGGAACGGCGGAGTTTCCGATTCGTTCAACACTTCGATGTGCTTGCCCAATACTTCGATTTGGCCGGTGGCCATATTCGGATTATGCGTGCCTTCCGGACGGTCGCGAACGATGCCTTCGATGCGCAATACATATTCGCTACGCACCTGCTCGGCGATTGCAAAGCTCTCGGCCATATCGGGATCGAACACCACTTGCACCAAGCCGGCGCGGTCTCTCAGGTCGATAAAAATAACGCCGCCATGATCGCGGCGACGGTGCACCCAGCCGCACAAGGCAACAGTTTGACCTAAATGTTGGGTGTTCAATTCTCCACATTTGTGGCTACGCATAATTTCTCTCAAATCAATTCAAAAAAAGGGGCGATAGTACGGATTTATCGTGGCTCCGGCAAGCTTAGTGACAGGCGCAGCTACCGCCGCATCCGCCGCCGCTACCGGATTTTTCCGGGGCTTTGCTTTCGCCGGCGACGTTTTTCTTGGCGCCGCTTTTGAAGTCGGTTTCGTACCAGCCGCCGCCTTTCAGACGGAATCCGGCCGCGGAAATTTTCTTTTTCAATTCGGCTTCGTTGCAAGCAGGGCAAACGACCAAGGGCTCGGCGCCGAGTTTTTGCAGGGCCTCGTGCTCATGTCCGCAAGCATTGCATTGGTATTCGTAAATAGGCATCTGCTTCTCCAGATAATGTATCGAAAATGGGCTTATTAGGGGCGGGGAGTTAAATTTTCAAGGCCCGCAATGATAGAATGGCAGCATATTCTAATTGAAAACGCCGAAATTATGGATAAATTGACCATTAGCCAACCCGACGATTGGCACTTGCACGTTAGGACCGGCAGTATTTTAAGAACGGTGATCGGCCATAGCGCGCGTCAATTCGGGCGAGCGATTATCATGCCCAACTTGAAGCCGCCGGTGACTACCGTCGAGCAGGCCTTGAACTATCGGCAAGAAATTCTGGATGCCTTGCAGCCCAATTCGGCGTTCCAACCTTTGATGACTTTGTATCTGACCGCGAATACGCCGGTGGCTGAAATTAAGAAAGTGGCCGATGCCGAGCATGTATATGCTTTTAAGCTCTATCCGGCCGGCGCTACCACCAATTCCGACGCGGGTGTGGCGGATATCGAAGCCGCGTATCCTTTGTTCGCGGCGATGGAAAAATACGGCGTGCCGTTGCTGATCCATGGCGAGGTCACCGATGCCGAATACGATATTTTCGATCGCGAAAAAATCTTTATCGACAGCAAGCTCAGCCGGCTTACCCGGCAATTTCCGACCTTACGCATCGTTGTCGAGCATCTGACGACCCAGGAAGCGGTGCAGTTTGTCGAAGCCGCCGCCGTGAATGTCGCCGCGACGATTACACCGCAGCATTTACTGTATAACCGTAACGCGATTTTGGCTGGCGGTATTCGCCCGCATTATTATTGCTTGCCTATTTTAAAGCGCGAGCATCATCGCCAAGCGCTGTTGAAAGCGGCGAGCAGCGGCAATCCCAAGTTTTTCCTCGGTACCGATAGCGCGCCGCATTTGACCGCGTTGAAGGAAAATAGCTGCGGTTGCGCCGGTTGTTACAGTGCGCATGCCGCATTGGAGTTGTATGCGGAAGCCTTCGAACAGGTCGGCGCGTTGGATAAACTGGAAGGCTTTGCCAGTTTTTATGGCGCGGATTTTTACGGTTTGCCGCGCAATACCTCAAGCGTTACTTTAGAGAAACAAGCTTGGCGCGTTCCGGACGTGTATGCCGATACGGATGTGGCTATCACGCCTTTACGTGCCGGCGAGCAATTGCAATGGCGGGTGGTCAGTGCATAATTCCTTATGCGATATGGGGCAATTCAACCGGCGGGGCGGTTTATTTCGCCCGATTTGATTTGTTTCTTAGTGTTTGACTGCTGTTAAGCCTGTTTTTATTGCTGTTGTCTCGGGTGGCATAAAAATCGCTTAAGTCTATTGTAGGGTGGGGCTGCTTTATTTTTTAAGGCATTCTGCTGCGGCTTCGATTATCTATTTGAATAATGACAATACCAGGCAATGCTATCTACCGCTGGGGCATCTTTCCGCTCTGGCTGCTGCTGTCGGCAACTGTGTTTTTCCGTTCCCCGATCCCGATTGATGAAACTCGCTACCTCAGCGTGGCTTGGGAGATGTGGTTGCGCGGCGATTTTTTGGTGCCGCATTTAAACGGTCAGGCCTATAGTCATAAGCCGCCTTTACTATTTTGGTTGATTCAAGCGGGTTGGGGTTTGTTCGGCGTCAACGACTGGTGGCCGCGCTTGGTCGGGCCGTTGAGTGCGTTAGTCAATTTATTATTGATCCGCAAATTGGCCGAGAAGCTTTGGCCAGCATCAAGTCGCGTCGCGTTGCTGGCGCCCTGGATATTGATCGCCACCTTGCTGTGGACCTTGTTTGCGTCTTCGACGATGTTCGACATTCTGTTGACCGGTTGTGTGCTGCTGGGGATGCTGGGTGTGCTAGAGGCAATGCAGGGTTACGCTCTCAAGGGCTTCGCAATGGTCGCGGCCGCGATAGGCCTGGGAATTCTGGTCAAGGGGCCGGTGATTTTTTTACATGTGTTGCCGACGGCGGTTTTGGTCTTTGTTTGGGTGCGGCGCCCGCTTGTCTATACCCGCTGGTTTGGTTGTTTGTTCGCGGCGGTCTTGATGGGCGTGCTTATCGCACTGGCTTGGGCGATTCCGGCGGCCATTGCCGGCGGCGAGGAATATGCCAATGCCATACTCTGGCATCAAACCGCCGACCGGGCCGTCGGCACCAAGATTCATACCCGTTCTTTGTTCTGGTATCTGCCGTTTTTGCCGATGTTTCTGTTCCCCTGGCTGTTTTGGCCGGGTTTTTGGAGCGGTCTGCGTGGTAGCCGATTTTTTACGGATAGCGGTCTGCGGTTTTGTCTGGTTTGGCTGGTGTCTACTTTTGTCGTGTTTTCCTTGTTACCCAGTAAGCAGGTTCACTATCTGATTCCGATGTTGCCGGCGTTTGCATTGCTGGTGGCTAGGCTGGTAGCGCAAGCCGAAACAACGCCGCGCAGCTTGGTCACCGAATTAATATTGCCGGCTTTGTTCGCGGCGATAGGCGTATTTTTGGTGTTGCTGCCGCGCGTGCCGGGCTTGTCGAGGCTGAATTGGGTGCAGACGGTTCAGAGTGACTGGGGCCTAAGCGTGCTGGGTATCGCCGTGGTATTGGCGGTCTCGACTGGGTATCGGCGTAAGTTGTCGGTGGCGGGGATATCCACAGCCTTGGTGGCGGCGATATTTGTTGGTTTTATCTTTTTCTTTCGCTATACCGGGCTGGCTTATGATCTGCGCCCCGCAGCCCTGCAAGTTAAAGCTTTTAACGAGCAACATATTCCCTACGCGTTTGTCGGCAATTATCAAGGGCAGCTGAATTTCTTGGGTCGGTTACCCGAGCCGTTGCCTATCGTGCAGCCTGATCAAATCGTCAACTGGGCGGCACAGCATAGCGATGGTTATCTGATCTCGCTGGAAAAAGACAAGCCCGTCGAGGCCTTCTACTGGCAACCGCACCGTGAATATTGGCTGGTGTTTAGGGGGGCGGGCCAAGCCGAGAAAGTCAAACCGCTGTAAGGTCGGCGATAACAAATCCCTTATTCAGATATAACTGTTTGATATAATTAACAACTTTTAAACTTTCACCAAACTATGAAGATTTCTGTAGTGGTCCCCGTTCATAACGAAACGGACAATGTCGATGCGTTGATCGCGGAAATTCATCAGGCCCTGAGCAGTCAGGACGCCTATGAAATGATATTTGTCGATGATGGCAGTACCGACGACACCGGTGCGAAACTGCTGCAAGCCATGCAGCAATATCCGGCATTGCGAGTGTTGAAGCATCGGCGCAGTTGCGGGCAGAGTAGGGCTGTGCATAGCGGTGTAGTGGCTGCTCAGTATCCTTGGATCGCTACTTTGGATGGCGACGGCCAAAATGATCCGGCTGATATTCCCAATTTGGTCGACGCTTGGCTGCAACAGAACGATAGCCAATTGTGGATGTTGGCCGGATTTCGGCATCAGCGCAACGATACTGGTTGGCGGAAATTTTCGTCCAAATTCGCTAATGCCATTCGCCAGGCGATTTTGCACGATGCCACGCCGGATACCGGTTGCGGCTTGAAATTATTCCTGCGAGACAGGTTTTTGGCTCTGCCGTATTTTGATCATATTCATCGATTCTTGCCGGCCTTGATCCAAATGGCCGGCGGTCGTGTAATTTCAGTAAAAGTAAATCATCGGCCCAGAAATTTCGGTCAGTCGAAATACGGTACTCTGGATCGGGCGCTGGTTGGCGTCGTTGATTTGTTGGGAGTGGTTTGGTTGAAAAAGCGCTATAGTCTCGCCGATATTAGCGAGGTTAGTCGTGGTTGATCGCTGGATTTCATGCGTACGTCTTACTGCCATGGTCGGGAGCTACTGACATGATGGATGGCATTATCTATTTCTTTACCCACCTATTGGATAAATGGCAGCACCATTTATCCGTCATGGACTCGAATGACATAATATGGCTCAGTATTGGCTTGGTGGGACAGACGCTGTTCATGATGCGTTTCATCGTGCAATGGATACACAGCGAAAGGCACCAGAAAAGTGTTATTCCGATCAGTTTTTGGTATTTCAGCTTGTCGGGCGGCATCATAGTGTTGGCCTACGGCATCCATCGTGTCGATCCGGTTATCATTCTGGGGCAACTGCCTGGTACTTTTGTTTATGCCAGAAATTTAATGCTCATTCGCCGCGAACATCGAGATACCTTGGCGGAGATTGCCGGCGAAGAGCTTGGTTCATAATAAGGCTTAATTATTTAGGTAGGCGTGACGCCAACTATTTGTGAAAGGATTTTTGTCAGAGCTTGAAAACTGAGCGGGTTTTTGACTTAAACTATGGAACAAATAAATGGCGTTTTGGTGAGGTATCCGATGAGAGTGTTAGTTTTGATGGCAATGGTTTTGGTTTGCCACACGGCGAATGCAGAAGTATTTAAGTGTGTCGGAAAGGGTGGCAAAACCGTTTATCAGGCCAAACCTTGCCAAATTACCGATAAAGCCCGGCAGCTGGATATTCAAGCGGATCCGGCTCAAGAGGCTGCGGCTAAGGCCAAGCTGGAAGCCCTGCAAAACGAATACGATGCTAGGAAAGCTGCCAGGCTCGAGGCGGAAAGAAACGATACGGTATTGCGAAATCAAACCGAATCGACAACGGCCCTAAAGCAAAGCGCGTTTGCCCAGCAGCAGCAAGTCGCGGCTGAACAAAGACAAGCGGAAGCGTTGGAAAGACAGGCTCGGCAATATGGCAATCCGGCTGTGATTATTGCCACGCCACCGACAGCACCTAGGATGACGCCGCCGGATATCATGGCGCCTAGGCGGCGCTAATGCTTGGGTTTTGGGGCGCCGGTGTTGGCTGTCTTTATTGCACAATCAACATTAATCACGCCTTCATGAGCGTGTAACTGTTAATTTCATGCGTCTCAAAAAAGGAACGTCATGCTTTGGTTAAAAGCCTTACATTTGATTTTCATGGTAACTTGGTTTGCCGGTCTGTTTTATTTGCCCAGACTGTTTGTTTACCACGCGATGAGTGAAGACGATATTAGCCGTGAGCGTTTCAAGGTGATGGAACGCAAGCTGTATTTTGGCATTATGACGCCAGGCATGATTTGTACTTTTATCTTCGGCGTCTGGATGTTGGCCGATTATGCCTGGATGCTGTATTCCGGCAGCGGTTGGCTGCATCTGAAATTAGCCTTGTTGGGGCTGCTGGTGGTTTATCACTTGTGTTGCGGGAAATGGCTGCTGGATTTTAAGCATGACCGTAACCGGCATTCGCATGTCTATTTCCGTTGGATCAACGAGATCCCGGTGTTGTTTCTGTTTGCCATCGTCTTATTGGCGGTGGTTAAGCCGTTCTAATTCAATCGGGGCCACTTGGCGTAAAGTGGCGATCAAAGCGCCATTTCCGTCTCCGAGCGGTCGCGGATTAGGGCTGCCAACGTCTCTAACCGTTCCGCCGTACCAATATCCATCCACAGACCGGAATATTTCTCGCCGCTGATGCGTTGTTGCCTTATGGCTTGATTTAGCACCGGCCGCAGTTTTAACGGCGCGACCGGGATGCCTTCGAACAAATCCGGATGATAAACACCGATACCGCTGAAGGTGAGTTTTTGCTCGCCTTGCTCGGATAACAGTCCGCTAGCGTTCAGTGCAAAATCGCCTTCCGGATGATGCGGTGGATTGTCTATCATGACCAAATGAGCCAAGCGGGTGCTCGGCTTGCGCAAAGTATGCAAGGGAAAGTCGCAAACGATGTCGGCATTGAGGACCAGAAAAGGCTGGTCGCCCAATAACGGCAGGGCGTTGGCGATGCCGCCGGCGGTTTCCAGTGCGGTTTCGCCTTCGTCCGAATAGGTTATCGAAGCGTTCCAGCGCTTGCCGTCGCCGCAATAATCTTTAATCTGTGTGCCAAGGTGAGCGATGTTGATGATGATCTCGGTAAAGCCCGCAGCAACCAAATTTTCGATGTTGTATTCGATTAGCGTTTTGCCGGCGGCTTTCAGTAAGGGTTTTGGGGTGCGATCGGTCAGTGGCCGCATTCTTTCGCCGCGTCCGGCGGCCAGTATCATGGCTTTCATATTAAAGCTCGGTAAACAGGCAGAACCTGTTGTTGTAAAAATTGGCGGGCTTCGGCCAGTTCCGGGTATTGCTCGCAAACTCGCTCGACATAAGCCAATGTGCGAGGTATATCAGCCAGATAGCCGGATTTGCCGTCGCGTAGATGCAGTCTGGCGAAGATACCGACCGCTTTCAGATGGCGCTGCATGCCCATCAGATCGAACCAGCGCCGGAATTGCGGAAAATCCGCATCCAACAGCTTAGCGGCGCATAGGCGTTGATGATAGGCCTCGGCCCAGGCATATACTTGATGTTCCGGCCAATCGATATAGCAATCACGCAATAGCGAAACCAAGTCGTAGCTGATAGGGCCTATCACCGCGTCTTGAAAGTCGATGACGCCAGGCGAATCGTGTTCCAGCACCATCAGGTTTCGGGAATGGTAGTCGCGGTGTACGCAGACTTGCGGTTGCTCCAGCGCGGAAGCTATCAGCGTTTGATTGAGCTTGGCGGCAATTGAGTCGGGGATGGCTATGCCCAGCAGTTTTTCCAGAAACCACTCGTAAAATATACCCAGTTCTCTGAGTAGTAAGGCTTGATCGTAAGCCGGCAGCCCGCAGCCGCGCGTGTCGACGCTGGTCTGTAGTTTGAGTAAGCTGTTCAGGGCTTGGCTATAGAGCATTTCGGCGGTGTCTTGCCGCAGTTCGTCGAGAAAGCTGGTCGAGCCCAAGTCTTCCAGTAACAAAAATCCTTGCCGGCTATTTTGCTGATAGATGTCGGGGACATGAATGTATGCGGCTTTCAACAGTGCGGCGATCCGGATAAACGGCTCGGTATTTTCCCGCTCCGGTGGCGCATCCATCGCGATATGGCAGCCGCCCCGATGGGCAACCCTAAAATAACGTCTGAAACTGGCATCGCTGGAAGCCGGTGTAAGCTGTTGAATATCAAGCGCCAGGTCGTTATTAAGCCAATCGACGAGCTCCGTCAGGCGACGGTCTGAACTGGAAACGTACATTTTTATTAATTGCGGAGCAACCTAAGGTAAAATAGCAGTATGCATTTTATTCGATTTCCATTCCGCTAAGTCAATTTAGCCGCATTCGCCAAAATATGAATTATCGGTTTTATACAATTTCTTCGGCATTATTGTTTTTTACGGGCCTTGCCTCAGCTGCCAATAATGCGGCCTGGAACTGTGAACAAACAAAAAACGGCGAATGGAGCTGTCTGAATCAAACCCCAAACGGGCAGGAGCCCGTGCAAGCGCCAGCTGCCAAGCCGATCACCCCGACGGAAGCGGTGCCGAAGCAGCCGGAAACCATCGCTCAGCCACCCGCTTTAGTTAAACCAGAGCCTGTTCAGCAAGCCGTTAAATCGCTGCCGGAGCCCGAAAAAGCAAACGCGGTCGAGAAGGTGGTCGAGAAAGCCGTCGCCGAACCGCAAAAAATGCGGGTAAAAGTCACCGAAAACCAAAAGCCGGTACTGGAAAGAGTCGAGCGTAAAACCGAGACGGCCAGCACGGACGGCAAGGTTCCCGGCTGGACTTGTAAAACCAGCGACGACAAGGGCGGCTGGAATTGCAACTTGGTCGGTGCCGATCCGAAAGGCGAGGCACAAGTGATGGTCGATGCCGGCAGAGAAGTGGCTAGCTCGTATTGGTTTACACCGACCTTCGACCGTCAGCAAGAGCGGAATTTTCAAACCCTACGCGCCGAATTTGATCGGGATCCGTGGCAAAGCTGCGAAGTGTGGGGCAAAAAGAAACGCAAAATCAGAGCCACTTCGCAAGAGGTGCGCGACGCCGCTACTACCGATATCAACGCCGATTTCTCGGAAATCTTCGAAGGTGAAGTGCTTAATTTTGCCGGTAACGTCGACATGGTTCGCGCGGATCAGCATTTGATCGCCGATAAGGCTAGTTACGATACGGTTGCGGAGACCCTGGATGCGCAAGGCAGCGTGTTATATAGCGAGGATCAATTAGCTTTCTCGAGCGAGACCGCATCCTTGAGTCTCGGCAAAGACGAAGCCCGCTT
>Ga0172378_10007272_pt1 | contig 10306 bp, 8 predicted proteins | sample GrowelOW332metaG_FD_119755 | JGI IMG/M metagenome (GOLD analysis project Ga0172378, IMG submission 119755) | Groundwater microbial communities from an aquifer near a municipal landfill in Southern Ontario, Canada - Pumphouse #3_1 metaG | ecosystem: Environmental > Aquatic > Deep subsurface >... | reverse complement strand
TGGGAAATGCACGAAGCTGTGCTGATGTTATTTTTACAGTAAGATTATATTTGCATAGTATTATTCCTAGATTTCTCAATCGGAGTACCTCATTTCGAAATGACAAATATTGATTGTTTTTTTTAACAAGAGTGTATTCTTGCAATGACAAGCTAAACGCGTAAGTCCTAATAAGAAAGAGCAAACGCACACGCCGCATTTTCGGCTTGGGACAACCGCGCAGGTTGAAGCCATGCCACTCCGCCGCTTTTGCCGGAAACTATGATAAGGGACAAATATAAAAACCGCCTCTGGCGAGACGGTCCGTTAATCGCACTGTTTTTAATATCCGCATTCCATCCTTTTTTTCAGTCGCATAAATTCCTTGTCAACGTCCGCTTGGATTTCGTCCAGAAGTTCTTTATTCTCCGGCGCCAAGAGATGCTTGAACCTCTTTTGCAGCTTGAGCCATTCCGCAACCGGCACTTTTTCTTTCGGCTCATAGCTCAATTTGAATGTTCCGTGATCGATTTCATAAATCGGCCAGAAGTTGGACTCCACCGCCATCTTTGCCATCTGAACGGTCTTGGCGGGATCAAATCCCCAACTGCGCTGGCAGGGACTGATAAGATTTATAAATGACGGTCCCTCTACCGCAATCGCCTTTTTCACTTTCTCCGTCAGATCGGCGTAATGCGAAAGGGAAGCTTGTGCCACAAAGTCGATATGGTGCCCTTCAATAATTGCGGTCAAATCTTTGCGGCGTTCTTTCTTCCCCTGCGAATTTTTCCCCACTGTCGTAGTCGTAGTGTTCGCGCCGCGCGGCGTCGCGCCGGATCTTTGATTACCCGTATTCATATATGCGCCGTTATCATAGCAGATACTGAGAAACTGATGTCCTCGTTCCATCGCGCCCGACAGGCTCTGTAGCCCGATATCATAAAATGCGCCGTCGCCGCCTATCACCAAGAATTTCACATTAGCCGGCAAATTTTTCGCCCACTTCGGACGATCCGCCGGACTTTTTTTGAGCATCGCGTGGTAAGCCTCAATCACTCCGCTTGCCGTCGCCGGCGCATTCTCAAAAGCATTATGTATCCAGGGCGTCTTCCAAGAGGTGTAAGGATAAATCGTCGTCGCCACCTCGAGGCAGCCGGTATAGTTAATAATTACCAGCGGCTCCTTGATTGCCGCCGTAACCAACTTAATATTTATCGGCTCGCCGCAACCGGGACACATCCGATGTCCCGAAGTCAGCCGTTCATTCTCTTGCAAATTTTTCGCGATTTCTATCAGGTTCATATGGTTGTTTTTATTTCTTATATCTTCATTATATCACTTCCGCGCAAAAACAAAAACCGGCGAAGTTTTGCAGAGCTTCAAGACAAAAACGATTTGGGGGGAGAGAGATTCCAAAACGTTTCTCCCCCTTTGCTCTGCAAAATTTCACCGGCTTTTGTATCTATATCTAAACAACCGATATTCTCACTTGTAAAAGTTTTAGACCTTATAAGAATGCAAAACACCGATACAAGATCTAAAATACTTCTCACTGATAAGTTCCGACCTTTGTCAGAACTAAACAGCTTATCACACTTTTTTCATTATGTCAAGCCCGCCTGCTTTCTGACTGCTTTCTGACCCACCTGCACTTTCTGACATTTCTATTGCTTTCTAAAAAGCTGTCCTGTCTTTAGTATTCGAATCACACCAGAAATGGTGTGAATGTTACGCAAGAACGTTCTGTCCCGCGTGGTTCACATCATTTCTGATGTGGTCCAAAATCCAGAATCCGAAAATGCATTGTTGCATCCGGATCACACCAGAAATGGTGTGAACTATTACGCAAAAACGTTCTGTCCCGCATGGTTCACGCCATCTCTGGCGTGATCCGAAATTCCGGAATGACAAATAAAAATTGATTTTATCTTTCAATTTGGCAAAAATAAGCGATTCAAAGTGCAGGTGGATCAGTCCCGTTTTTTAACATCTTTTTAAACCGTTTTTGATTTCCTTCCGGTCAATTTATATCGCCGCTCAAACTGGACTTTTGTCTGTTTCTCAATTAGAATTATAATACTTACCAAAGAATATGCGAAAGGCGACAAACAAAAAAATCGGCATCTTTCTCGGCCGACTCCAGCCCCAACACCCGGGACACGAGGCAATGATAAAGCGGATCTTCAAAGAAAATGACGAGGTCGTTCTTTGTGTCGGTTCCGCGCAAAAAATCGCCGAGAACGACCCGCTTTTCGCGCGCAATCCTCTTTCCGTCCGCGCAAGATTAAAGACGCTTAAAACTTTTCTTGAGGCGCAAAATTTCTCGAAACCGTACGCGATCGTAACGGCCAAAGATATCGAGCCCGATTCGGCTTGGCCGGCTTTTCTCAAAAAGCGCTGCCGTCTCGCGGATGACACCGTCAACACCGTATATTTTGCCGACCGGATTTTCCAAGAATACGAGATAGGATTAAAAGAAGTCGGATTCAGAATAAAATTCATCAACAGAAAAAAATTCAAGTACCAAACCGCCCAAAATACCCTGCATAAAATTTCCTCCGCCACTGAAATTCGAGAATTAACCAAAAGACCGGGCAGCTTCAATCCTATTCCACCCGCATTTTAAACCTCTTATTTTGACAAAATCTAATAACAAAAATCAATCAAATATATTTTTTTGTCATTTCGAAATGAGGTGCTCCGATTGAGAAATCTAGGAACAATACTATGCAAATATAATCTTACTGTAAAAATAACATCGGCACAGTCTCGTGCATTTCCCAGATCTCTCAGTCGAGTACTCCTTCGAGATGACAAATGGGGTCAATCTTCAATACTTTCTTTTTCGCGATAGAACCAACCTTTTGTCATTCTGGTAAGAATCCCTTGATTACTGTCTAACTGTATACAAGGGATCTTTACAAAGATGACAAAAGGAATGTATCAATGCGGGAATTATAAAAAGTGATTTGATATGGTTCAAACGCGTAAGTCCCTATCGACAGATTAAATTAATTCGCTATCCTCTCCGCCTATGCAATTCGCAATTTTTTATAACGCCAAAACCAATCCGGCAAATAAAGCTTATGCTCTTGAGGTCTCGGCGATTTTGAAAAAACTCGAGCTTTCTTATTTTCTCAACCCTGCCGCTGACAAATTCTCTCAAATAGACATGGCTATCGCGGTTGGAGGCGACGGAACGGTACTGTATGTCTCCAATTTGCTGGCCGATCATAAAATTCCCATTGTAGGAATCAATTTCGGTCATCGCGGATATTTATGCGAACTCGACAAAGACAAAGTCGAAGACGGCATCCGCCTTGTCGTGAAAGGTCAATATAAGGTTGTTGAAAGAACCCGCATCCAAGCAAAAATCAAAAGAGAAAATGAAAAGGCTGTATCGCTTGAAGCTCTCAACGAAATTTCTGTCGGCGGCATCAATCGCACCGTGCATTTGGAAGCGGACATCATTACTCCCGAGAGGACTTTTGGGACTCAAATATCCGGCGACGGGCTGATCATCTCCACTCGGACGGGATCAACCGCCTACAATATCAATGCCGGCGGTCCGATGCTGCTTGAAGAGGCGTTCAGCATAGTTGCCAACAACGCTTTTTTCGCATCTGCCAGCCTTCTGCCCATTACCAAATCGCTGGTTGTTCCCACCGAAACAACCGTCAAGCTGAGAGACATGAGCCACAATCCCGCCAACCTGCCTTACGTCATTGCCGACGGACAAAAATCTTTTAAGATCGGCCGGAACGATTTAATAACCGTTAAAAAAGCAAAAAATAAAAATTATTTTATAAAGTTTTAAAGGGGGCATGCATAACACTCCCCTGTGTATTCTGAATTATGAATTATGGACCACACCGGAAATGGTGTGAACCACGCGGGACAAAACGTTCTTGCGTAATATTTCACACCATTTCTGGTGTGGTCCGAATACAAAGACGGATTTCTGATTGATACGGATTTTTGGTATCTGTCGTAAAACCCTACATCATTATGAGTTTTTTTGCACTTTCATACGTCGCATCTCAAAAAACTATTCGCACAATTTCAAATCCACCACAACCATCTGCAATTCCCGATTCCCGTTCCATTCGTTGACTTCGATTTGAAAAACAACATCCACTTTGTCACCCCAGCGCAAGCCGGTTTCCCGTTCCGGCATCGCTTCAAGCAAATGCCCGAGGCGAAAACCGATGCCGGGAAAATATTTCGCCTGACCGTTTTCAAGTATGGCCTTGAGGCATATTTTGAGATGATCTTGCGCACTGCCTACCGCTTTGACTTCGTACACTTCCAGATTTCGAGCAAGAAATGTCGGCTTGCGATTGGCAAATCCGAAGGGAGCGAAACGGTTGACACTGTCAAGAAAGGCCCAGTCGATTTGCGTTACGGACACCTCGGCGTCAATGTCAACGGAAGGAATCAAATCATCTTCGGCAAGAATTTCTTCCGCAATTTCGTTTATCTGTTTTTCAAATTTTTTGAGATTGGCTTTTTTGAGTTTCATTCCCGCCGCTTGCGAATGTCCACCGAACTGAACAAGCAGCTTGGAACATTTTTCAATCGACTCGATCAGATCGAAAGCGGGAATGCTCCTGCCCGATCCGGAAAGTTTGTTTTCCTCTTCACTGAGAACAAGAAACGGCCGCGAGTATTCTTCCGTCAGCTTGCCGGCCACCAGACCCACCAAACCGATTTTCCACCCCGCGCCTTTTTCGATGACGATTTTGGGCAACACTTTTCTTTTTGCAAGTCGCGCACGAATTTCCTGCATCATTTTATCCGTCAGCTTTTGTCGGGACTGATTATTCTTTTCCAATTTCAACGCCAAACTTTCCGCCTCATCCGCACTGTTCGTCATCAACAGTTTATAGGCGGCATTGGCGTGATCCATCCGTCCGGCGGCATTGAGACGCGGCGCCAGATTAAAGCTGATATTGGTTGTATCAATATTTTTATTTTTCGCGGAGCCTCCGTTTTCTTGCGCCGCCAAACCGGCAACATGCAAGAGTTCTTTGATTCCCGTGCGCTGCGTTTTATTCAACACCCGCAGTCCGTAATAAGCGAGAGTGCGATTCTCCCCCAAAAGATCCACGCAGTCAGCGACGGTGCCGAGCGCCACCAGATCCAAAAGCCATTTCTCAAAGCCGGGTTTTATCTCGCTGTATTTTTCCGGATAATTTTTCCGAAAATACAAAAGCAGCCCTTGCGCCAATTTGAAAGCCACTCCCACCCCCGCCAGCATCTTGAAAGGATATTTGCAATCGTTCTGTTTTGGATTGACGATGGCGAACGCCGCCGGTCGTTGCTCGGGCACATGGTGATGGTCGGTTACGATAACATCGATACCGAATGCATTGATCGCGTCAATGCTCTCCACATTGGAAACTCCGCAGTCGACCGTAATAACGAGATCCGGCTTGCGCTTGCCGATTTCCTCGACAGCTTTCTCGGTAATGCCATAGCCTTCCTTCTCGCGATCGGGAATATAAACGTCAAAAAAATCTTTCGCCTCATCCGCGTCCATATTTTTCAAAACCCGTTTCAGTTCGCAGAGAGTGTTCATCAGCACCGCGGAAGACGTAACACCGTCGGCATCGTAATCGCCGTAAACCAAAACTTTCTCCTCGCCTTCAAGCGCGGCAAAAATTCTCACAACCGCTTTTTCCATATCTTTCAGCAGATACGGATCGTGCAAATCCGACTCGTAATCGGGATGGAAAAATTCATCGACCGCCGCCTGATCGCGCAGTCCGCGGTCCCAGAGCAGCTGCAGCATTACGGTCGAATATTCCGGAAATTTTTTCTCAAAATTCTTTGGGTATTTTTTATGGACAAACCAACGTTTTTGCATATCAAGATATTTAGTTTCTAGTACGCTAATTATATCATTTCGTCGAATTATTAAAAAGCTTTTCAAAAGACAGCGGATGGTGTGGCAGGCGGAACAGTTACGTGGAGTAGCATGGCTTCAGCCTGCGCCGCTGTCCCACGCGGAAAAAATAAACGTATATAATCGTAATTTTACACGAAATAAATTTCGCTATTCCGTTTTGTAATTTTATCCTATAATACCGAATTAACTTAGTCCGTGTCACAATCCGCCTATAAAGTACTTGGATTTCCTCTCTCCCGCCGGGAGGGGGTAAAAGTAAAATCATTATGTGACAGATTAAGTTAATTCGGTATAATGAAATCAAACCGATAACTTTCTCGCTTATGAAAATTCCTATCAAGAAATCCGAACTTCAAGTCAACATCATCGCTTTTATGCGCGGCGCAGGCTACGCGCCGTTTCATGACAGCTATGTCCGGATACTCGGCACGGGCGGCTACCCGCGCTTTCACGTCTATATCGACGAGCTTGCAGAACAATACACCCTCAATCTCCACCTCGACCAAAAACGCCCCAGCTACGGCACCGAAACCGCCCACAGCGGCGACTACGAAGGCAAAGCCGTGGAAGACGAAGCGGATCGGATTGTAGATGTTTTGTACGAATGATACTGAAACTATGCAAGACAAGATTGTATTTCATTTTACGGGTCATACATAATCCGGTGTATTTTGAATTTTGCATTATGGACCACACCAGAAATGGTGTGAACCACGCAGGACAAAACGTTCTTGCGTGACATTTCACACCATCTCTGGTGTGGTCCGAATATAAAGCCGGTTTTTTAATTCGGACGGAAGGAACCGGGGGTGGAGACTTTTTGTTAGCTGCCCCACCTGCGCCTTGAATCGTTTCTTTAATAACCAAATCAAAAGAGAAAATCAATTTTTATTTGTCATTCCGGAATTTCGGTACTCCGAAATATCCGGAATCCCGTAGCTATGCAAGACAAACATTACATCTCATTTTTACGAGTATATTTTGAATTTTGCATTATGAACCACGCCAGAAATGGTGTGAACCACGCAGGACAAAACGTTCTTGCGTGACATTTCACACCATTTCTGGTGTGATCCGGATATAAAGCCGGGATCCCGGATATTTGCTGCGCAAATTCCGGAATGACAGTTTTTAGAGAGTAAAGATAATAGACACCGGAAAGTGCGGGCTTCCTTCCTTGACAAATCCCATTTTTCCCATACAATAAAGAGGCTTGAACACAAATTTTACAGACCAGATAATCGCTGAGGAAAAACAATTTTCCCCAGAGGAAAGTCCGAACACCCGCGCCTTCGGGCGTGTCGTGGCAGTTGCTAACGGCAACCGTCTTTTTGCGTAAGTGAAGAGACAGGGAAAGTGCCGCAGAGACCATACTAGGAAGCTCGCTTCCCAAACGTGAAAAGTCAGTCGATGTTTCCTCGGAAGCTACGGCTGTCCCTTGCCGGTGACGGCAAGCGGTGGAAAACCCTGCCTGGTGCAAGAGCAAACTTGGGAGACTTCGGTCGCCCAAGAAAAAGTAGCTCGCTTGATTTTGCCGGTGACGGCAAAACCAGATAGATGATTATCACCCCGCAAATGCGAATTTGCAGGGAACAGAATTCGGCTTATGGTCTGTGAAATTTGTTTTTAAGTTTTCAGCCGCTTGACGGAAATAAAGAAAATATATGAAAAGATCCGAGATGATTTTTAACGTGCTTTTGGTTCCGATAGATTTCGCAATGATAATATCGGCGGGAATACTCGCCTACTATGTCCGTTTCGCGCCACAAATGGCGGTATTGCGACCGGTCGGCTTTGAAATGAACTACCCGGATTTTGTGGAAATGGTTTTTGCAATGACGCCGATCTTCATCGGCTTCCTCGCTTTTTTCGGACTCTACAGTTTGAACAGCGTGCGCAAATTCTGGAAAGAGATTTTGCGCGTAATCGCGGGAGTTTCCGCCAGCTTTATGTTCATTCTCTTTTTGATTTTCTTTCTCCGCGAAGAGTTCCCGTCGCGTTTCATTTTTTTCGCCGCATGGTTCCTCGCGATTTGCACCATCTCCATCGGCAGAATAGCCGTGCGCTTCGTCCAAGGCTATGTCGCGCGCAAATACAGTTACGGTTTCCACCGCTTGGTGCTGGTAGGCAACAATTCTCTGATGAAAACCATCCAGAACGAGATCAATCGCAACCGTACTTTGGGATACAGAGTGGTGCGCAAACTGAAAAAAGTGGACCTGGATCTCCTTGCCAAAATACACAAAGACCCGGGAATCGACGAGATGATTCTCTGCTCTTCGGAGATGGACAAGGAAGAAGTACAGCTTCTCTTGGATTTCTGCCGGGAAAAAAATATCGTTTTTAAATTCATACCGGATATGTTCCAATCGCAAGCGGCGCTTTTCGAGATGGAAACGCTCTCCGACATCACGCTCATCGAAGTCAAAAGAACGCCGCTTGACGGCTGGGGGCGCGTTATCAAGCGTGTGATTGATATAGTTTTTTCTTCCCTCGCACTCGTCGTTCTGTTTCCATTCTTTCTCCTGATCGCGCTCGGCATCAAACTGGATAGCGCCGGTTCGGTCTATGCTCGGCTTGACCGCGTCGGTCAAACCAAAAAAAGATTCAAGCTATATAAATTCCGCTCGATGTTCAAAGGCACGCACAGAATGAAATATAATCCTGACGGCACTCTCAGCGAAGAATTCAAAAAACTCAACGAACGCGGCGAAGGTCCTCTTTTCAAAACTCACAACGATCCGCGCGTCACCAAATTCGGCAGATTTATTCGCAAGACGCACTTGGACGAATTCCCCCAGCTCTTCAATGTACTTAAAGGAGATATGAGCTTGGTGGGGCCGCGACCGCACGAACCGGAAGAGGTCGCAAAATACGAGAAACGCCACCGCAAACTGCTGACTATCAAACCCGGCATCACCGGAATGTCGCAAGTCAATGGCAGCTCCGATCTGGATTTCGAGCGCGAGGTAAAACTGGATGTATTCTATATCGAAAACTGGTCTTTGTCCCTGGACGTAATATTGCTTTTCAAAACTTTTTTGATTTTTATCAAAGGCGACGACTCGGCATGCTAGAACAGACAAAGGGCAAAAGAAAGGACTGTCCTTACAGAATCAAAAGGACAGTCCTTTCTGCATTTTAAACCGGCATTTGGATCACACCGGAAATGGTGTGAATGCTACGCGAAAATGTTTTCTCCCGCGTGGTTCACACCATCTCTGGTGTGATCCGTAATTCAAATCTCTATAAAATACCGTTCTATGCCCGCATAAACCATCAGCCGCATCTGCTGTTTTTTTATTTCCTTTTGTTGTATAATCAAATTAAACAAGTATAATCATTACAAGAATGTCTTCCAGCGGAATAAAATACATTTTCTCTTCAATAACTATTTTTCTTTTGGCATCCTTGCCGGCAGCCGCCTCGGACAAGCCCATCGAAATAAAATTTTTGGGCGTCAACGTCAAAGAGCGGGCGGAAAGAGCGCTGGAATATTTGCTCGGCATAACCGGCATCATCGCGCTACTGCTCCTGATTGCCAGCGGAATTTTTTTTACGATTTCCATCGGCAATCCCAACTCTCAAAAGAAAGCAACTAGGATGTTGTCCGCAGTGATAACAGGTTTGATCCTTGTTCTGTTATCTTATTCCTTTATTTACTTTGTCGACAGTCTTCTGACAAAATAATTAAACGACAGGATATGCGCCACAGTTCTCTCTAAAAGTATTTTGAATTTTAATCCCCCTCACCCGATAGGAGAGAAAAGAAATCCAAATATTTTATAAGTGGATTGTGGTATAGATTAAGTTAATTTGGTATAATTCGGTGTAACTTTCAAATATGAAAATTGAATATTTCGATGCCGATGTTTCGACCGTATTTCAAGAGCTTGCCGGCACGTTGCTAAATTACGCCTCCGCCGTCGCCCTTCTTCTTTTGATATGGGCCGGAATTTATTTTATGTATTCCGCCGGAAATCCGGAAGCGCAGAAGAGAGCGAAAAATATGGTTTCCTATATTATACTCGGTCTTGTAATTGTGGTGCTTTCTTTCGCAATGATTAAAGCCGCCGAAAAAATTATGGTTTAAATACTCACCTTGCGCAGAAACATATTTGTCATTTCGAAATGAGGTACTCCGATTGAGAAATCTGGGAATAGTACTATGCAAATATAATCTTATTGTAAAAAACAATACCGACAAAGTCTTCGTGCATTTCTCAGGTCTCTTAAGCCGAGTACTCCTTCGCAAAATAAAAAGAATGTTATACTAAAACACTTTGAAATATACTTTGAATTACGAAACTGATCTTACCCTCAAAACCCGGACAAATTGAAACATATCCCAAGGTGTCTCGGTTCAATTGATAAAATCAGATGTTAAGGGATAAATTCTTTCTCATTGAAAAACTA
>Ga0172378_10007271_pt1 | contig 10310 bp, 8 predicted proteins | sample GrowelOW332metaG_FD_119755 | JGI IMG/M metagenome (GOLD analysis project Ga0172378, IMG submission 119755) | Groundwater microbial communities from an aquifer near a municipal landfill in Southern Ontario, Canada - Pumphouse #3_1 metaG | ecosystem: Environmental > Aquatic > Deep subsurface >... | reverse complement strand
TGGCCGCCATACAGGAAAGAGAGCAGATGGCAAGAAATATGCACGATAATCTAGGACAGGTGCTGAGCTATACGAATGTTCAGCTTCAAGGCATAAGGCAGGAGCTTGTGAATGCAGGTGTTGAGATTGCCACAGACAGAATCGACAGGATAATAAGCGTAATTCAGGAAGCGCATATAGAAGTAAGGGATTACATCAAAAGCGTAAGAAATAGTTTATATATAGAAAGAGATTTTGTGTCTGAACTGGTGAAGGAAATATTAGGCTTTGAGCACCTAACCGGAATTAAAGTTAAGCTGGATATCCCTGACGGCTTTAATGGAGCAGGGATAAGGCCTGTCAGGCTTAAAAACATATTAAAGATAGTTAAGGAAGCTTTATCGAACATTAGAAAACATGCGGAGGCTGATAATATAAGGGTATCATTTTTGCTTTCACAGGAACAGATGTGTGTGGCTGTAGAGGACAACGGGAAGGGTTTTGATATTAACGACTATGGCAATAAAATGGGTAATAAATATGGTTTAATAATAATGAGAGAGCGTGCGGAAGAAATAGGTGCACAGTTTAATATTGAATCGACTTTAGGAAAAGGAAGCCGGGTTGTATTGAATGTGCCAATAAGGGAGAGTGAAAAATAAATGAGACTGTTGCTGGTGGATGACTGTCTCTTGTTTTTGGAAGGTCTCCAATATCTGCTAGAAACACACGGCATAGATGTTGCAGGGGTAGCAAAAAACGGAAGGGAAGCCTTGGGCAAGGCGCGTAAAATAAAACCGGACGTAATCCTGATGGATATTAAAATGCCGGAATTCAGTGGTCTTGATGGGTTGAGGCTGATCAAGGCTGAAATGCCCGAGATAAGGGTCGTGATGCTGACTATGTCTGATGAGGATGAGGACCTTTATGAAGCCCTGAAATACGGAGCATCAGGATATTTACTGAAAAATACCGGTGCAAAGGAACTTATTGGTATGTTGTCTGATATTACAAAGGGTTGGGCTGCTCTTTCTCCATCAATTGCGACTAAGCTTTTGGAGGAATTCCGAAACAATGGTGCGTATGAAAACATAAGACCACAATTAGAAAAAAAAAGTGAAAAAAAGCATAACTTAACGCAACACCAACTGGAAATTATTAAGATGGTGTCAAGAGGAATGACATATAAGCAGGCGGGAGCGGCACTCAACCTTACAGAGCGGACTGTGAAGTACCACATGGGGAGGATATTGGAAATTCTCCAGCTTGAAAACAGAGCGCAGGTAATTAGTTATGCGGTTCGCACGGGACTCGTATCCAACACTGATATGGAAACATGAACCCAGTGAGAATGAGATGTTTTAAAATATGTAAACTGTCGAAAGGTACAGCCTCAATTAAAGAGATTGTACTTTTTTTATTGCAATTACTGTACCTAAGCATATTGTGTCACTATGTTGAAAAGCATAAAATGTTATCAGAGATAAGGTGGGAATTATATAAAAATGTCATAGAAAGTAATAAAATGACATTTAAATCGTAGGGCTATGGTGCTCTCGACAAGTGTGGATAAGTAAATATTTATGACGGTTTAATAGAGTACAGTAGTGATGAAATAGATGATATAGAACTTTCTCAATCACCTATGATGTTACTAATTATTAAGAATTTGATCAACATTTTTAAGTGGAGAAGTTGATTAAAATAAATTGAAAGAGGTGTTTTATTATGGCAGATGGTATTCAGAAACTGGTAGGACAGGTCAGGGCAAAGGCGTGGGTAGACAAAGGTTTTCGGAAAGCATTACTAGAAAATCCCAAAAAGGCGATTGAGGAGCTTTTCGACATAACTCTTCAGGAACAGTTTAAAATCAATGTTGTCGAGGAAAAGCCTGATAGCATAACAATTGTTCTTCCTGCCCAATTGAATGAATCCGAATTGACCGATGATGAGTTGGAGACAGTAGCCGGTGGAGGTTGGGGCTGTTTTTGCGATTGCTTCAGTGCTGACTGCTTTGATACCACCTGTTTTGGATGATAATGATTTACTTTAAATTTTGTAGTGAATAGTAGACAGAGGAAAGATATGGCTTATACGGTATTGCATGAAGTAGAACAGAATTTAAAAGATATTCATTCCCTAATTAACGATTTATTTTTAATACCAGTTAGCTACACTAATGTATTGTATATTCATGCACCTTTTTGTTTTAAAAGGTGTAGCTTTTGTGCTTATTCCTCTTTAGTTCCGTCTAATGGGGATGAAATAAGAAATTTTTACGAAAACATTTTGCCTGGACAGGTGGAATTTTATTCTGGTGTCCTGAAGACTGCCAAATTCCAACAGGTATTTTTTGGCGGAGGAACGCCGAATCTTATTTCCGGAGTATTGCTGGATCAGATGTTTTCAATGCTATCTGGTTTTAAAAGGATTCCGCAGAAGATGTTTGAAGTAAATCCCTGGTTTCTGACAGACGAGCACATAGAGGTACTGAAAAAATGGGATTTCACCCTGATTTCCATGGGGGTGCAGACACTGAACAGAGATGTTTTGAAAAAAAACAATCGTGATTATGTCGGTGTGGAAAAGCTCCGTGCCATATGTAGCAGTTTGCACGGGGCAGGCATTATGACCAGCATGGACCTGCTGGCTTTAATAAACAGAGGCGATATCTCTGATCTGGAACAGGTACGGGATGACCTGGATAAGATTATGTCCGATGTCTGTCCCACAGAAATCGTCTTGCATATTAATTACCGTCAGGAATTGCCGGTATCCCTGTTAAGTGAGATTATTAAACTTATCAGGGAGATGATAGGGAGATATCCGGAATATCAGTGTGTTAATAGCCTTTTAACGGAAGCCGAAGCCGCTAAATATTACCGAAAATACCCGGCCTTTCGCCTGATGAGGAAAAATCAGTCATACACTTTCTATATGCAACCTCTGATTCCAAGACCGGGTACAGACGGACACAATATGCTTGCAATCGGACACTATAAAGGAATCAATCTTATAACCGATTATCTGGATAATTCGTTCTATTTATCGCAGAAACATTATAAAGTGCGTACTTGCGATTCCAATCCGCAATATTTTGAGAAGAAAAAGAATGATTACCTTGAGTATCAGAAAATCAGGCGGCAGTTGGGACTTTATTATGCTGAAATACCGGATAGCCCTTTTTACAATTCGAATGATTATGAAACATATAAGAAAATAATTGGTAAATTGGCTAAATATATTTAATATAATTAGGAGGCTATAATGAAAAAAAATATAAATTTCCCACATGTTTTCTTTATGCCGACAACGGGTTGCATGGCAAAATGCATTTACTGCTTTGCACCTGTATCGGCTGAGAAAATGAATGACGCAACTTTGAAAAAGACGATTAACTGGATAAAAACAAGCGCGGATTTATTTTATAAGGAAAACTATGGCGAATTTGATGAGAAAAAGCCTCCTTTCTTTCGTTTCACCTATCACGGCGGAGAACCACTCCTGATGGGAAAGAAATTCATTAAAGAATCTCTAGAATTGCTTGACAGTATGGAAATACCTTTCAGAAAACACCTGTCTATTCAATCCAATCTATGGCTCCTTGATCAGGAGTATTGCGAGATGTTCAAACGTTATGAGGTGAACGTGGGAACCAGTTTGGACGGTCCGGAGGAATTAACTGACATACAGAGGGGAAAAGGCTATTTCCAAAAGACGATGAATGGTATTGATTTGCTAAGGAAAAATGGAATTCCAGTATCCTGTATCTGTACCTTTACAAAAAACAACGCTCCTTATTTTGAAAAGGTTTATAAATTTTTTGAAAAAGAGAATCTTAATTTTAAATTCTTTATGGTTCAGCCCACCATGGATAAAGAAATTGATTCCAGATTATATCTGACATACGAAGAACAGTCCGAACTGGTAATAAACCTGTTGGACTATTATTTGTTAAACCCAGGTAAGATAAAGGTTCCTACTTTGGATATACTCGGACTGAGTCTAACAACCCGCATGTCTGGAGGATTTGTACAGGGTGGGTGTATTGGAAAGCAGCTGGCTATAGGATCTGATGGAGGAATCTATAATTGCCAGTTATTCGTCGGGCATGAGAAATATAAATGGGGTTCTGTTTATGATACGGATTCTCTGCAGGACATGCACAGTAAACCCGGGTGGAAAGAATTCCAAAATTGGCAGTCCAATTTAAAGCATATTTGCAGGGATTGTTCATACGGAGACATCTGCCAGGGAGGTTGCATCTATAATTCAATAATGGCTGATGGCGAAACGCTTGATTTAAACAAAAAAGATCCACACTGTGGTGCATATAGGAAAGCAATGGACAGGGTCAATATTCTGCAGGAGCAGGCAATGGCTTTATCCGAGCCTGACTGTTCTTCTCTTTTAGCAGATTGTTCTGCCGAAGAATTGGCTGAAACAGAATCTTTCCGTAGGCTTTTGAAGGCCTTCTGGAAAAACCGCAGTTCATTGTAAAAACTCAAGGTGTATAGCTAATATGTTTTTCTAAACAAGATTTTATTATATATTTAAATATAAAAGAGGCTGTATGAATTTATGGAAAAGAAAAAAGAAAAAATCAGGGTCCTTTTGACCGAGCAGTGCAACGCCAATTGTCCCAATTGCTTTAACAAGAATATTCGCAGTGGGATGCATATGGAACTGGAGGCTTACCGCCGGTTAGTAGATTATCTGGCTAAAAACGGAATTAGTTTTGTAAAGATAATGGGCGGAGAACCGACCGTACATCCTAATTTTGAAGAAGCCATAGGAATATCCCAAGAAAAATTCAAGGGGGTACTTCTATTTACGAATGCTTTAAACGATAAAATAAGGAACATCAGGGTAAGAGAATATGATGCTATCATATATAATTTTTTGTTTATTGACAGGTCTTTTGATATTGATAAATTGTTGTTGCAGTATCCGGGCGAAAGAATTTTGGAGGTCCAGGTTTCATCGGGTACGGATATTGATGATCTTACTTCCAGATTAAAACATCTTTTCAGCGTTATTCCTAAGGACCTAGTAAAAATAAGCCTGACCCTTGATTGTACCGAGAATATTTTTGCCAGGCGGGATGTACTTATTGAAAAATGGAACCGAGTGGTTAGTTTTATATTGAAGAATTTACATAAGATGTATTATTTTGATCACAGCATCCCTTGGTGCTTTTTTGAAAATACCAACATGAAAATACGCTACGAGGTGCGTCAGTGCAATATCCAATGTGCTGGATTGATAACTGCGGATCTGTGGTTGCAGCACTGCAATCAGTATCAGTCGACAGGTGTTAACCTGAAAACGAAGGATGGATTCATTCCTTATGCTGAATTGCTGGATTCTCTTCAAAAGATGAATGAAGAAAAAATTAAGTTTAATGAGAAAAAAATATGCTTTGACTGTGGAAATTTTTTAGTCAATTGTAATGGAGGCTGTTTCATACATAAAGATTGTATTAGCCCGTGTGACATTCCTTTGAAAATTAAAACAAGTGATATGGAGCGTTAAGTTTATGTATATTTTATATGTTGTTCCTCCTTTTTACGAACTCTCCAACCCCGCTATAGGTATTAGTAATCTTTGCACATTGACAGAAAAGATGGGGTACGAGACAAAAATATTTTATGAAAATATTCGTTTACTGGAGGATTTACCGCTACCTGTTTATCATTTTATTGCAAATAATCAAGCGAGCATGACATTAATGCTGGGAGATTTCATATATGCTTTGCTGAGAATTCCTGAAAGTGAGATAAAGGAGACCATCGACAGTTATTTAAAAAATGTTGTCGCGGAATTTTTATTGGATCATCCAAGAGTCATTAATGCATACAGGAAATTTATTATAAAAATGATCTCAATTGTCCAGCAAGCCGGATCCCGCACAGTGACAAGGATACTGGCGGAAAAGCCCGATATAATCGGCTTTACTATAGGGGCTTATCAACTTAATGCAAGTCTTTACCTTGCACAAAGGATAAAGGAAATAGCTAGTGATAAAATGATCTGGTTTGGTGGTTCATACTGTACAGGCGAGGTTGGTTATCAGCTTCTGAAATATTTCCCGTGCATAGATGTTGTTTTTACGGGAGAAGCGGAAAAGCCACTTGAAGCCGTGTTGAAAAATATGAAGAACGGAAATTTCCCGACCGATGTAAATGGTGTGCTCACCAGAAATATCGGAAGCAAATGCCATTTGGAAAAGCTTTGTCCTCAGTTGGAAGATGATTTGGATGAGCTGCCTGTCCCAGACTATTCGTACTATGTGGAAACATTAAAGGAGGTGCCTGAAGCCAGAGCTATTAAGCCGTATTTGTTAATGGAGACTTCACGGGGATGCTGGTGGGCGCAGAAGAGTCCCTGTAATTTTTGTGGCTTAAATATGCAAACAAAAAAATTCAGGACAAAATCAGCCCGAAGAATTCTTGAAGAGCTCTCTGAATATATGAAAAAATATGGGATAACGCAGTTTGCAATGGTGGACAATGTATTAAATCGAGATTTTTTCAGGGTATTGTTTCCTGAGGTGAAGGCCAAATTTGAGGATATAAAGTTGTTTTATGAGGTCCGTTGCAACCTGAGTAGGGAGGAGCTTGTAATACTGCATGATGCCGGTGTGAATTTTATCCAGGCCGGAGTGGAGGCAGTGGATAATGAGTTACTGGATCTTATGCACAAAGGGACAAATTCATGTCAGAACCTCCAGGTGATTAAGTGGTGTGAGGAACTGGATGTATATATTGCCTATAATTTTCTGTATGCTATTCCTGGGGAATCACGGGAAGCCTACAGAAGAGTCATAGCTCTGACAAAAAACATTCATCATTTGAGACCGCCGCGAGCAGCACGGATACACCTTGACAGAGGGAGCAGCTATGACCTAGAAAGCGAGCGGTTTGGTATTGTCAGGACTGGAGTTCCGCCAGCTGTTACATACTGTTTTCCGGAAAAACATATTGATCCTTTGCTAATTGTTCATAGTTTTTCTAGCGAAATAAGGAATCAAGATCCGTCTCTGCCGATAATGTGGGCAGAGTTTGTTGATGAGATTGAGGCATGGCGCAAAGATTACTATAAAAATTGCAGGATATTGTCCTACAAAATGGATGACGGACAGGTTCTTATCCATGATAGCCGCTTTTCCGAAATGCAATGCTATGAACTTAGCAAGGCTGAATCTGCAGTATTTATGTATTGCGATTTTGGATGCTCAAGGGAAATGATAAGGGAAAACATAAAGCCATTTTCAACAGAAGAAATCAACAAAGCTTTAGACCAGTTATGTGAAAAAAAGATTGTTTATTTCTTGAATGGAAAATATATATCGTTGGCTGTAAAGGAAAAGGAAAAACAGGGACAGGAAATTCCTGCACGATCCAGGGAAAATTTCAAAAATGAAAGCTATCCGGAGTTTAAAGAGATACCGGAGATTTCAAAGGATTTTCCATGGATATATGAAAATACCGGAAAACTTTTCGGCATCAATTATAGGCATAAGCAGTTAGTGAATTTTGAAAAGAGGAGAAAGAAATGACGGAGTATAAATATATAATGCCTTCGATAGTCATATTGCCGACTCTGAACTGTCAGGCGTCCTGCGCTTACTGCTTTGGACCACATATGGCAAGTACAGTGATGACCGATGAAATTGTTGCAAAAGTAGCAGAATGGGTTGGCAAGCTGGTCGAGCATGCAAATTACGGTACATCGAAAGAGAAGGTAAGAATAATTTTTCATGGCGGAGAGCCGTTGCTAGCCGGTCATGCTTTTTATAGAAATGCACTGCCAACAATAAAGAAAAATATAGGTAGGCCTGTATCATTTTCATTGGTAAGCAATCTCTGGGCATTTGATAAGGAATATGCGGAGATATTAAAAGAGTATAACGTTTCAATAGGTGTAAGTATTGACGGACCTGAGGAGATTAACGACCGCCAGCGAGGCAAAGGTTACTTTAAACGTACCATGAAAAGCCTCCAGCTCGTCCGCAACATGGGTGTTCCAGTCTGCGCAATTTGTACCTTTACGCCTCTGTCAGCTCCAAAAGTAAATGAAATATTCGATTTTTTCCTCGAAAACAAGCTGAATGTACAGTTTAAAACTGTTGTAGAACCGTTTAGAGATAACGGTAAAATAGTAGAAACGTTAACATATGAGGAACATATTAGTTTGGTAAAAAGTCTCCTGACACGATTTTTTGAGCAGGCGGACCAAATTCGTGTACCTTCGATGGAGAGATTGGTACGCAGTATTGTGACACATGAAAACACCTTGTATATTCTTGGGAATTGTGATGGGAAACAGCTTGCCTTTGATCCCAAAGGAGGTATTTATTACTGCCAGCGTTTTGCTGGAATAAAAAAATTCCAAATAGCCTCGGTGGAGCAACAGCTTGCTATGGAGCAGCTTAGGTCAACTCCAGGTTATAGCATCTTTTCAGACCGGATGGAACACGTAAGAAAGGAATGCTCCGGATGTTCATATTTTAATATCTGTGCTGGAGGATGCGCCTATAATGTTTTTGCAGGCCAGTCTGGGAAAGACAACGGGAGTTTTAAAGATTCTGCATGCAGTATTAATTCTGGTATTCTTGATACTGTTCTCAGTATGGTTGAGAATATAATGGCTCAAGGCACCTGTATGCAAAAGAAGATGCTTTACATGCTGTTTCGTGGCATTCCACTGTCACAGCTGAACAGAGATGGTACTAATTTAAGTACAAAAAATTAGGTACAATTCTGTCCTAACAGTTAGATATTTATAATAAATATGGTGTTAAAAATCTTTTATAACTTTTACCTAAATTAACCACTTCACTACATATTTTTAGAAAAAGTAATTAAAACTATATTAACATCATACGTTGAGATGATAATATAACTATATCCAAGATGAGACTAGGAGAAAAGTCAAAATATGGATGGTTAAATAAGAAGTAATATTCATATTGGAATCATAGTAGATATTGTTTTAAAAAAAGATTATAACACAAGAAAGAGGACGCGCGGAACAGTTAAGGATATCTTGGCAAACTCCTAGAAACATCCCAGAGGAATTAGAGTAAGACTTGCGGATGAGCAAATTGGAGAGTTTAAAAGATTATAGAGGTAGCATGAAACTATTAGAGCATTTGCTGAAAATGAAGGCAGGTGCTTTTCGAATTTCACAGGGAAGGCTAAGTTTTAACCGTTAAAATAGCTGTATCCTCATAGTAATTAGTGGTACAGTTATTTTTGGTCTAGAAAATACTGTGTAATCTATAGTTCAATCAGAAGTATATTTAATGCTATTTTTCTGTTTCCCAATCAACCAGTAAGTCAGTAAGTCAGTAAGTCAGTAAGTCAATAAGTCAATAAGTCAATAAGCCAATAAGCCAATAAATCAATAAATCTGTAAGTCTATAAGTCTATAAGTCTATAACCCAATAAGCAACCTTTTGTGATTTAAAACGTGTAATGATTATTAAATGGAATCGATTTATGTATAGCTTAAGTAGGTCAAAAAGTATTGATTTACAACATAAAATTTAAATTGTTTTAAAATATGAATCTCAGGGTACTTTAAGGAAATAACGTTACACTAGAAAAAAACAAAGGTATGCTAAAAGGAGATGGAGAATAAATGAAACCAGTCGTGATTATTCCTGCACTTAATCCAGATGGAAAACTGATCACCTTGGTACAGGATTTGAAGAAGATTGATTTACAAATCATTATCATCAATGATGGGAGTAGCCAAGAATACAAAAGTATTTTTGAAACATTAAAATCCAAGTATCAATGTGAAATATGCAATCACTTTAAAAATATGGGTAAAGGTGCCGCTCTTAAGACCGGAATTAAATATGCTATGGTAAATTATCCCGAAAGTAGCGGTTATGTCACTGCAGATGCTGACGGACAACATACACCTGAAGATATTTTAAAAATTGTTAATTCTCTGGAAAAAAATTCAAATAGCTTAATTCTAGGCGCAAGAAGTTTTAACAAAAAAGAAATTCCATTTAAAAGTTTATTTGGAAATCGCATTACATCTTTTGTATATTTTTTAAGTACAGGCAAACGATGTGCTGACACACAAACAGGCCTCCGAGGAATTCCAAAAGGATTGGGAGAACTCTGCCTTTCTGTATCGGGTGATAAATATGAATATGAGATGAATATGTTGCTGGAAATGGGGCGCAAGGGAGTTTCGTTTATTTATGTACCGATTGCTACAATTTATTTGGAAGACAATAAGTCTTCTCATTTTAATCCAATTAAAGATTCTATCATTATTTATTTAAACATACTGAAATACAGTCT
>Ga0172378_10007270_pt1 | contig 10311 bp, 7 predicted proteins | sample GrowelOW332metaG_FD_119755 | JGI IMG/M metagenome (GOLD analysis project Ga0172378, IMG submission 119755) | Groundwater microbial communities from an aquifer near a municipal landfill in Southern Ontario, Canada - Pumphouse #3_1 metaG | ecosystem: Environmental > Aquatic > Deep subsurface >... | reverse complement strand
ACTTTTTCTGAAGCATAAGTCTGTAACAATCCCTGTAAAAAGGTGAAAATCAAGATAATAAATGCAGCACCTAAAAATTCAATAACTAATCGTTCGTATGAAAAGTTGCCAGCTGAAAAATCATCAATACCTCTCGAAATCAGTTTTGGAATAATCAGATTGACGCCATTGCTCATTAATGCAAAAAAAATCAAAAAGCTGATCATCAATTTATAAGGTTTCAACACCTCAAAAATATTTGCTTTGGGTGATTGTGCTTCGGAAGGTTTATCTTTAATTGTTTCTTTTGCCATTTATAATTTGAAAATTTTAAGGCTGCAAAGTTACTAATTACAGAATTAAGAAAACAATTATTTTGTAGATAATGTTTTTGCTAATTTCTAAAGAAAGGTGAGAAGTAGGGGACAAGAGACTTCCTAGTCGCTTGAATTACTCTATCAAGCTGTTGGGAGTTGAAAATCGACGTAGTCAAATTGCTTGTTCCTTATTATTTTAAATGAATAAGAGACTAATTTGGGATAAATGCAATATGTGTAACGTCAAATCATTTACACAGGGTTTTTCAATTATTTGAAAAAATAGAAGCGGAGACTTTTTAAGGCTTGATAATATTTTGAAATAGGTTAAACGGTTTACTGCAAATCAAATCATTTTTTTGTTATGTACTAAATTTCATTTTACTAAAAAAATATCCTGTTTGTTTAAAGTATTTCCATTAAATAAAACATTTTGAGTATTTTCACCCAATGTTATAATTGCTCTTTCGTCTTTATTTTTTGGAGAGATTTTGATGTTTTTTAGATGGATATTTCGAGCATGTCTGATGAAAAATCCATAAGCAGGGAGTCCATTTCTTGAAAATTGATGGGCATCGGGATATCCGGCTTCATCTTCTACTACTGTAGAGTTCGCCATCTCTTTTGTTCCACCGCCCATCATCGAAATTTTCATATTTTGAATTACAATGTCTTGGATTGAATGACCCTTTATTCCTGAAATAAAAGAGCCTTGTATATAATTAGAAGATCCTTTGATATTTTTAATGATGATACGATTTAGTTTTCCCGGCGCTGGTTTTTCAATTTCTTTTATAACTCTTCCTCTATCGCCAATGCGAAGGAAAATCGGGCAGCGAGCTTGGTTAATTTTGATATTTGAAATGAGAATATTCTCCACATTTCCACCATCAACAGTGGAAAGCGTTATACCTGTGCTGGCTTCGTGCCCCATCAGTGATTCCAATGTGTCGGGAATGCCTCCCAATGTTAAGTTTCGGGCAATAATATTTTTAAATGAACCCTGTGTGTCAGTTCCTATTTTCAATGCGTTACAGGTCGAAATAAAAGTTGAATTTTCGATTAAAATATTTTCCGAACTGCAATTGCTAGCACCTTTAAAACACATGGCGTCATCTTCGGCGTTGATAAAACAATTTCTGACAATAAGATTTTTACAGCCATCCGGATCTAATCCATCGTTGTTATAGTTTGCATGGTTGGAGACTTTTATACCATCAAAAATCAGATTTTCGCAATGCAAGTAATTTTGCATCCAGGCAGCCGAATTTCGTAATGAAATATTTTCCAGCACGATGTTTTTACATTCAATAATCCTTATTCCAAGCGGCCTGTCTACTATTTTTGTGATGGTTTCGGGTCCCGGAAAATTTGTTTTTTCACCCCTGAAATAAATTTCTCCCTGCCCCCGAATGCCAATATTTTCCACTTTCTCTGCAAAAATAAGGGATTGTTTGAATTCATACTTTTCGCTCATAATACTAACAAGCGACTCAATTTTTTCAGGATAATCAATCATATTAGTACTTCCCAGTAGTTTAGCCCCTTTCGAAATCTCTAACATAACGTTCGATTTAAGCTCAATGGTACCTATCACAAAATTTCCTTTCGAAAAAAGTACAACGCCTCCGCCCGATGCAGAACAAGTGTTAATGGCGTTTTGTATAGCAAGAGTATTTATGGTTACACTATCAGCTTTTGCGCCAAAATCTTCTACTTTAAAAACCCGGGCTGGAACTTTCCATGGTTTTAAATGGGTAGTAAGCGAATCGGCTAGTTTTGAGAGGTTGGTTTCTAATTTATCAGCCCAAACTACATTTTGTGCGTCAATTTCAGCATTCGTAAAAAATCCCGTAAGAAGAATTAGAAGAATTTTAAATTTCATTTGTGTGTTTTTTGAAAATTACAGTAATATTCTAGTCAAAAAAGTTTTTTATTAATTTTCAAAGATAAAAACATAATTGCCATTTTGTTGAGGCATTCACATAATTTTATATCTGTATATATAAAGGAGGGAAATCAGAAAGAGTCAAGATAAACTGTAAGTTCTTGAATATTAATGCTATGAAATTGGATTAGAGAGATAATTGGTTTTTTTGTCCAGCTTTTTGAGTAAAGGTAATAAATTATGAAAAAATGTAGTAAAAGGAATGAATCAGTTATTTACTCCAGAAATTCACAATTATAAATAAAATTATTCCAAAAACGCCTATTAATGAAATAATAAATAAATAGTCAGCAAGTAGTTCAAATTTCTTTTCACGTTGCTTGTCTTCCGTCTTGATTGAAATAAAGGAAAACACAGACGAAATTGTTAGAAATAATGCAACAATAGAAGTAAATTCATCAATCAAACTTCCTTCGGACTTATTTGCTATGTGCAAAGAAGTAATTACAAATAAACAAAACCCCAAAAGATTTGCTGAAGTTCCTAAAATGTGTTGTGAAGTTTTATTTGCCATTATTTTTCTTGATTGGTTGATTTTGGTTTTTATTTAATCAGGGTAAAAGCATCAGATTCAATTTGTTTTTTTAAAATAGAATCAGGCAATATCGGCATTGCACCATGTTGTGTACAAACAAATGATGCAACTTCTACAGCAATTTGGTGAGCTTCTGCAAGGCTTTTACCTTTCAAAAGTGAGGATATAAATCCGGCAGTAAAAGAATAGCCAGCTCCTACTGTATCGGCAACTTCAACCACAAGAGTTGGTTTAAATGACGTTTCAGTTTGCGAAATTACATAACTACCCTGTGTGCCTTTTGTCAGCACAACCTTTTTTAGTGTATAATTTTCGAGTAATTGGTTACAAATTTACAACTCTGATTTATTTTCCCATCCGAAAAGTTTTGCAACCTGCACAACTTCTTCATCGTTTATTTTCAGTATATTACAGCGAGATAATGAATTATGAATAACTTCATAGGAATAAAAATGCTGACGTAAATTTATATCGAAAACTTTTAAACATCGGAAGGTAAAAGGTTTAAAAAATGATGAATTGTGATTCGGGATGTTTGACTACGTTGTGCCAACGATCCGAAACATACAGTTTTTGTTTTGCGCGCCATTTTTTCCATTTCGGGTGTGAAAGGAATATTATCCCACGCCACATTTTGTGTTATTTCATACCGGGGAATTCCTTTACTATCTAATGTAACCAGCACATTACCTGTAGAATATGGCGTTTTTTCCACAATGTATTTCAATCCTTTATTATCAAGGTTCTCAATAATTTCATCACCTAATTTATCATTGTCAAAGGCACTAATAACACGTCCGTCAAACCCAAACTGAGAAACATGATAGGCAAAGTTAGCCGGAGCACCACCTAACACTTTCCCATTGGGTAATATATCCCATAAAATTTCGCCTAATCCTACTATGATATTTTACATAAAAATTTTGACTTATCATTTAGAAGTGGTTGTTAGTTTTCTTTTTTATGCAACACGTAGAAATTCAGATGTATTAATTTTTAAATCACTTTTCTGATTTTAAATTAAGATTAGCCGTTTTCAATCCTTTTCCTTTTACAATTAATTTAATATCACCAACTTTCGTATCGGATTGTACCAGCACAACAAGTTTTCCACTGAACAATTTCATGGTTGGTAAATGAAAAAGTTCAAGCGAAGTAGCATCGCCGTTACAAGCTGCACGGTATTTTGCATTTCCAGTTACATCAAAAGTCAATTGGCTGGTGGCGGTAGGGCAGGGAACTCCGTTTTTATCCACTACCGAGACTGTCACAAATGAAATATCGTTGCCATCTGCTTTAATGGTCGAACGATCCGGTTGAAGAATGATACGATAAGGTTTTCCTGCTGTACGAATTTCTTCAGTTGCTGCAACTTTTCCGTCATTATCGTAAGCTACAACTTTCAATGTTCCAGGTTCGTATTTTACATTCATCCACATTAATCGATAACGGTTTTGAATGGTTGAATCATTTTTATGTTGAATACCCATACTTTCTCCGTTTACAAAAAGTTCGGCACTTTTGTAGCTTGTATAAGCAAAAACAGGGGTTATTTGACCTTCACGACCTTCCCAATTCCAGTGGGGAAGAATATGCAAGGTGGCATCCTTTGTATTCCAACGACTGCGATATAAATAAAAACGATCTTTTGGTAATCCGGCTAAGTCGTTGATTCCGAAATATGAACTGCGCGAAGGCCAGACTTCATCGTAAGGAGTTGGTTCGCCCAGATAATCAAATCCTGTCCAAACAAATTCTCCAATAACCCAAGGTTTATCATCCTGCTCCACGAAATCAATATCGGGAACATTCGACCAACTGCAAGCTTCCAAATCATAGGAAGAACATTGATGATCGTCGTATTTTTTATTTTTAAACTGCTCGACTGGAAATTTATAAATTCCTCTTGAACTAATGGTTGATGCGGTTTCCGAACCTAAAATAAATCCCTGTGGAAAAACTTTGAAAGCTTCATCGTACAAGTTTACGCGGTAATTAAGTCCGGGAATATCCAGCAATGCGCCAAATCCCGAACTCATAGTTGCTTTTACCTGATCCATGCCAACAGTTACGGGTCGGGTCGGATCTTCGCGATGGAAAATTTCCTGCAACCATTTTGCTCGTTTTACACCTTCGGAGCCCCATTGGTCGGGGACTTCGTTTCCAGCACTCCACATTACAATGCATGGATGATTTCGGGTGGCTTGTACCAAGTTCACAACATCTTTTTCAGCATATTCATCAAAAAATAAATGATAACCGTTTTTTACTTTTGGTTTTGCCCATTCGTCGAAACTTTCAGCCAAAAACATAAAGCCCATTTCGTCGCATAATTCCAGTTGCTCCAACGATGGCATATTGTGCGAACTGCGAATAGCATCGCAACCCATGTCTTTTAAAATGGTCAATTGACGGCGTAATGCGGATTTATTGATGGCTGTTCCCAACGGGCCTAAATCGTGATGTAAGCATACACCTTTGAATTTTCGAACCTGTCCGTTCAGGCTGAAACCTTTGGTTGCTTCGTATTTGATTTCCCGCACTCCAAACTTTGTTGTGACTTCATCTTTCAAAATTTCTCCGGCAAAAAGTTTTGTTAGGGCTGTATACAAATAGGGTGTTTCAGGACTCCATAAATTCGGTTTTTCCAGCTTTATGTTTTGGTTAAATTCATTCCCAAACTGCGTTGAGGACGAATTTTCAGAAACTTTTTTCCCATTGGCATCAAAAATACCTGTTTCTAATCGCAGGTTTTCTCCGTTGACACGAGTTTTGATGTTTACTCTTGCCATGTCTTTGGTAATTAACGGCGTAGTAATAGAAGTGCCCCATTGAGTAATATTTTCGTCTTCTTTTATAATAAGTCTAACTTTACGATACAATCCAGCTCCGGGATACCACCGTGATGACATGGGGCGATTGTTTAAATGAACAGCCAGTGTATTCTTTCCATTTTCGATAATATTTTTAGAAATATCGAAATAGAAATAGCTATAACCATAACCCCATTCTCCCACTTTTTCGCCGTTCAGGTAAATTGTTGGTTCACTCATTGCTCCATCAAAAATAATCAAAACTTTTTGTCCTTTTTTATAATCTGGAAGTGTGAACTGGTTGCGGTACCAACCTTCGCCAATATAAGGCAAAGCCCCTGTGCGTCCGGTCTTTTCGCGGGCAATTTTTTCACCGTTTTGTTCAATAGCAACGGATTGTTTGTCAATTTCTTTGTCAAATGGCCCATAGATAGCCCAATCATGAGGAACTGTAACCGATTCCCATTTCGAATCGTCAAAATCTTTCTGATAGGCTTGCTCAACTTTCCCTTTTTGAAATTTCCAATAATCGGTCAACACAATTTCTGTTCTGACTTCTGCTTTAGAGAAAATAGAGAATGACAATAAAATCAGAATAATTACCGAAAATGATTTTTTACTCATGATAGTTTATGATTAAAGTTATCAGACTATTTTTTTTCAATTCACCAATTTATTGTTTAGCATCACATTTTTGAGAATAAAACTGTTCACAATGCTTTTATCAATGGAATCATTTTCAGTCTCAATGTTTAAATTTTCGAAAGTAAAATTCGAAAGTTTGTCATATTCTGTAATTTTTACATCGTAAAAAACCTTGCATTTCATTGTAATATTTTTCAAGGTGATATGATCTGAATAAGAAAGCGGTACATCTTTTCTTCCTTTCAGGTCAAAAAATTGTGTCCATGGTTTTACATAAATCAGGCTGTTGGCTTGTCCGGTTACATTTTCGACGGTGATATATTCGTATTTCTGAGGAGTATCAGGACGCATTTTTAACCATAAAACTCTTGAAGCATCGTTGACTTTACAATTACGCATTAGAATGTTTTTGTTGTGAATTGATTCGCTTCCGCAAGTCAAAGCCGAGTGACAAAATCCGAACTCACAATTTTCAATTATAACATTGGTGTTTTCTCCATTATTTGGGTCTGTATCAGCTGTTGGTCCTTTTCCGCCTTTCAGGGCTATGGCATCGTCGTTTACCGACATATAGCAACCTCTAACGAGAACATTTGAACAGATATCAAGATCGATAGCATCGGTACTTGGAGCTTTAAAGGTGGTGTGAGGTGAGAAAATGTGTAAATCCAGAATCTTCACATTTTTACATTGATAATAATGGCTAGTCCAAAAACCGGAGTTATGAAGTTTTACATCCTGAACCTGAACGTCGTTACTGTTGCGGATAAAAACCAATCGAGGCCTCGAAACTTCGAGGTTGGTACACTTAGCATTTTCTTTTCTTCTCTCCCAAAAAGCTTCCCAGTATTTTTTGCCATTGCCATCAATCGTTCCTTTTCCGGAAATGGTGAAACCGTCAACTCCATAAGCATTTACCAAAGCTGCAAAATAATCAAGGTTTTGCCCTTCCATTCTCGAAGGAATAAAAGGATAATTGGAAATGTCGTCGGAGCCTTTCAATACTGCACCTTCTGAAACATGCAAATGCGTTTTTGGTTTGAAAAATAATGCTCCGCTTAAAAATATTCCTTTGGGGATAATGATAACACCACCTCCATTTTCAGAAGCTTTGTCGATAATCGCCTGAATAGCTTTTGTTTGAAGTAAGTTACTGTCGTTTACAACTCCAAAGTTGGTAATAACATATTGTTTACCAAGATTTTCGGGTTTTATTTTCGTTGTGTCTGAAAACCATGCAGGTATTTTTGTTCCATCGGGAAATAAATCTTTCCTTATTTTTTGACTACAAGAGACTTGCATAATTGCCAACAAACAAATAGTCAAAGTAATGCTGTGTTTCATTTTGTATAAATTTTTGTGTTGATAGTATTTTGAGTTTCAAATTTACAATTTTTTTCCTTATGATTTGATGTCTGCTTGTTGAAAAGACAGTAAATGAAATGGATAGACATATAATTGTATAATTCTCCATAAAAAAAACAGTTCGCTCAACCTATTGTTAAGCGAACTGTAAAGTGTTTTTATTTTTTTTAATATCGATTGTTTATCATTATTTTTTGTCCATCAATGATATAAATTCCATTTAATAAATGATTAGTAGCTTCTCTACGTAATACATTTGATTTCAGTATCCGACCATCTATTGTGTAAACATTCACCAGTTTGTTGGGGTCAAGAGGCAGTACCGAATAATTTTTAATCCCAGTAGCAGTTTTAACACTTAACTCAATTGACATAACTACCTGATTCCCTCCAAAAGTAAAACTAAATGAACCTGCAACCGGTGTTGCAAATGGAATTGTATGACTGCCTAAAACATAATTCCCGTTGGCCTCTTTCTGAGTATAAACATAGTCGGTTGCACTGTAAGTAGTCCCGTTTAATTCGCTCAGATATGAATCAGCTCCACTATAATTATCGTAACCACTAAATTTAACACTGTCTACTGTAGCACCATTTGGTAAATTCACCGTAAATTTTACTCCTGAAGAGTATTTTACACCTAATTCGCTTCCTGTTGTATATGTTTTCCCATTTCCATTGCTAATATTATATCCACCATCGAATAACCACGGAGAAGATGCTCCTGAACTACCAATATATGTTTGTTGATATAAGGAAATTAATTTATAATCGCTGTTTGTTGAACCTTCTGTATAGCCTGAAACAACGCCACCTTCATTTTCATTCGTCATAATATTTGCAACCAGACTGTTCATATAAACTTCTAGCATTGTATAACCATCTAAATTATAGGTATTAGCATCGCTTGCAAGACTCGGATTCAATCCATTTGCACTTTCCCATGCATCCGGAATCCCATCTTTATCAGTGTCGGTCAGAGGAGTTGTACTTTGTAGTGTTGGCCATGCATCCCAATCTGAAGGCGCATTGGCAGGTTTATTATCATCTTGCGAATCAATAATTCCGGAAATATCTCCACTTCCAGATCCGGTATAAGTTGCAAAACCATTGCGTGTATCAGAAACCATTAAGCTATCCACCCAATCGCGCGAATGTGATGCTCCGGCATATTGCAACACTTTTTCGTATGCAATTTCAGGAGATTGTGTGGTGGTATAAACATATTCAATTGGAGAATCAATTTTCATAGTATCTTTTGTTGTCGAAGTAAAAGTGTTATCCACACTAGAATTAGTGATTTGCTCGTAAATGCCTTTCGTCCAGTTGTCGGCAGTAACATCACTGTAACCATTCATTTTGTTACCAGTAACATAATAATCGCCCCACACATGTAACATAGGTGCAAAAGCAGTGTATGTAGCTACATAAGAACTTGTACGTATGCCAATGGCAGCAATTCTGTAACGTATAGATGTACTTCTGGTATTTGTCCCCGGACCTGGTTTATAATAATTGTTTACAATATTTACATTCATGCCTTCTCCACCATAACAACCGTTTCCACCCCAGTTGTAAATTACATTATTTCGGTAATCCATACGCTCGTCGGTTTGTGTGCTTGCACGCGGTCCAAGGCGAGGAGTGCGACTATCGTGATGTGCCAGCAGGTTATGATGATAACTTGCACCGGAACCTCCCCAATTGCCACCATATCCATGAGCTCCTTTTTCATGTCCGGAATTACGTAGACTTTGTGAAACAATACACCATTGTAATGTCATATTTTTATTCCCGTAAACTGAACAACATTCGTCAATACTCCAACTTATCGAACAATGGTCCACCATAATATTTTGCTGATCCATTCCGCCTAAACCATCACCTTCGTGATAAGCAACAAACTTGTTCCCAAGTCTGAAACGTATAAATCGGATAATGACATTGCTTGCATTAATCGTAAAAGGATAGTCGGCTATGCATATTCCATCTCCCGGTGCAGTTTGGCCGGCAATAGTAATATTTCCGTTTCGTAATGCTAATGCAGAAGTTAAATGAACCGTTCCTGAAACATCAAAAACTATGGTACGTTTTCCTCCTTGCTCCATTGCCCATCGAAAAGTTCCCGTTGAGCCATCATCTGCCAGTGATGTTACATGATAAACTGTTCCTCCACGGCCACCGGTAGTGTAACGTCCAAAACCTTCAGCACCCGGGAAAGCGGGTGTGTTTTCGGCTAAAGAAAAAAATGAGAATAATAAAAGAAATGCAATTAAAATGTTTTGAGCTGTAATTTTTTTCATTTTTATAAATTCTATAGTAATTCGATGTTTTCGTACTTTGTTTTGAAGTTTTTCATTTTATTTATATGTTACCTATGCACTAAAGGTTACCTATACAATATTATTTCATTCATTTGCTATGGCTCAAAGATAAGTCATTAAATTTAAATGAATCAGGGTGATTTAAATGTATAGAGTAGGATAAACTGGTTTTTTTATGTATTTCTGTTCTTATAGTATGGAAAACTATTACTACTTACTATTCATGAACAAAAATATAAAATAAATTCCACATATACTTTAGACCAATTAGGTCATTAATTTATAAAATTAAAGGAGTTTTGGGTGAAAATTATTTGATTTGAACAAGAAAATTGAATAAAAAAGTTATCAACAGTTTGCAGTTCCAAAAAAATCATCTATTTTT
>Ga0172378_10007269_pt1 | contig 10311 bp, 6 predicted proteins | sample GrowelOW332metaG_FD_119755 | JGI IMG/M metagenome (GOLD analysis project Ga0172378, IMG submission 119755) | Groundwater microbial communities from an aquifer near a municipal landfill in Southern Ontario, Canada - Pumphouse #3_1 metaG | ecosystem: Environmental > Aquatic > Deep subsurface >... | reverse complement strand
GGCAGCCTTGTCGCTGCACTTTCTGCAGTATTCTTCCGCTGGTTCCGGATCTGCAATATCAGTACTGTGGGCACCAGCCTTCTGCACCATATCGGCAAGGACATCAGCATTATCAAGCACGGGACACGGACGCAGAAGATTGCTGCTGAACGGCTGACGAGTATGATACTGCATAAAAATCGGACTGCGGAAAGCATCAATAAGTTTTGTATCTTTCAAATTGCAGTTCGAATAATGAGCAAACACGCACGGTTCAATGTCACCGTTTCCGTTGATATGGAAATAATAACGACCACCGGCAATACAACCGTTAACTGCCGCTCCGTCGTTCCAGAAATCCATAGTAAACAAAGGAACTTCATGGCGCATCTGCCTGACAAGGTAATACATCTTTTTGCGCTGTTCTGCCGTGCACATCAGTTCAGGAACAGCAGCTTTTCCGATCGGCATATAGGTAAAGAACCATGCAAACTTTGCACCCATATCGACCATATTCTGAAAGAATTCTTTTGTCGCAATGGAATCTACATTATGGCTTGTATAACAGCAGGAAATACCGAACGGCAGTTTATGTCCGCTCAGTATTTTCATCGCTTTCATAACACGCTGGTATGTTCCCTTTCCGCGGCGTTCATCAGTAGATTCCTCCGATCCCTCTACACTTATTGCAGGAATGAAATTTTTTACACGGAGCATATCGTCGGCAAACTTTTCATCTATGAGTGTTCCGTTCGTAAAGGCAAGAAATTCACAATCGTCGTATTTCTCACATAGACGGATAACGTCGGCTTTGCGTACCAGAGGTTCTCCACCCGTAAAAATGTACATGTACATACCGAACGAACGCCCCTGATCAATAATATTGCAGAGCGTTTCATAACTCATATTCATTTTATTCCCGTACTCAGCAGCCCAGCATCCGGTACAGGTAAGATTGCAGGCGGAAGTAATATCTATAACAACTGCCCACGGAATACCGCAGCCGTATTTCTCCCGATATTCTTTTTTCTTTGCTTCACCCAGAATCGAAGCATTAAGAAAAAATGTAACAAGCATTTTTTTAAGAATTTCAGGATCCACTGTATTTATAACGTTCATAAGCAGGTGATGCCAGTTGTTATCCTTATTGTCAAAAGCATAATGGAACATTTTACGCTGCGCGATAAATGTTCCCGGCTTTGTGACTTTATCAACCCAGCGGAGAAGCTTCGGAAGGTTTTCTTCAGGATCCTTTTCAAGGTAATTGATTACCTGATTTAAACCAAGTTTCTGTATTGCATACGGAATCTTCATAAAACACCTCAACTATTAAGATTTTGTATTATTTAACGATTAAACAATTACTTAATCGTATATATACTAATTATAGCCAATTTATAAAATGAGTCAATATACGTCCATATTTATTGACCAATATTACTGGTTTCATATTTCTTTAGTAAAAAAAACAGGCTGAATCTTCTATTGTAAACACAGATGGAATCTGCTAGGATTGTTTCCATGCTGAAAACTGATAAAACATTAACCGAAGAAAAGCGTGTTTATCTCATACGTCTGGCAGGCTTTATTGCGCTGGGCGGCAATCTTGTTCTTGCGTTTATAAAATTTTTTCTCGGTAAAATTTCGGGAAGTCTTGCTGTTACCGGCGATGCAATCGACACAATGACAGATGTAGCTATCGCACTTATGACGATTATCGTAAGCAGAATAATCTCGCGGCCGGGAGATAAAGAGCATCCGTGGGGACACGGAAGGGCAGAAACAACCACAACGATGGTTCTTTCCTTTATTATATTTTTTGCAGGTTCGCAGCTTGCAGTATCTTCCGTACATGAAATCATTGATCATACATACAAAAGCGAAGTAAGTTTTTATGCAATTCTTGCAGCTCTTATTTCTATCTGCGGAAAAGCGCTGCTTACGGTAAGCCAGCAAGTACTTGGTACAAAAAGCGGCAGTACTATGATAAAAGCAAACGCACAGAACATGAAGGGCGATATTATCATGTCTGCAGGAGTACTTACCGGTATCGGAGCGGCCCGTATTTTTAAATGCCCGCTGCTTGATCCTGTCACTGCTCTTCTCGTTGGCAGCTGGGTCATCAAGAACGCAGTGAAAATTTTTGCGGAAATGAATATGGAACTTATGGACGGCAATCCCGATGAAGGTGTATATAAAGTCATGTTCGATGCAGTCATGTCTGTAAAGGGCGTGTCCAATCCGCACAGGGCACGCATCAGAAAAATTGCGTCGCACTGGGATATGGATCTGGACATTGAAGTTGATGCAGGTATGACAGTCCATAATGCACACGAAATCGCAAATCATGTAGAAAGAGCTGTGCGGCGTGCTATTCCTGATGTTTACGACATAATGGTTCACATAGAACCTGCCGGGCACAGCGATCATCACGACAGGGAACAGTTTGGATTAAAGGAATCGGACGTAGATACTCCTGAAGAAATGATTGAGGAAGAAATTGAACGCTCAGAAAACAATCAGAACTGCAAACATAGAAAACACCCGGTAAAATAAACTATTTCACTACTTTTGTAGTCTCAACCATATAGCGTATAAGAACACCTGTCGAATCTTCCATTGTCTTCTCAATAACAAAAACAAGTGCAGAACCGGATTCATCACAGTAAATACGCTCAATTTTATATCCTGTGACACCTTTTCTGACAACGGATGGAGAACCGGTTTTCTGCCGGCTGATCACGTTTCCATTCTCATCCTGTTTTTCGATCATAATGTAAAAAGAAGACTTTGCTTTTACACCGCTGCCTTCCAGCGTCGGAATCAGCTGAATATGATATGAAGCCGATTTTCCCATAGCACCGGCGAAATCTTTGAAGACAATTTCATCTGTTCCGGCTTTATTATCATCTCCGCAGATATAGAGTACCTGATCGGGCCCGGCTTTTTTACATTTGTATTTATTTACTGTAAAGTAGCTTTTACCGGCAAGCGCATCGTAAACTTCCCGTCCCGACTTTCCGGCAGTTACTGCAGAGGGTTTTGTCCTGAAAATTTCGTCCGGAACAAAATCATTTTTCTCGATATTTACCGCATATATTTCAGCCCAGCCCTGAAATGTTTTATCGGTCTTTCCATATTCACCGAATACGTAAACATTTCCGTCTGAAGAAAATCCTGTATCAACAAAAACAGCTGCATCTCCAGCAGAAACAGAAAAGAGACAGGCTGCAAGCAAAAAAACGGCAATAATAAGCTTTTTCATTTTTCCTCCACTATAGTAGATTTTCGGAATTAAAAATGCAACCCTTTACTATTATTTATGTAACAGGTATCATTTCACTATGACGATCAAATCCAGAAACATATTCCTTCTGATTCTGCTTGTTACATCGCTTTGTCTGCTGCTTGCAGATGCAACGCTTCTTTTTTATAATTTATACAAAGGCACGTTTATTCCACCGGACACTTTTTTTGACCAGAAAATACCATTCTTTTTCATCAGGGGATACAGTTTCAGCGCCGTTATTCTTTCACTTTTCATATTTCTTGTATATGTTTCCGTCTGGATTTATTATATATATGTCCAATTTGAAAAAACACAGTCGACGGAAATCATTTTCTTTGCACTGTTTCTCTGTGGATGTCTCACCGAATCTGCCAGGCTTTATATTCCCCTGTTCGACCTGTGGCACTCGCTTTCTGCATTTCTTGTTTTCTCCGGCCGGCTCGTTCTTTTCGGCCGTACGCTTGCTCCACTTGCTCTTTTATTCGATGCTGTTTTCAGCGGTATTGAGCAGCGCCAGTACGTTGAACGCAATCTTCTCATTCTGTTTGTCGTTTCCATCATGACGGCACTTCTTATACCTCTTGATACCGCAGTTGTTCTTCCTAACTGCTGCATCAGGTGGGGTGAAGGCAGAGCTTTCTTAATCATGCGGATTCTTATTCTTGCGGTAACCGCCGTTTCGCTTTTTATTAATTCGTTTATGCTGGGAAACAAAGAGAAAGCACCTTACGGCTTTCTGTCGCTTGCAGCAGGCTATGAAATATGCTGCTATGCCACTTCTTACCCTGCAGCTGCAGCAGGAGGTCTGCTGCTTTTTGCAGGCACGGCTGTCTACCTTGGAGATCTGCACCGGCAGTATTTATGGAAGTAAAAAACGGGCCAGACCTCCGATAAGTACCGGAATAATAATATTATCAAAATCGCCGAGTGGCATAACTTCAACAAGCATCGCAGTACAGGCAAGAATCAGTGACATATATGCGTTTCTGCATACTGCAAATGCAGAACAGAATACAGCAGTAAAGCAGGTGATACTTCCGGCTGCCGTTTTACCGTGTGTGAACGGAATATGTATACGGCCAAATAATTTTCCGCCCAGGCTCGCCAGTCCGTCACCGAACGCAAGCGCATAAATACCGATGCGCGCCGCTTCCGGGGGCCATAAAACAGCTGCAGCCATGATGCCAAATACAAGAGTAACCGGACCAAGCACAAATTTATTCTCATCCCGTTTACGGGCAGCAATTTCCGTTATACGTGCGATTACAGGAACTTCAATACCGTGCATACGAAACAGCTCTGAAGAAACATACAGAATAAGTGCAGCAAGAAGAAGCAGCAGTACATTAAAATACGCATAAGCAAGCAGAGTCGGAACAAGAGCACTGCATATATGGATTGATTTACGGAAGAGTTCCTTTAAGATGCTGTTCAGATACTGTTTTCTGACTATTCCCCGGCTTGTCTGATCGGAAATCATTGAGTAAGTTCCTCTTCACCGCTTAAGACGCGCGGTATGTCCGTGTAGATTGCCGGTTCATAATCCGGTACCGGATGACTCATATATTTCATATTCTGCTCTGCAAGGTTACTTCCGCCAAGACGAACCATTGTCACTTGATTACGGGTCATTGCATCCCATGCGCGCATTGATGTAGAAAGCTGAACCATTGCATCTGCATTGAATTTACTGCTGCTGGTACGGTGTGACAGACGATACAGTGTAACACCCAGATTATTCGAAGCTTTCATATACAAATCAACAATTTCTGCCTGATCCGGGCGGACCTGTGGAAAAAGTATTCCTTTTTGTTCCTTCTCGATGTCAAGATTATGTATCAAACGTTCATAATATCCCTGTGCCGCATAATCGTCCCCCTGGAGCGAAAGCGTATCAGCCATCGCAAGGAGCAGATGATTATCTTCCGGTTGATTTTCTGCCGCCTTAATGAAGGACCCAACTGCTCTGTCATAGTTTCCTCTGCCATAATCAATATACCCTATACGGTAATTAAGTGACGACGTATCATATTTTGTATTCACTGCAGTCGTATACTCGTCATATGCACTGTCAAGATTTCCACGGATAAAGTAATCGATATCGCCGGCATCTGCATACAACCGTCCGATCTGCCCGTTTCCCTCAAAACCGCTGCTGTTCTGCTCGCTGGTGTAAACGGTAATACCGTCCGTATAACTTTCCTGAGCTTTAAGATATTCCTTCTGTTTTGTGTATTCCTCACCGAGCAGACGGTATGAATCTATTTCTTTGTATGTATCGCTGCGCCGCCGCACCGGATATTTTTTAAACGCATCAATGGTACGTCCGAGCATCTGTACTGCAGAATCACCGCTGTTCATATGGATAAAATAGCGGGATAAATTATATAACGCTACAGGATTTGAAGGATCTGCTTCCACTGCACGAACAAGCATATCCTTCACATCCTCAATATGTGCACGTAAATATTCGTCTGACGGAGGAAGCTGACCGTATAATTTGTCAAGCATATAACCGCTCAATTCCGTCCAATCAGCAGCTCCCAGCGATTTTTTTCTTGGATAAAAATGCTCTTTTAGTTCAAGTACTTCACGCAGATTGTCAGTCCGGATGAAATAACGCATCATACGGGACATGTATAAATCAGTCTCACCGTAAAGCTGTACCAGTGTTGCATACTGTCTGCGCGCATCCTCCAGTTTTGCAGGATCTTTGTCCGTTCCCCATTCAAGATACACATCGCCAAGAAGAAGAATACCGTCCGGATCATTTATGTGGTAATCAAGTACTTCCCGTCTTGCTATTTCTTCAGCTTTTTCATAATTTGCCAGATCATTACATTCCATCTGTGCATATTCGATACCGGCTTTCTTATCATGGTTAAAACAGTACAGAATATTACGGAACATTTTTTCTGCGCGCTGATACTGTTTGTGATCACGATATCCGCGTGCATATTTATAAAACCAGTTCTTCTGCAGCTGGTATTTCGCGGCATCGTCGAATTTTGTTTCCGACAGAGGATATTCGTCTGCCTGAAGCAGCGTATAACCTTCTTTATACAGACTGTTTGCTTTTAGCGGTTTATAAACAAGATTTTTCACAAACTGAAATAAACCAAAAGCCAGCAGTAAGAAGATGATACTAACCACAATACCCGGGATAATTCTGTTACGCAGCTGATACTCAAGAGATGTTTTGTAAGCATCATACTCTGCTGCCGTCCGGCGTTCATAATCCCGAGGAACAGGAATCGATATGTCAAGCATCTTTTCAAGATGTGCTGCAATCTGACGGGACGGAACTCTGCCCAGAATCTTCTGTATAACTTCAAACTGAGCATCATCAGTAAATTCGTTCTTTACTAGAAGATTCTCTACCGCAACCCGCACATTAAGAGGATAATCGGAAAGATTTGAAAGAAACTGTTTATACTGCCCGTCGGTCAGAGTATTCTTTCCAGGTTTATCACTTTCTGCCGCTCCGGTAAAATCAGGTTCGGAAAGTTTTATGTTACCAGTACGATTCTCTTTTACAATATCGGTATCAGAAAAGCCGGGAATCTCGAAATTAGAATTCTCGTTTTGAAATTCATTTCCATTGCCAAGCTCAAAATCCGTCTTTTCACTGTCAGCAAGATTTGCATCAGTCTCTTTTATACTGAAATCAAGGCCGTCCATTCCGGACGTATCAAATTTTTCAGGCGGTGCACTTCCGGCCTTTTCAGACGAAACATCGGGAGCTGTCTGTCTGCCGGCAGCATCGTCAAGACTGAAATCAAATGTATCAGGATTAAATTCCTCTGTTCCAATGTCGGGAAGATCCAAATCACCAGCAGCAGGAGCAGATGCAACATCTGCAGACTGACTGTTTTCAACAGTTTTTCCGTCTGTTGGCGGTTTTCTGTCTAAAGCTGAATTTTCTTCACTGGCAGATGGATGTTCCATTGCGTTTTCATCAGTACTTATATTGAAGTCCGGGAGATTAAAATCTTCTGCAGCAAAATCAGGTTCTTCTCCGGAATGCTCTGTTTCCACGGATGATTCTTCCGTTTTTTCCGGTTCAGTATTCACCGGTGTTCCGGACTCCTGATGATCAGAGACAGAGACACCAGCATCTGCCCCACTGATTTCACCGGGACCATCCGCATTCATGTCAATAGTCTGACCGCCATAATCAAAATCATCTGCGGAAGAACTGGCTTCCGGTGATGCTGTTTTCTTTTTTGATTCTTCGGGCGCAAGATCCAGTGACTCTAATGTTTCGGCATTATCACCATCCGGGGAAGCAGCAGAAGATGGTTCTGAAATATCCGGTGCCGGGGAAACAGTTTCAGAACCACGTGAACCATAAGGCTCTGCTTCAGTAACTTTCTTATCTTCTTCCGGAGATGATTTCCCCGGCTGATCTGCTGCTGCGCTTCCACCGTCAAAGCCCGTACTGTTCAAAAGGTCATCAAGATCTAAATCTGCAATTGAAGGAGGTTCCGGTTCCTGCTTCTGCACAGGTTCCTGCGGCGGTTCCATAAACTGAGACAGGTCAGGAACATTTTCATTTTCGTTTCCTTCATGATCAAGAGGACCAAGCAGATCAGAAACGTCCGGGACATCAGCTTTACCGACAGCAGACGGAAAATCATCAGCAGGTTTTTTTTCACCCGTAATGTCGGAAAAGTCATCGTCAGAAACAGGTTCTTCATCTGAAGGAGAACCTGCATCTTCAATTTCAGGCATACCAAGCACAAAATCTTCAGAATCATCCGTATTTTTTACTGATTTTGGAATAGGAGGAATGACAGTTTTTTCACCACGGGCCGCACGAAGTTCGGCTTCTTTCCCAAGAGCAAGAATATCTGAATTAAATTGTTTAAGCTGACTTAGCCCCGGCATACCGTATTACTTTTACCCACCTGGATTTATTTTACCCCTAAAATCATGGTAATTACAAGTATCAGTTTCTTATATATATAACGGTCAGTTTTGTATCCGACTTAAGAAAACACTGATCAGGCAGCCGCAGTTTTATCAGCAGGTTCTCCCATTCAAATTTATGTAAATCCGCACTACAAAAAAACCGATAAACGAAGTATGAAACGTTTATCCGCTTTTATCTGTGCGATGTTCATTTCAACATCGGTTTTCGCAGCAGGATCAACAGCAGTTCCGGATCCGAACGATACTGACGAACGCTACGTATATAATAATACTGTTCTCGAAATTCCCGGAACAGGAGCTCCATACGAATCAGACAAGTCTGTCGTATTCACAGCAAAGGCTGATGCAAGATTTACCGGCATAGCTTTCGATTTTGAAGGATATAAAACAATACACCCGTTCCGCATCAGAAAAACGAGAGACGCAGATGGCAAAGTAACAGGTTCGCTTATGTTCTACATTCTCGACCGCCCTAAATATATTCAGTCAGTTTCGTACCGGCTTATAGTAGACGGATTATGGACGACAGATCCTCTCAACCCCGACAGATACTATGATGAAAATACAGGTATTCTGCTCTCACGGTTCACATTCAGCTCAACAACACCGCCGGAAACGGTCGTTACAAAAGAAAATACTGTACGTTTTATATACAAAGGAACGGCAGAGCAGAATATCTATCTTGCGGGAACATTTACAAACTGGGATCCATGGATTTATGAAATGAATGAGACCTCACCGGGTTTCTATGAACTGAGTCTTCCGCTTCCAGCCGGAACATATTATTACAATTATTATGCAGGAATGAAGGCATTTACCGACAAAACTAATCCGAAGAAGGTATATACGGACGACGGACGAATTGCATCAGTGATAACAGTTAAGTAAAAATATACCGGCCGCGTGTTTTTACTTAACAGCACATTTCCTAAAACCTGGGAATTTTTCCGCCGAATTTTTTCGACAGAGCTTCCATATCCATCTGCGAACTACCACCGAGTTGATTCATAAGCTGGGCCTGCATACCACGGTTACGGCTGAGTTTCTTCATTGCAAGCTTTGTTTTTTCAAACTGTTTCAGCAGTTTGTTCACATCCGCAACAGATGTACCGGATCCTTTTGCAATACGCTTACGCCGGGCAGGGCCGATTATCAAATGGTTTGCACGCTCTTTTTGCGTCATTGACTGAATAATTGCTTCCTGTTTCTTCATATTACCTGTGTCAATGTCCCGGCCCTGCATCTGCTGCGCAAGACCCGGCATCATCTCCATAAGCTGCTGCATATTGCCCATCTTTTTTACCTGCTGAAACTGGGAAAGCATGTCGTCGAGCGTGAACTCGTTGCGGGCCATCTTCTTCTGCAGTTTGAGAGCCTCTTCCTGATCGACAGTTTCCTGCGCTTTCTCGACGAGCGATACAATATCGCCCATGCCAAGAATCCGGCTGGCAATTCGGTCAGGATGAAACACTTCAAGGTCTTCCGTTTTTTCACCGGTACCAATAAAAAGAATCGGTTTCCCTGTCATAGACTTAAGAGAAAGCGCTGCACCACCTCTGGTATCCGAATCGAATTTCGTCAGAATAACGCCTGTAAGACCAAGCTTTTCGTCAAATGTCTGGGCAATATCAACAGCATTCTGTCCAGTCATTGCATCTGCTACAAGCACAACCTCGTCCGGTTTTACGAATTTCTTAATATCGACAAGTTCCGCCATCATTACGTCGTCAATCTGCAGACGTCCTGCTGTATCGATAATGACAGTGTCAAACCCGTTCTTTGCCGCATAGTTCACCGCATTCCGGGCAACCTGAACGGCATCCTTTGCCGCTTCTTTATATACAGGAACATTTATCTTTGCACCGAGCTGGACCAGCTGTTCAACGGCAGCAGGACGAACAAGGTCGCATGCTGCAAGGAGCGGTTTCCGCCCGTCTTTCGCAAGACGGTATGCAAGTTTATGGGCAGCGGTAGTTTTACCGGCTCCCTGAAGGCCGAGCATAAGAATTACCGACTGTGTGTCGGGGCCTTTCAGGTGCAGGTCCGTTTTCTTATCGCCGAGCATGGCAACAAGCTTATCATAGATGATCTTGATAAACTGCTGGCCG
>Ga0172378_10007267_pt1 | contig 10312 bp, 8 predicted proteins | sample GrowelOW332metaG_FD_119755 | JGI IMG/M metagenome (GOLD analysis project Ga0172378, IMG submission 119755) | Groundwater microbial communities from an aquifer near a municipal landfill in Southern Ontario, Canada - Pumphouse #3_1 metaG | ecosystem: Environmental > Aquatic > Deep subsurface >... | reverse complement strand
TACTTTTACCATCCCATCGTAAAACACCAAAGTAATCAGTACGTTGTACTTTGCAACTGATATTTGATTTATTATTCAATATCGGTAGGACAATCGAGAAGTGTTCGCCTGTCTTATAGACGACGCCCACTACACCACCAGGTCCCATCACTGCCATTTCATCTTTGATACCATCTACCCTACCACGGTTGATAGTAAGAAAATTTTGACTCTGGGAAATATTGTTATTGATCACTTTAGCGGAAATAATTGTATCCCTCTCAGTTATGGGACACACATCGGTAATGGAAGTTAACCAAGTAGAATCAACAGCTGTTGAAGATAAAGTCTCTAACTTTGCAAACAGCAAAGCATTCTGCTCCAAGAGGATTTTATTTTCCTCTTGCAAATGCAGATACCCTGTCACTTCAGAAGAAACTTCATAGAGTTTCCCCGTCACCTGATTTGCGGACGTAAAAAACAACCCCTCATGGTAACGGTTAAATCGCACGATGAGCAAGAAAGCCACTAGTTCTAATAATAAAAAAAAGAACCAGTGGTTATTACGTATAAGGAACTGTATTAAATGTCGCATTGAAATTTATTATCGCATCAAGAAAGAGAAACGATCGACATTCTTTAGAGCTACTCCAGTACCTCTAGCTACACATAGCAAAGGTTCGTCAGCAACATGAAAAGGAATGTTTATCTTATCTTGCATACGTTTGTCAAGGCCACGCATTAATGCACCACCACCTGCTAGGTAGATACCATTGTTTACAATATCAGCATAGAGTTCTGGAGGAGTATTTTCAAGAGCACTCAATACGGCAGTTTCAATCTTTGCGATTGATTTGTCGAGACAATGAGCTATTTCTTGATAACATACTGGTATAGTCATCGGCAAAGCAGTGATTCTGTTTGGTCCATGTACAATATAGTCTTCAGGAGCATCTTCTAATTCTGTAAGTGCTGCACCTACATGAATTTTGATTCGCTCTGCCATACGTTCAGATACTTTTACGTTATGCTGACGACTCATATACTGTTGAATATCAGCAGTAAAATCATCTCCTGCAATACGGATAGAACTGTTACAGACAATTCCTCCAAGAGAAATCACTGCTATTTCTGTAGAACCACCACCGATATCAACAATCATATTTCCTTCAGGTGCTTCAACATCTAATCCGATACCCATAGCAGCTGCCATAGGTTCGAATAATAGATACACGTCACGTCCTCCTGCATGTTCTGCAGAGTCACGTACTGCACGAAGTTCTACCTCAGTAGAACCTGAAGGGACACCGATAACCATTTTCAATGAAGGAGAAAATAGATGACCACGAGTGCTTACTTTTTTGATAAGCCCACGCATCATCTGCTCACATGCATAGAAATCGGCAATCACGCCATCACGAAGTGGACGAATTGTTCGTATATTTTCATTCGTTTTTTCGTGCATTTTCTTTGCACGATCCCCTACTGCTATCATCTTCTCAGTTCGACGGTCAAGGGCAACTACAGATGGTTCATCTACTACAATCTTACCTTCATAAATGATGATGGTATTTGCGGTACCGAGATCCATTGCTATTTCTTGTGTAAAAGAGAATAATCCCATAAATTCGTTTTTTAGTGTTTGAAATGACGGCGACCTGTCAATACCATTGACATATTATGTGCATCGCAATAATCGAATGACAATTGATCTTTAATAGATCCACCTGGTTGTATCACAGCTGTGATACCTTCGTTTCCTGCAATTTCTACACAATCAGGAAATGGGAAGAAAGCATCAGAAGCCATCACTGCTCCATGAAGATCGAAACCGAATGACTTCGCTTTTTCAATAGCTTGTTTCAAAGCATCTACTCGAGAAGTTTGACCTACTCCGCTTGCAAATAATTGACGTCCTTTAGCTAATACTATTGCATTACTCTTGCTATGTTTCACAAGTGTATTTGCAAAAAGCATATCATCAATTTCTTGTGTTGTAGGAGCTTTTGTTGTGACTACTTTAAGTTCTTCTTTTGTTTCTTTTGCTAAATCCCGGTCTTGAACCAATACACCATTGAGCATACTTCTAAATTGCTTAGTAGTATGTACACCGTCTTTTTGAATCAAGATAATACGATTCTTCTTTTTAGTCAATACAGCCAATGCTTCTACATCATAGCTAGGAGCTAGGATTACTTCGAAGAAAAGATTGTTTATTTCTTCTGCTGTAGCTAAATCAACGGGAGTATTAGTGATAAGGACTCCACCAAAAGCCGAAATAGGGTCACCAGCCAAAGCATCTTTCCACGCTTCAAGAAGAGTTAGACGAGTAGCTACACCACAAGCATTATTGTGTTTCATTACAACGAAACTGCAAGCTGGCAACTCATCAATCAATTCAATTGCTGCATTGATGTCTAATAAGTTATTATATGAAATTTCTTTTCCATGAATTTGATCAAAGATATCATCAAGTGAACCGAAAAAAGATCCTTTTTGATGTGGATTCTCTCCATATCTAAGAACTTTCTTGTCGTTATATGAGGCGCGGAATTCGCTATCATCATCTCCTGAGAAATAATTAAAGATTGCTGTATCATAATGAGAAGATACTGCAAAAGCTTCTTTTGCTAACCATCTGCGTTCGTCAAAAGTGGTTGTGGCACCATTTTCAGAAATCATTTTAAAGAATGGAGCATATTGTCCTTTAGAAGCTACAATAGCTACATCTTTGCAATTCTTTGCTGCTGCACGAATCAAAGAAATACCACCTATATCTATTTTTTCTATAATTGCACTTTCTTCTGCCCCGCTTGCTACGGTGGCTTCGAAAGGATATAAATCTACAATAACTAAATCAATTTCAGGAATACCATATTCCTCTAACTGTGCATCGTCTTGTTCTGAATCTCTGCGACTCAAAATACCTCCAAAAACTTTCGGGTGAAGTGTTTTAACTCTACCTCCAAGAATAGAAGGATAAGAAGTTAAATCTTCTACTGCATCACAAGGAATACCTAGAGATTCAATAAACTGACGAGTACCCCCTGTTGAGAGTAATTTAACGCCTTCTTCATGTAATTTGGTAATAATTTCATCCAGACCATCTTTATGGTAAACGGATACAAGAGCTGTCTTAATTTGTTTCTTTACTGACATGTCTTTTAAAGCTTATTTGATTATGTGAAGTTACTATAAAACTCATTGCAAAGATACAAACTATTTATGGAATAAGTAAAGAATGACTTCAATAAGGTTAGACTAAAAAGTAATAATAATGTCAATAATAGTAAAGTTAAGACAGCTAAAAAAAAAGATAGCAGACAAAAGCCTGCTATCTCTCAACTTACTATCACAAAATGATAGACCTAAAAAACTATTTATTACATACAAACCAATTAACCGAATCTTTACAAATCTTGGATATTTCATCCCATTTTTTTGCTGCAACGAGTTCTTTTGGAAACAATTTAGAACCCATACCGACACACAAAACACCACTTTTAGCCCATGAAGATAGGTTCTCTTCGGTAGGAGAAACTCCACCTGTAACCATCAATTGACTCCAAGGCATAGGAGCGAGTATTCCCTGTACAAAACCAGGACCACCGACAGAACCTGCTGGGAACAATTTACAAAGGTCGCAACCTACTTCTTGTGCAAATCCAACTTCTGACACACTACCACATCCGGGAGTATAAGGAATCAAACGACGATTACAAACCTTAGCAATCTCTGGGTTGAACAATGGACCAACAACGAAGTTTGCACCCAACTGAATGTACATCGCTGCAGTGGCAGGATCTACGATAGACCCAACGCCTAAAATCATATCAGGACAAGCTACCTGAGCCCACTTCATAAGAGGACCAAAGACTTCTTGTGCAAAGTCACCACGATTGGTAAATTCAAATACACGAATACCACCAGCATAGCAGGCACCAAGAATCTCCTTACTTGTTTGTAAATCACTATTATAAAAAACAGGTACAACACCTGTACGCTCAAGAGCGTTCAAAAAAGTCATCTTATTAAATCTAGCCATCGTTATTATTTCTATTTATTGCTATTCTTATTTCTGTTTATCTATACGTATCAAATCGTATCTCTTTTTATCTTTGTACACGACCTGAAGCATCACCACCAGCCAACGCTTCTACTTCTTCAATAGACACGTGGTTAGAATCGCCACCGATTGTATGTTTAAGTGCTGATGCTGCTACAGCGAATTCTAGTGCAGCACCTTGATTGTCTTTAACTAAGAGCCCGTGAATCAATCCTCCAGCGAAACTATCACCACCGCCAACACGATCAACGATTGGGTTGATGTCATATCGTTTGGAAAGATAAAATTCATTGCCATTGTAAATCATAGCTTTCCAACCATTATGTGTGGCAGAAAATGATTCACGAAGTGTAGACACGACGTAAGTAAAATTAAATTCTTCACGCATCTGCTTAAAAATACCTTTGTATCCTTCTGCTCCTGTTTCACCTGCTTCTACATTAGCATCTGGTACAAAGCCAAGACATAATGCAGCATCTTCTTCATTGCCGATACATACATCTACATATTTCATCAAAGGACGCATCACTTTTTGTGCTTGAGCTGAAGTCCATAATTTCTTTCTGAAGTTCAAATCTACAGAAACGGTTACGTTATGACGTTTAGCTGCTTCACAAGCTAGCCTTGTTAGTTCAGAAGCATCTGCAGATAATGCAGGAGTAATCCCTGACCAATGGAACCAATCAGCTCCTTCCATAATCTGATCGAAATCGAAATCCGTCACTTTTGCTTCTGCAATGGAAGAATTAGCACGGTCATAAATAACTTTGCTAGGTCGCATACTGGCACCTGATTCTAAATAATAGATACCCAAACGATCACCACCACGTACAATATAATCTGTTTTCACACCATAACGGCGAAGATGGTTCACTGCAGCTTGTCCAATTTCATGTGCAGGCACACGGGAAACGAAATAAGCATCGTGACCATAGTTAGCACAACTAAGAGCTACATTGGCTTCACCACCACCATATACTACATTTAGACTTTCAGCTTGAACAAAGCGAGTTTGTCCTTGTGGAGATAATCTAAGCATGATCTCTCCTAGAGTTACTATTTTCTTTTTCATTGATTGATTGACTAGTAAATTAATTTATTATTTACAATCTATTAGACTGTGTGCGAACACAAATATACGACCTTTTATAGAAATAACAAATAAAAAGGCTTCAAAATCAGAAAAAAGGAAATGGAAAGTTCTTTTTTGTGGATAATATACCTATGAAAGTGTAAAATAGTGTACCTTTGACTAAGCGATTGACTGATATACACTTTTAATACATAATTTTATTGTAATTGTACACAGAATGCACAATCCGCACAGTTCATACATTATATATAAGTATCTATTGAAATAAAATGGCTAATACAACAAAAATTAGAATTAAAGATATAGCTAAGATGGCTGGCGTATCTGTTGGCACAGTCGATCGTGTACTCCATAAGCGCCCAAACGTATCTCCCATAAGTAAGGAAAAAGTAGAAAAGGTACTTCAAGAGATTGATTATATGCCTAATCGAAATGCTAGTGCTTTGGCTCGCACAAAACCACTTGTCATCGTTGCGTTTATTCCTCAACATGATTCGGGTAATTACTGGGAAGATATCGTAATGGGTATGCAGCAAGGAAAAGAACAATATGCTGACTTTGGAGCAGAACTAAAGATTATGACATATGACCCTTTCAATTTTTATACGTTTGCTCTACGAGCTCAAGAGATATTGGATACGCAGCCTGATGGAGTGATTATAGCCCCTACTCATGCTGAGTATAATAAAATACTGATTGATCAATTGAGTGATGCAAATATCCCTTTTGTATATATCGATTCAGAATATAAAGAAAAGGTGCCTCTTTCCTTTTTTGGGCAAAATCCAACAGAGAGTGGTTATTTTGCAGCACATATGTTGATGTTGCTCAATCCGAATAAAAAGCCACTCCTTATATTCAGAAAGATAGCAGAGGGTGTGTTGGGGTCTAATCAACAATTTTTACGTCAAACAGGGTTTGAAGAATACATGACAAAACATCATCCTGAAGTGGCTATCCATATATTGGATCTTCATGCGATGAAGCCACAAGAAGATGAGCAGATGCTTAATGATTTTTTTACTGTGCATCCCGAAGCTGAAGCAGGTATCCTTTTCAATTCTATTGCTTATATTGTCGCTGCATATATGAAGAAGCATCAGAAAAAGGACTTCCATCTCATTGGGTATGACTTATTGAAAGAGAATGTACGTTATTTACGAGATGGATATATCGACTTTCTTATCGCTCAAAATCCTCAAGAACAAGGATACCGTTGCGTAAAGACTCTTGCCAATTATGTCCTTTTCCACACAGAAGTCAAACAGATCAATTATGTCCCTATTCACTTAGTATCTGCTGAGACAATTAGTAGCTATTTGCAATATAAATAAAACAACCTACAATACAATCTATCATGAAAAAATTACTGTTCGCAACTCTCATCTTTTTTACGATACAGGCTGCTGCTCAACGACATCTTGTCCTGACATCTCCCGATGGAAAAACTACGACTAAAATCACTGTGGGCAAAACCATCAACTATGCACTCTTTCAAGATGAAGTGCAAGTTCTAGAAAACTCTCCTATTTCTATGACGCTTTCGGATGGAGAAATTTGGGGAGTCAATTCGCACCTTAGAAAAATAAAGCGTCATACAGTTAATCAGGAAATAACTTCTCCATTTTATAAAAAAAATAAAGTTCGCGATAACTACCATGATTTAGTTCTTTCTTTCAGCAAGTCATGGTCACTCGAATTTAGAGCTTATAACGATGGTGTTGCTTATCGTTTTGTCTCTGCACGTAAAAAACCGTTTATAATAAAAAGTGAAAATATTACCTACCGTTTTATTGGGGATGAATTGGCTTACGTCCCTTATGTCAGAACTAATGAAAGGAATAATCGTCCTTTTTTCAATTCTTTTGAAAATACGTATACTATAGATAAACTTTCTTCACTAGATCCTTCTAGATTAGCTTTTTTGCCATTAATTATAAGTGCACCTCAGGGTAAAAAGATATGCATCTCCGAATCTGATTTGAAAGATTATCCTGGAACTTATCTAGAGATTGTCAAAGGGAAGAATGAATTGACCTCTGTGATGGCTCCTTATCCCAAAACAACTGAAATAGGAGGACATAACAATTTGGAGGTAGTAATTACCTCACGTGAAGATTTTATCGCTAAAGTATATGCTCCTCGTACTTTTCCTTGGCGAATGGCTATCATTTCTCGTGAAGATAAAGATATTGCAAACAGCGATATGACTTATAAGCTTGCTGCTCCGAGTAAGATAGAGGATATTTCTTGGATTAAACCAGGTAAAGTAATTTGGGACTGGTGGAATGATTGGAACATCAAAGGAGTAGATTTTGTAGCGGGAATAAATAATAACACCTATAAATATTATATTGATTTCGCTCACAACAATGGACTAGAATATATCATTTTAGATGAAGGATGGGCTGTTAATCTAAAATGTGACCTCTTTCAAGTAGTGGATAGTATTGACTTACAAGAATTGGTTGATTATGGGAAAGCACGCAATATAGGCGTCGTTCTATGGGCTGGCTATAAAGCTTTTGAAAAAGACATGGATCATGTATGCAAACATTATAGTGAGATGGGCATCAAAGGTTTTAAGGTCGATTTTATGGATAGAGATGACCAAGTGATGATTAAGTCATTGGAAGAGATGGCTCAAACGGCTGCGAAATACAAATTATTCCTGGATTTTCATGGGGTGTGTAAACCTGCTGGATTTAATCGTACATATCCTAACTTGCTCAATTTTGAGGGCGTCTTTGGAATGGAACAACTCAAATGGCATCCTCGTGAAGGACTGGATATGGTCGCTTATGATGCAGCCCTTCCTTTCATTCGTCAGGTAGCTGGTCCGATGGATTATACTCAGGGAGCAATGAGAAATGCAATCAAAGAAAATTACTATCCTTCCAATTCTGAACCAATGAGTCAAGGAACACGGATGCATCAGTTAGCTGAATATATCGTTTTCTTTTCTCCTTTTAGCATGCTCTGTGATGCTCCAACCAACTATGAATCAGAAAAAGAAAGTGTGGAGTTTATCGCTAATATTCCTACTGTGTGGGATGAGACTATCACCCTAGAAGGGACTGTCGGCCAATATATCGTCACCGCATGTAGAAAAGGCAATATTTGGTATATCGGAGGGATTACAAATTGGGATGTCCGAGATTTAAATATCGACTTATCTGTACTTGACATTTCTCCTAAGGAAGGTACTTTATATAAAGATGGGATGAATGCTCATCGTATCGGTAGCGATTACAAAAAACTTAGTTATCGTCTTCCTGATTCCGGGAAATTACCCATTCATATGGCTCCTGGCGGGGGATTTGTTTACATCATCGAGCAATAACATTAATTTTTAGAAAAATAAATTTATGATTAATCAACACTTATTTTCTATGACAAAGGTCTTATTCAGTACCTTGCTTCTCGCTGGAATGTCAAGTTACACGATGGCAGCTAATAAAGTACCAGTAAATAAAAAGTACGATTTAAAACATCAAAAAGAAATGGTTTATTCTCTTCCTTCAGTTCTTCAGGGTAAAATGGCTACACCAGATACTATTTTCCCTTTATGGATAGATCAAAACGTAGAATCAAACGGGATAACAGATCCACTCGTTTGTGATGCCTCAAAAGATGGAATCGTAAGATTGCATAATATCGCTAATGCAGCTATCTACGTGTACAGTCCAACAGAAGTCACCAATACACAATGCTGTGTATTGATTTGTCCTGGAGGCGGTTATGCTATCGAAGCAATTGATCACGAGGGAGCAAAATATGCTCAGTTTCTCGCAGCTCACGGAATCACAGGTGCCGTACTACAATATCGATTGCCTAATCATCACAAGGATGTACCTCTTGCAGATGCTATGGAAGCGATGCGCACTCTTCGCGCCAATGCAGACAAACTAAATATCGATATACACAAGATTGGTGTCAGCGGTTTTTCTGCTGGCGGACATCTTGCCTCTACTTTGGGTACTCAATATCGTAAAGGTGGAGAAGGCTGTCGACCTGATTTTATGTTACTAATGTATCCTGTCATCTCTTCAGACCCGACTATCTATCATGGTGGTACCTTCAATAACTTATTAGGACTCGATGCAACTCCTGAAGATCGTTATAAATATTCTAACGAAATGAATGTCGATTCTCAAACACCGCCTGCTTTCTTATTGCTCGGAAATGACGACAAGACAGTAAACCCACAAAATAGTATCCGTTTTTATGAGGCTTTGGTGAAAAATCATGTGCGTGCGGGCATCCATATTTTCTCTAAAGGAGGACATGGATTTGGTATGAAGAAGACGGGACTTAACCTTGACCGCTGGCCTAAAATGACTGTAGAATGGTTGAAAGAAAATGATTTTATAAAGTAGTTTTTTTTGAAACGAATAACAACAAGAGATCAACAAGATCTAATAATAAGAAAAGTGATGGAAAGACTTGATTCCCTTTTTATGGAAATGATTTCCTTTGATGCTGGAAGTGCTGAACGTATTCAGCACTTCACCAAAGTACATAGCTTCGCTCGTATCATAGGATTGGGTGAAAGACTCGATAAAAAGACTCAAGAACTACTTGAGGCTACTGCCTATATTCATGACATAGGTATCAGAATTGCTGAAGAAAAATATGGCAGAAGTAACGGGCACTTGCAGGAGGAATTGGGTCCAGATGTAGCTATAAAAATGCTGACTAAGGTGGGATACGAAGTAGAAACAATCCAAAGAATCGCTTATTTAGTTGGACATCATCATACTTATACTGCTATTGATGGATTAGATTATCAGATTCTGGTTGAAGCTGACTTCTTAGTGAACTTGTACGAACGAGGTTCTGGTGTCAAAGAAATAGCATCAGTCAGAAATAAAATTTTCAAGACTCAATCTGGATTGAATCTTTTCGATAAGATGTATTTGCTGTAAAACAATTAGAACTTAGGCTTCTTGAAAAGGACACAAAAAGGTTTATGAATAGCCTCATCTTGTTCTATTCTTGAGTCTTTACGATTGTAATGTATCCGCATAAGGCGAGCATCTTTACGTGCCTGATATACAGCGCTGAAACTTCGCCATTGAAACTTGGATAAGAAAAAGAAGGCTGCTACATAATCTAGAAACCAACGCCAACGCATCACTCTCTTATATGAAGCTTGTGACAAATTCTTATAT
>Ga0172378_10007266_pt1 | contig 10312 bp, 11 predicted proteins | sample GrowelOW332metaG_FD_119755 | JGI IMG/M metagenome (GOLD analysis project Ga0172378, IMG submission 119755) | Groundwater microbial communities from an aquifer near a municipal landfill in Southern Ontario, Canada - Pumphouse #3_1 metaG | ecosystem: Environmental > Aquatic > Deep subsurface >... | reverse complement strand
GCCGTCACATCGGTGATCACATCGTTTGGTTGCGAAGGATCAGTGGCTCCATATGCCACTGTCATGTGTGCCCAGTCGGGGTTCTTGTTGTTCCCGTCGGTGGGAACAACCACGATTCCTTGGAAGCCGGTGACCGGATATGCCTGGAAATCGACGATTCGGTAGCCGGAATCGCCTGACAGAGCCCTGAACGGATGCTCGGGGTCAAAGGTGTCAGCATGGTTGGCAGCATCTGATATTGCTGCCAGGTCTTGCTGGGTGAATTCAGCCATGACGGGGGTCTTTCTGGCGGTGGGCTTGTGCTTGGTAGAGCGCAGTGTGCAGATGGTGGGTTGTGTGGGGTGGCTGGCCGCGGGCTCATGGCCTGCGACCAGCCTCAACCCCGAGGGCTCACATCAGGCCGAAAGCGCGAGCATCCTGCTGATCGCGCTCAGCCACCAGGCCGGCGTAATCGACAACCTGGGAATGAATTTGGTTCATCAGGCCGACGAACTGGTTCACGTGACCGGCGAGCTGCTCGTACTGAGCCAGGTAGGACTGGAAAGCTGCGCCTTCCCACTCGCCAGCAATCTGGCCATTCATTGCCTGCACAGCATTGATCTGATCCTGGATACCGGCAGCAGCGCGCTGGTAGACACCGGCCTGCGAAGCAAGCTCTTCAGGCGTCACCGAAATTCGAGACATGAAACAACCTCCATGTTCTTGGACGCCCGGATGGCGAGCCAACTCCAACACCCTAGGGAAATGGAAGTATTTATTGCCACCTGCGCTACCATTTCTAAAATGGGCTCTGACTAGGGGTTTTGCAACCCATGGGAATGCGATCATGGCTCTGACAAGGGAAAATGCATCGACAAGATCTATTGCACTAATTTCTGCGACGCATGGCGCCGGATTAAGCGTTTCCCCTAGCCACACCGCATTTGGGGCAACAATCCGCATACAGCGAACGCACAGGTTCGGGCGCTTTCGGCTGCTACCCCGGCCACCGGGAGTTGTGGATGGATCAGTTCCCCATCACGAAGCCGTGAGCTGCCCAGCCATCAGTGGAACCGATGGCGGCAGGTCTGCGTTGCCGCACGTGGTGGGGCCGTGTTGCATCACCCTAAGCAATCCGCAGAGTCAGGGCGCTGAACAGACAACACCATCCGCTGGGTCAACTCTCAGTCCAACCCGTAGGTAATGATGATGTTCGACGTGGCTCGATTGATTTTTGCTTGTGGTTACCTCAAACTACTCACGCCATGCGACGCTGTAATCAATGACGACATCATCCATATGTATCTCTTCGTTTCTCAATTCTTCATCACGTATATCAATGCCTAGAGAAGTATTTCCGGCATACCATTCGTTTTCCGTTAGTGTCCAGAACGGGCCCGACCAAGACAGCTCCGCTAAGCTAACATCCCGATAACTGTGTTTACCGGGGTCACCAGGAACCTTAATATAATCCTCATATCCGTTAACTCTAAAGCTGAAATGCGTGGGCCCCACAAAATGACCGGGATCGTGGTATCCCAAAAATTCAACCTGTTTGATGCCTTCAAAATTTGCGACCAGTCTGCGTGTAACCATGTACTCAGTTTCAACAAGCCGGCTGTTCACGCCCACCTGATATGTGACCCTCCAGACCGCTGCGCCAATGCCCACCATCAGAGTGAAAGCAACCACCAGCACGGTGACCACTCGATACAGCTGCTCCCCGCGACGCGGCGCCAAACGTTGTGGCCATCTGGTCCTTGGCGTAGTTGACTCGACAGCCTGCTCCGTCATCGGATCGAGGTGATGCCGTTGTTGAAGTCGGTCCTCTTCACCAGCCGATCAGTGCGCTCCACGGCGGCATCAGCAGCTCGACCATCCATAGCGTCATCGACAGCATCGCCAGCACCGGTGAGAGCCCCTTGGGCCCCAGCCCTGCAACTGTGTGACTCAGCCATGGCTCTCACCTGCACCGCGCGGTAGGCCCCGATCAACGCGCACTCCAACGCCGCCTCTGCCAGGGAGGCATCAATCGCTGCCTCAGCAACAGCCATGGAGGCCTGCAAGTCGGCAATGGCCTGCTTGATCCGGTCAATCATCAATTCCCCATCACAAAGTTGTAAGCGGCTTGGCTATCTGTGGCGACGATCCCGTCCATCACCTGATTGATCCGGTCCTTGAGCTCCTGGCACTCCCTCATGAAGGACGAAGCATCCACAGATGACTGGGCAATCGCATCAGGATCGTAATGGTGCTCCGGACGCAGACGGGCTCGAACAATCGCTGCATCAATCACAGATTGATCCATCACCACACCCAAAAGGCTGCCAGCGAGAGCTCGCACCTCGTTGAAGGCCTCCTCCATCTGCTCGGGCACCCGATCATTCACCCGACGAGCACCTACCGCAGCATCCATGGCCGCATCCAAATTGGACGAAATCTTCTGACGCTTCGAATCGTCCAACGCCACTCGACTGGAGCTACCTACCATGTAGGGAGAAAACAGAAGGGGCACCAGTCCACCGATCCCCGCGATGAGTGCCGCATCAGCCAACATGCGACGCTTCAACTCTTCTGGCGAAACCTGGTCCCGAACTATGGTTCCATCACCATTGAACAGAATCTTGTCAAGGGAATGACCATCACCTCCAACCCACCTGATAGCGGCAGAACGATTATGAGAACCGGTGGTCAACAGATTTGATCGACCTGTAATTCCATCATTCAATACACGGTTATCGATACGCTCATCCGGGTGCGTCAACGCGTAGCGACGCTCAGCTTCGGTCAGCATCAGCCACGGATCTGCCGCGCAGAACGTCTCTGATGACAACCCCATCCGAATCGCTACGTACAGAGCAAGTCCACCACCAAGAGAATGACCAGAGGTCTTCACACGGCCACTTGCACCATGCTCTTTTGCCTTGGCCTCGGCACGATGAGCCATATCCAATGCGTCTTGTCCTTGGCCATCACGATCGCCCATACCAAATGCCACCACATCAGTGCCAACATCATCTGGATCAGTACTTTTTGTTCCTGCATAAACGACGGTGACGTTCTCCCAGTCTTCGCTACCGTCTGGGTTGATCGGGACCACGGTGATGGCTTCAAACCCATTCTCCGACCGATGAGCAACCTCAACAACCCGGCATTTAACCGCACTGCTGCCTGCGCCGACATCCAGATCAGCGCCAAGCTTCGGTCCAGACGCATACTTCTCATGGCCTGGATCAACCTTGTAAGCCTCATCCGACAGATCAAACAATTGCTTTTCTGAAAGAGCAACCATACCTACTCCTCGGTGCGAATACGTCTTGACAAGAATTACTGCGTTTTATTTGGTATTCAATTGTATAGATTGTACAGATTATAATCTATTGCAACGTGTTCCATATCTTTTGAGTTTAGATCTAACAAACTATCCCGAGCACGAATCTTACTTTCTGAAGTTCTGGCATACCATCCTTTTGCGTCTTGTATCCAATCACTTCCAGCCGATGAAAGCCTCGCCCTGTTCACATCTGATTGGGTAATTGAATCCAGATCCTGTCCGATTTTTGCGAGATCCTGATAGCCATTCACTCTGAACCCGAACTCAACCCCGCCTATCATAAAATCATTCTCGTAATATCCCAGGAACTCTATATGTGTTACTCCTTCAAAACTTGCAACCAAACGTTGAGAGAGTAGATATTCAGCCTCAATGATCCGGTTGTTCAAACCCACCTGGTGGTGAACCCGTCCGATCACCGCACCAACACCGGTGAGAAGCACGAAAACAAGCACCAGCACGGTGACCAATCGGTAGAGCCGCTCCCCCCGCCGCGGTGCCAGACGTTGCGGCCGTCTAGTTGTTGCCACCATGTGCCCTACCCCTTTCGGCTGCCTTGGCTCGCTCACGTTTTATGTCCCGCTCAAGGTCATCGCGTTGCTGACGGATCTTTCCCACCAGACGATCCAGCTCTTCCAGCTTCTGTTCGTGGTGTCGGCGCGCCTGGTGCTGAGCCATCCTGAAGCCATCGGAACCCGGATTGTCGCCAGAGCGGGCAAGCCTCGCCGTCCGCTGATTGGTCTCCTCGAAATGGCGCCGGCGATCCCGTCGCATCTCCTGCAGCACGGCATCCAACCGCTCAAGCTCGCCATCGTCGCTCTGCAATTGGTCAAGGCGTTCCCTGTGCTTGCGCGAACGGGCCGTCGCATCGCTGGGGTCCCCATCCGGGGCATCGTGCGGACTCAGCCGCGTCATCGTTCCGTCTCGCGATCACGCGCGATGATCGCCAGCTCGCGCTCGACCTTGTCACGTTCACCACGGACGGTCTTTTCCAGCGAACCGAATTTGGCAATCGTCTGGGCATGGTTGTCGGCCTGGCTGACGAGCTGTTCGTGAAGCGCATCAGCCCGGGGATGACCCATGACTTTCAGGCTGACAACTTGCCCCCGGAACCGGTCGTAGGTGCGCTCCAACGAGGCGCGTCGGTCATCGATCTCCTGCAGCAGCTCGTCGAGCAAGTCACGTTTGTGCAGCAGCTGATCCTCACCATGTGCGGGGTCCCAGGCATGCAGGGGAAGCTGGGGCATCGAGGGGCTCGAAGAACTGGGGGTTTCACGATTACTGCTCCTGACCTATGGGGGTTCAATCACGGGCAGGCAGGATAATACGTGGATTTTTGAGGTCATTTCCACCAGAAATGAGTTTCAACTATGTGTCAGTGCAGTTGTTGATCAGCACAATCACGCTGATCAATCCACAGAATCAAGCTCCCACTAGGCATTTCCCAAAATCACGAATTGTTCGGGGCATGATCCAGGGTGGCCAGTATTCGCTGTAGGCCCGTCACGTCGACGTCGGACGGCAGCTGCCCGGCAAGCATCCTGCCCCACTCGGCCCGCACCTTGTGCACGCTCACCTGTGCCAGATCGGTGGCAAACAGATGCACAACCCGGGCATCCGCCTTGTCGGCCTCACGCCGCACCAGCCCCTTGCCCTCCAGGGAGCGCAGCCCCGAGCTCACATTGCTGCCCCGCATCAACAGGGCGCGCGCCATCGCGCCGGGGCTCGTGCCCGGATAGTCGTCGATGTAGCGCAACAGCATGGCCTCAACCGGACTCACCTGCGTGATGTCGGGGTCACGGAACCGATAGGCATCCAGCCGGCGTGCCACACGCAAGATGCGCTCGGCAAGGTCACCCAACTCAGCTGTACGCGATGCTGACAGCTCTGATTCATCCACGGCTTACACCCTGCCCTGTTGGTCGTGTATGGTGCAATAGTTATCTTTTCAGAACCATCCCGGGATTGACCGGCTCGTTCGGCCTCCCCAGAAGGACACTCCTTGACTTCCGACGCACAGGCCAGCGCTTCAACGCGGCCTTTTCTCATCCTGCTCGGCCCCCTGCTGGGCGGCTTCATCGGCATGTTCAGCGAGGTTGCGCTCAACATCGCGCTGCCCGACCTCATGCACGTCTTCGGCATCACCGCCGCCACCGCACAGTGGCTCACCACCGCATATCTGCTGGTGGTGGCCGTGCTGCTTCCGATGTCGAGCCTGCTCATGCGGTGGTTCACCACCCGTCAACTCGTATTCACCGTGCTCATCGCCTTCACCATCGGCGCTGTGATCAGCGGCATGGCAAGCGGTTTCGGCATGCTGCTGGTCGGACGTCTTTTCCAGGGCATCGGCACCGGAATGCTCATCCCGGTGATCCTGTCCACCGCCGCAGCCGCCTATCCCCCAGCACGCCGCGGTCACGCAATGGGCATGGTGGGCCTGGTGCTCATGTTCGCCCCCGCTGTGAGCCCCACCATCGCCGGTCTGGTGATGCAGACCATCGGCTGGCAGTGGATCTTCTGGGTACAACTGCCCATCATCGCGGTTGCCGCCGTGATCGCACTCGTGTTCCTGCGCAATATGCAGCCCATCAGCCGTCCACATGTCGACGTGCTCTCCGTCGCCGCCTGCACAGTGGGTCTCGGCCTCTTCGTCTTCGGTGTGAGCTCGGCCGGAACACTCGGACCCACCAGCCCCATCCTGTGGGTCTGCATTGTCGGCGGCCTGGCGATTCTCGCCGGCTTCGTGCATCGCCAGCTCCATCTCGACGAGCCCGTGCTCAATGTGCGCATCTTTGCCCACCGCAATTTCACCCTGGCCACCTTCATGATCCTGGCCAATCAGGCACTCATGATGTGCGCAATCTTCCTCATCCCGATGTATCTGGAACGTGGCCGCTCGGTTGAGGTCTTCATCACCGGCCTCATCATGCTGCCCGCCGGTGTGGTCAACGGCGTGATCTCGGTGTGGGCCGGTCACGCTTCCGATGTGCACCGCCCCTGGGTGCTGGCTCGCATCGGCTTCGCACTCAGCGTGGTGGCCAGCGTGCTCTTCCTCACGATGGGCAACGACTCCGCGCTGTGGCTGCTGATCGCCTTCAACTGCCTGCTCATGATCGGCGTTCCGCTCACCATGACACCCGCGCAGACCCACGGCCTCAACGCCTTGCCGGGCGCGCTCGGAGCAGACGGGGCCACGGCAATTGCCAGCCTGCAGCAGGTGGGCGGCGCCATCGGCACCGCATTTGCCGCAGCTCTGCTGAGCGCCGGCACGATGGCGGCCGAGGGCATGGGCATAAACCAGGCCGCAGCCACCGTCTTCGGGGTGCGTGAAGGATTCGTCTTCTCGATCGTGCTCGGAGTGGTCGGTCTGGTGCTCGGCCTGCTGATGCGTGGGCAGCACGGCGCTCATTCCTCAAGCGGCACGCAGCACGAAGCTGGCGCCGCGGTTGCTGAACCCTCGTTGGACCAGGAACTGGCCACCGTGGCCGCGCAGCGCTGAGGGCGCGACCAGCAACAACGCACTATGGGTGGGGCTCCGCATGTGACGGAGCCCCACCCATATTTGCTGTTCTTCATCTGTACGGCGAGAACCGGCGGCGTTGGTATGCCGCAGTTCCGCTGTGCTGACCAGTTGCCTGCTGACCAGTTGCCTGCTGAATCATTCCCTGCGGAATGACCCCCTACTTGAACGCGCGCCAGTAGTACGGGCTCACGGGATTCTTATCGATCGGAACATGCAGGCGGCGCGCAGCCACAGCTGCCCAGTGCGGATTGCGCAATGCCGCGCGCCCCACGTCAACCAGATCAACAGTGCCGCTCTCGATGATTGTCTCGGCTTCGGCCGCATCGGTGATGAGACCCACCCCGGCAACCAGTGCGCCGGTGCCCGCCAGGGCTTGCTTCACCGTCTGGGCACCCGGCAGCTGATAGCCGTGGCCCACAGGAATCGGGCCGCCATCAAGACCACCTGAGGAGACATCAACCCAGGTGATTCCATGGTTGTCGACCAGCTCGCGCATGGCAGCGGCAACCTCATCGGCCGACAAACCCTTGTCGGTCCAATCAGTGGCGCTCACCCGAATGCCGAGCGGCTTCGTCGCAGGCCACGCAGAACGCACAGCATCGACAACTTCCCTCATGAACCGGGAACGGCCCTCCAAATCTCCGCCGTACTCATCGGTGCGCGTATTGGTGAGCGGCGACAGGAACTGGTGAATGAGATAGCCGTGGGCGCCATGGATCTGAATGGCGTCATAGCCAGCAGCATCAGCGCGCACAGCAGCCTGCCGGAAGTCCTCGACGATCTGGGCAATGCCCTTGGCATCCAAGGCCTGGGGTGCGTCGAGCTCAGGGAAGACACGCTGATCCGTGACGCCGAGCGTCTGCCAGCCGCCTTGGTCAACAGGCACAGTGCCGTCCGGTGCGTTGAATCTCTCCGGCCACGTGCCAGCCTTGCCGCCGGCGTGGTTCAGCTGAATGGCAGCTGCCACGCCCTGGCTGTGCATGAAATCCACCAGCTTGGCGTGGGCAGCGGTCTGCTCGTCATTCCACAGACCGAGGTCGGCAGGTGAGATACGGCCACGGGGCTCCACGCCGGTGGACTCAACGGTGATCAGGCCGAAGCCACCGGCTGCAAGCGCGCCGTAGTGCTGCTGGTGCCACTCGCGGGCGATCCCGTCCTGGCGCTCAAGCTCGAACTGGCACATCGGGGGCACGGCAGCACGATTGCGCAGCGTGAGGCCCGGACCCTGGGGCGCCGGGATGGTGATGGGACTGAAAAGTTGCGATGGCACGGGTTACCTCTTGGTGATGAAAATAAGTGGACTGAGGTGTCCCAGTTTTACACGCTCCAGAAAACATTCCTGTGAGTCTGCTGTGCAGCGATTCCGGGACGAGCCATGCCCGGCTGACCAAGGCCCGTTGGGCCCGCTGGCGTAGCGTGAGATCGTGCCAAAAAACGTTGATGCCATTGCAATCCCCGCCCCCATTTCGTTGCTGCGCATAGTGGCGCAGGGGCTCGTGCCAGCAACGGCAGCTGGCAGCGCGCATGAGGCGGTGCGCCAGCAGCTGGCGATGCAGGGGCAACGGTTCACCTCGTCGCTGGATGCGGTGGCAGTGCGCACAGCCGGTGGCACCACACGTGGCGTTCGTGAGGCCTTCAACCGGGGCGAATTGGTGCGTTCCTGGCCCATGCGCGGCACGGTTCATGTCACCACCACCGAGGACCATCACTGGCTGCGGCTGGCATTGGCAGGGCGTCGCGATGCCCTGCAACGCCGCCGCGAACTTGAATACGGCATTGACGATGCCCTGCTGGCCAAGGCGGCAGAGCTCGCCTACGGCCTCATGGCGCCAAGCTCTGCCGGACAGATGCCCACAGCAACGCGTGCGAGTCTGCTGGAGGCGTGGAGGTCCGAGGGGCTGATGCGTCACGAAGGACAATCCGATATTCAGGGTTCATATCGCCGCGCGCTGCTTCTGGGGCTGCACCATGAGGGCTATCTGGTGCAGGGTCCGCTCGCTGGCAACGATTCGCTCATGATTGACGCCCGCTCCCTGCCGGATGCTTCAAGCGGTCCGGGCTCACCCACCGGCGGCGCGGTGCACGCTGGTGACCCGGCAGCCCTGGCTGAAATAGCTCGCCGCTTTGCCACCAGCCATGGACCCATCACGGCCGACGATCTTGCCCGCTGGACCGGCCTTTCCAAAACCCAAGCAAAGCGGGCCCTGGACGCAGCCATCTCAGAAAGCGACCACCCGGGGGCTGAGGCTTTCGACGGCAGTCGCATGGTGCCGCTGCTGCGGATGACCGGTGAGCAGCTGGTGGCCCTGGCGCACAGCGTGGCTGGCGGACGCGCCAGTTCCCCGGCACCGGCCGGTGATTTCGTGTTGCGGGCCGATCTGGCAGATCTTGCAGCCCAGTCGTTGCCGCAGGCACGTCGTACTCTCGCGCTGCCCGCCTTCGACGAGCTTCATGTTGGTTACCGCGACCGCAGTTGCCTCACCGACGAGCTGGGAGAGAAGCTGATTTGCCCGTCGAAGAACGGCATGTTCCGCCCGATCCTTGTTGATCGTGGACGTCTGGTGGCAGCCATTGTTGACGGCCAGCCGGTGTGGGGCGAGGGGCAACCGGGCTCGGCAAGGTTGGAGCATTCAGCCGAGCTTGCCCTGACGCGCGTGGCCAAGCGTCAGGCGCTGTAGCTGGCGGGGCAGCCCGAGCCGAGTTTGACGGCACTCAGCTCTTCAGCGGCTTCACCCAGATGGTGCGCGCCAGCTGCGCCGAAAGGGTGACGGTGTCGCGTGCGCCTTCCAGCTGCATCACCACATCGGCCGAATAAGGTTCACCGTCCAGTCTGGCAACCGAGCTGCCCAGTGTGATGCCCTTGTCAGTGAGGAAACGCAGGAACTGCGGGTCGGAATCGCGCACACGGGCGATAAGCCCCGACTGGCCTGATTCCAGTTCTGACAGGCGAGTGGTCCCCGGGTCGGCGACAGTGCCGTCCGGTGCCGGGATCGGATCGCCATGGGGATCATGGCGGGGATGGTCAAGCCGGGCATCTATGCGCTCGATGAGGGTATTGGACACGGCGTGTTCCAGGGCATCCGCCTCGCGATGCACCTCGTCCCAGGGATAGTCGAGCACCGTGGCCAGGAAGGTTTCCAGCAGCCGGTGACGACGGACCATGCCCACAGCAATCCGGCGGCCATCGGCGCTGAGGTGGATTGCGCCATATTTTTCGTGGCTCACCAGACCGGCTTCGTCGAGGCGCTTCACCATCTCGGAGACGGCAGAGTTGGATTGACCAAGTGCGCTTGCCAGACGGGTGACACTCACCGGGGCGTCGTCATGTTCACCCAATCCCCAGATCACCTTGAGTGCCTGCTCCTGAGCAGTTGTGGGCGCCAGGGCTGTAGTGGGTTCAGGGGCAAGGCTGGGCTCTGATTCAGGGCGGCGTTCAGATGGCACGGTTCGATTATTGCACGCTTGCCGGCGCGTTT
>Ga0172378_10007265_pt1 | contig 10313 bp, 6 predicted proteins | sample GrowelOW332metaG_FD_119755 | JGI IMG/M metagenome (GOLD analysis project Ga0172378, IMG submission 119755) | Groundwater microbial communities from an aquifer near a municipal landfill in Southern Ontario, Canada - Pumphouse #3_1 metaG | ecosystem: Environmental > Aquatic > Deep subsurface >... | reverse complement strand
CCTATTGAAACATTATTGTATGAACAATTTTCATTTAAAATATTGTTCTCTATAATTTTTATACCTAAATAATCCTCTGTCCATTTTAAAAGGGTATCAATCATAGGAAGCTCCAACTTATAATAATTTCCAATCCATTTGGCTATGGCTAAACCGTAGAATATATCATCTGTGAAAAACCTGCTGTTTTTATCAAGTACATATCTATTGTTTTCAAGCACCACAGGAGTTGTAATTTGATTTAGAGTTTTTGAAGTTGTAAAGGATTCTTGTATATTTTTATTATCTAGACTGTAGGAAAAATTCACTAGATCTAAGAAGTTAATCATATATTTAAAATCCTCATTTACATGGGTTTTCTTTATCTTTTCCCTTATTTTTTCATAGTCTTCATCTAGGGCCCCAAGGGTATCAGCAGAAAAACTATCAAAGTCCCTATAAAAATATGGAATATCTTCCTTGTTCTTCCATCCCTCTTTGTTCTTACAGTACAATCCATACATTCTTGAAATATGAATTATTTGATTACTAGCTGACAAGGTTAAAGAAACAAAATTGTCACTTTGGTGAGCCCTTTCATTGTTAAAGAAATAATAGCAAACTTTACTTAAAAATATTTCATTTAACTTATTAAATTTTTCCCTTGGATGAACTGCCACAACATTATTGCATTTAGCACCGTAAGTTATTCCTATTTCCCCGTATTTTTTTATTCTGCAAATAAATGGAATTAATCCATATGAAAAATAAACCATATTTGTTAAATTAAATTTGTTTTTCATCTCTTGAAACATTAGGTTAACTCCCCCTTGTCCATAGAGCATTCCCACAAAAACTTCCCTTTCCCTAGGTATGTATTGTCCTATTTTCATAAGCATATTAAAATACTGGGCAACTGGCAAACATAAGATAATTATATCTGCACTTTCAATTGCTTTTTTTGTGTTATCAGTTATTAATTTTAAGGTTCCACCTATTTCTTTCTCTAGATTTCCAAACTCATCTTTAAATTCTACCTTTATATTTTCCTTCCATAATTTAGGTTTTCTAGTTAAAATTGTTACTTGATAATTTAAACTTGAAAGTAATGGGGCTAGTACATGGGCACTGGCTCCCCCTCCAACTATTGTTACTTTTTTCATAACTACCTCCTTAATAATAGAAATTCTAAAATATTTTGAATAATTATTCCTTTGTAATTATTATCAATTACATTATCCATAGTTAATATAACTTTTTTATGATGATCTTTTATTGATTCAAAGGGAGAAATTTCCCTTTGAAAAGTTTTTTCTTCTTTCAAAGTAGTTGAAACTTGATAATATATTTTTTCATTTGATTTTTCTGCAATAAAATCCACTTCTAAACTTCCTATTTTCCCAATAGATACTTCATATCCTCTATTTAATAGTTCAAAATAAACTATATTTTCAATTATATGACCATAATCATAATAGCCTTTTTTCAAAAGAATCTGTCTTAAACCAGCATCCACAAGATAAAATTTTTCAAGAGTTTTTAAATATAATTTACCCTTAATATCATAACGCTTTGCCTTATAAAAAATATAAGCACTTTCAAGCATTTTTATATAATTATCTATAGTCTCACTACTAGTTTTCCTTCCAGCACTTGTAAGATAATCACTGATTTTTTTTATTGATAGGGGATTTCCTATATTATCTGCTAAAAATTTTATTAAATTTTCAAGCAAAGATACATCCCTCACATCATTTCTTTGTACAACATCCTTTACAATTACTGTATTTAATATTCCACTTAAATAAGAATCTATTATATCCTCATTATTTTTAACTAAAGATATACCTGGAAAACCACCTATTTTTAAATATTCATCAAAATATTTTTCTTTGTCTTTATTTTCATCATAATTATTAAATTCTACAAATTCTTTAAAACTTAAGGGTAACATTTTTAATTCTACACACCTACCTGACAATAAAGTTGACAGTTCAGATGATAATAAATATGCATTGGAACCAGTTATATAAATATCTATATTTCCCTGCAATCTAAGGGAATTAATAACTTTTTCCCATTTTTCTATATTTTGTACTTCATCTAACAACAAATAATAATTATTTTTATTTGTTATTAAACTTTCAATATATGAGTTTAATTTTTTATAATCATCAATTTCATCATATTTCATATCTTCAAAATTAATATGTATTATATTATCTTTAGATATCCCCTCTTCTAACAATTCCATTTGAAGTAACTTCATCAATGATGATTTACCACAACGTCTTATTCCAGTTATAACTTTTATAATTTCTCTTTGATCTTTAAAAGCTAGTAATTTATTTAGATAATTTTCACGTTTATACATAATATCACCTCTTTTAAAGTATACCTTAATAACTTTGATTTATCAATAAGTTTTTCAGGTATAACATAAAAACTTTATTTTTTCTACAAGTTTTTCAGGTATAACGTAAAGGCTGCTAGAATTACTAGCAGCCTTTTATATAAACTAATTTTTATAATCCTAAGAATCTAGATAAGGATATTAGTATACATCCTACAATTAACATTATTGGATATACTTTTAATGAAAATTTCAAATAAATATCATAAGGAACTTTATACAGTTCCAATGTTCCCATTACTGTGGCACTTGGATATATAGCTGAAGTAAAATTAAGTCCTAAAACAAAAGCTGATATTAACATTGCTTGACCACCTGTAGCTCCTATTGCTGAAGTTCCAAATAAAGCCATGGCAACTGCTCCAAGTATTGGCATAGTTATTCCTGCAACTCCACTTGTAGATTGCAAGAAGAAACCTATTCCCACATAGGCTAAAACTGTTGCCACTGCAAATGCCCAAGCTGGAATTCCTTGAAGAGCAGCTTGAATCCAGTAAACAAACGTTACTGAAATCCCTGAAGTTTTACTACCCATTAAAACTGAAATACCATTTGCAACAGCTAAAACTAAAACTACACCTAATAAATCTCTTGCTCCTGCTAAAAATTCCTTTGCAAATTTATCTTCTGGAATTTTATTTATTAACCCTATTAATAAAGAACCCATGAAAAATACAAAGGAAAACTCATTAAAATACCAATCTCCAAGGGGAGTTATATGTTTAGCACCTATTAAGGATCCTAAAATTGGAATTGATCCTATAAAATTTATTGGTGCATTAATTATATCTTGAAGAGTTCCTCCACTTGAAAATTTAATTTCATACCAAGGCATATAACCTAATATTAATAATACTATAATGAATATTAACACCATTATAGACCAGAATCTTTTTTTAGTTAAATCTGGTAATTTTTCTTGGTTTTTTGTTCTTGTATTAACATCTACACCATAGACAATTGAATTTTTTTTATCCTTCTTTACTTTATTTGCATATTTCAAAGTAAAAATTAATCCAATAAAATATAGAACAAAGAATATAACTATTCTTAACTGTATTCCACTTCCTAAAGATAAATCTGGATTTCCTATAGCTCCCATTGCTGCCCCTGTTGAAAATGGATTCACTATACTTGCCATATTTCCAGCTGTTGCCCCTACAAATATAACTGCCAATCCTGTTATAACATCATAACCTGCTAAAACAAATAAAGGAACTATAACTATTGAAAAAGCTGGTATTTCCTCCCAAAGACCAAACACAGTTCCAAAAACAGCAAACACAAACATCAAAATACTTATTAAAGCATTTCCTGTATATTTATTTAATAAAGCTCCTATTCCTGCATCCATAGCTCCAACTGAGTTAATTAATCCTAAAAATGCACCTGCCATAAGAATTGCCATTCCAACAGAACTTGACTTTTGAAAACCTTTAACTGGAGCCATTATAATATCCCATAATCCAGCTGGTTGAGGACCTACATTTTTAATTACTTCACCACTTGAGCTAAATATTGCATCAAAAACTACTTTTTTAACTCCATTCTCACTAACTACAACTGATTGTGGAACTATCCAAGTTAAAACTGCTGTTATTAATAAAAATATAAAAACTATAGTATAAGCTGTATACATTTTTCTACTTTTCATAATTTCCTCCCTAAAATTATTTATTAAATTTTTCAAAGGCTCTCATATAAATTTTCATTGCAGTTTTCATTTCTTCTAAAATTATATATTCATTAGGTTGATGTTCTGTCTTTGGTCCAGTTGGTAAAATAGATCCAAAGGCAACACAATTATCCATAGCTCTTGCATATGTTGCTCCTCCACTTGAAATTGGTTTTGATTTATCATCCCCTGTTATTTCTTCATATGCTCCCATTAAAGTTTTTACCAACTGAGAATCTAGTGGTGTATATATAGACTTTAAAAAATCATGTTGTTCATAGACAAAACCATATTCCTTAGCTTTTTCTTTTAATTTCTCAACTACTTTTTCTTTATCATATGTAACTGGTATTCTTATGTCTATGGATAAAATTTCTTCATTTTTATTTAACTCTACTTTTCCAATATTAAATTTTAATTTCCCAGAGTGTTCATCACTTACTTCTCCAAAAATTGATTGTGCATATTTATAATCAATTATATTTTCAGTTATAAATCTACCTGATTTAGTTTCCTTTCCACTAAGAGTTAATGCATGAAGATATCTATTTACTGCATTTATTCCCTCTTCAGCTATTTGAGCATGTACACTTTTACCAATAATTTCAATTTTATTTTTGTTTTCTTTAAATTCATACTTTAATTCCTTTAATACTTTTTCTAATTTTTCATTTTTATCACCTATAAATTTTGAAGGAACACAATTAAAGGCATCTCCCCCTTTAAAAATTAATCCACTTTCATTTTTAGCAATTAATTTACATTGCAAAAGTCCTTTTTCAGAATAAATTAAAGGAAACTTAGAATCTGGAGTAAATCCCAGTGTTGGAATCTCTTCCTTTTCTATATATTTAGGCATATCCCTCCATAAATTTTCTTCATCAGTTCCAAATATAAATCTAACTCTATAATTTAATTTAAAACCTGAATCTAAAAGACTTTTTAATGCATAAATAGCTGCTAAAGTGGGTCCTTTATCATCTTGGGAACCACGAGCATAATATTTACCATCCTTTATTGTAGGTTTAAAGGGATCTGAATTCCATTCATCTAAATTTCCTGGGGGAACAACATCTAAATGTCCTAAAACTCCTACTAATTTTTCCCCCTCTCCTATTTCAGAGTATCCATAATAACCATCTGGATCTAAATATGTATTCATTCCTAATTTTTTACATACTTCTAAAGTTTTTTCCAAAGCTAATTGAATGTTTTTTCCAAATGGATAATCACTACTGTCTTCTTCATAAACACTTGGAATTTTAATAATCTCATCTAAATCTTTTAAATACTCAATAAAATTTTTTTCCAATACATCCCTTTGATATTTTGTTAATTCTTTTTTCATATGCTCCCTCCGTATTTTTTTTAAATATTTTTGATGCATAAATACTATATTTTAATTATACTTTCACTTTTTTAATAAGTCAATTTTATATATGAGTATAATTATAAATACACAAGGATACATTAAATTTAAATAAAGAAATCTAACTTATAAATTATATTGCTTTATTTTTCTATATAAGGTTGCAATACCAATTCCTAAAATATTTGCAATTTCTTTTTTATTTTCAGATGAGTTTCCATATTTTCCTAATAAATTTAAAATAGCATCTTTTTCAATATCAGCAAGAGTTTTAGCATAATTTTTTTCTAAAGAATTAATTAATTTAGGTGGTAAATCTTTAGTTGTAACATTATAGTTAAATGAATCTGACATGGCCAAAGAGTATTCTACAACATTTTTTAATTCTCTAATATTTCCAGGCCAATTATATTTTAAAAATACATCCATAACTTCTTTTGAAATATTTTTTTCAGGAATACCAGAAGATTGACAGTATTTCTTCATAAAAAAAATAGTTAAATCTTTAATATCTTTAGGTCTTTCCTTTAATGATGGTATATCTATAGGAAAAACATTTAAACGATAATATAAATCTTCTCTAAATTTATTATTTTCAACTAATTTTTCTAAATTTTTATTTGTTGCAGCAATAATCCTAACATCAATCTTCTTTTGATAATTAGATCCAATTGGTGATATAATTTTTTCTTGTAAAACTCTAAGCAATTTAACTTGTAAATTTAAAGGCATATCTCCAATTTCATCTAAAAATATAGTTCCGTTATTTGCTTGTTCAAAAAAACCAATTTTACCATTTGGATTAGCTCCAGTAAAAGCACCTTTCACATAACCAAAGAACTCGCTTTCTATTAATGATTCTGGAATAGCCCCACAGTTAACTGCAATAAATTTTTCATTTGATCTATTACTAGTAGAATGAATAAGTTTTGCTATAATTTCTTTTCCTGATCCACTTTCTCCTGTTAATAGTGTTGTTGTATTTGTTTTAGAAATTTTATATACTTTAGAATAAACCTCTTCCATTTTACTAGAAGAAAAAGTAAAATTATCATTTAAATTATTCTTAAAATTATTTATATAACTCATAAATTTATTAGACTCTTTAAAAATATACAAGGTTTTTGATTCTTCATAATTTGTTGGAAATGAAATAATATCACCAACAACATTATTTATATTATCCTTAGTTATTAAATCAAATTCTTTTTTATCAAATAATGTCTTTATATTATTCGCTTTTAATGGATGATTTATATCTTCAGGATTAAATAATAATTTTCCAGATTTATTAATCAATTCAATTTTATTATTATTATCAGTTAGAATAATAGAATCTGGAATTCTATCAATAATATTAGATAAAATTATGTTGTTATTTTCTATTTCTTTTCTTTTATTTGTTTCATAAATTTTAGAAGAAATAAAAGAAGCCATTTGTATTAAAAATTTTATATATAAATCTTTTTTTTCCATAAAATCATTTTTTTGTTTTTCTTTAAAACATATTAACCCAATAACTCCAATTGGATTATCTTTATACATTATAGGAGTTGAAATTTCAAGTTTCTCAGAACAATTATCTTTTGAAGGACAGGTTTTACAAATTGGATCTTTTCTTGGAGAAGTAATGATTTTAGTTTCTCCTGTTTTTAAAACCATTTTATATACATGAGCTTCTGAACTCATATTTAAGCCTACTTTATTCTTTAGAATTCCAGTTGCAGCTATTCTAACTAAATCTTTACTCATTATTTCAACATCAATATTTATAACTTGTGATATTGTTTCTGCATATTTTTTAATATCATTTATTCCATTACTTAATAATTCCATAATACCTCCCCTTCTATTTCTAATATGAACTCTATTATACATTAAATTATCAAAATGATAAAGAAAATTTCAAATAAATTGTTTTAAAATTCATTAAAATGCAATAAAATAGTATACTTTAGGTTTTATTATCAAAATGATACTCAATTATCATTTTGATAATTTTTTTATTTATATATTGTTCTTTAAAGATATTTAAGGTTCTCAAAAGATACAAAAGATATCTTAATTAAATGTGGCATAACTTTTGCTTTGTATTATAGTGTAACATAAAATTAAGGAGGTTTTAATAATTATGGAATTATTGAAATGGATAAAAAATGAAAAAAGTAGAAACAAAAATTATGAAAAGATACCTTTATTTGGTTTTCAAGATGAAGATATAAATGAAGTATATAATTTTCATAAAACATTACCAAATTACAAAGCAACTCCTCTGGTAAATTTAAAGGACTTATCTAAGCATTATGGTGTTAAAAATATTTGGATAAAGGATGAATCAAAAAGATTTGGACTTAATGCATTTAAAGTTTTAGGTGGATCTTATGCAATGGGAAAATATTTAAGCAAAAGATTAAACAAACCTATGAAAGAACTTCCATTTAATGTATTAATATCAGATGAAGTGAAGAAAGAATTAGGAGATATTACTTTTGTAACTGCAACTGATGGAAATCACGGTAGAGGAGTAGCTTGGATGGCAAATAAATTAAGACAAAAATCAATTGTTTATATGCCTAAGGGATCTGCAATTATGAGACTTGAAAACATTAGAAAAGAAGGAGCCAAGGCCACAATAACTGATTTAAATTATGATGATGCAGTTAGACTTGCAAATGATAAAGCTATTTCAATAGGTGGAGTAATGGTTCAAGATACAGCTTGGGATGGATATGAAGAAATTCCTTTATGGATAATGCAAGGTTATACAACTATTATAAATGAAATAAAAGAGCAATTAGCTGAAGATAAACCAACTCATGTGTTTTTACAAGCTGGTGTAGGTTCTTTTGCAGGGGCTATTCAAGGATACTTATCTCATTTGTACAAAGAAGAAAGACCAATTACAGTAATATGTGAACCACATGGAGCAAACTGTATTTATAAATCAATGGAAGTAAATGATGGTAATCCTCATAATGTAACTGGGGATTTAAAAACAATAATGGCAGGACTTGCTTGCGGAGAACCTAATACAATAAGTTGGAAAATATTAAGAGATAATTCAGATTTTTCAGTTTCTTGTGAAGATAGTATTTCAGCTAGAGGAATGAGAGTATTATCTAGTCCACTAGGTGAAGATAAAAGAGTTATTTCAGGAGAATCTGGATCAGTAGGACTTGGACTAGTTACAGAATTATTAGATAACAAAGAAAAATATAAAGAATTTTTAAATGAATTAAAGCTTAATGAAAATTCAAAAGTTTTATGTATAAGTACAGAAGGGGATACAGATTTACAAGGTTATAAAAATATTGTGTGGGATGGAATGTATTCTAATAAGTAAAAATATATGGAGGTAATTATGTTAACTGAAGAAAGAAAAGAAAAATTAGTAGAAGTATTACAAAATGCTATCCAAAGAAAAAGTTACTCTGGAGAAGAAAAGGAAGTAGCTGAATATTTAAAAAAAATATTTATTGAAGTTGGCTATGATAAAGTAGAGACAGATAAATATGGAAATATAATAGGAACAATAAAGGGAAATTATGAAGGTCCTAAAGTTTTATTAGATGGACATATGGATACAGTACCAGTTAATGAAGAAAAATGGAATAAAAAACCATTTGCTGGGGAAATAATAGATGGAAAGCTTTATGGAAGAGGAACATCTGATATGAAAGGATCTTTATGTGCTATGTTACTTGCAGGAGCTTATTTAGCAAAAGATTTAAATAAAGAGTTCGCTGGAGAAATAAATGTTGCAGGCGTAGTTCATGAAGAATGTTTTGAAGGAGTTGCAGCAAGGGAAATAAGTAGTTATGTGAAGCCTGATTATGTAGTTATAGGAGAAGCTTCTCAATTAAATCTTAAAATTGGACAAAGGGGTAGAGGAGAAATAGTTGTAGAAACTTTTGGGAAACCAGCTCACTCAGCTAATCCAGATAAAGGAATAAATGCAGTTTATAAGATGATGAAAATTGTGGAAAAAATAAAAGAACTTCCAATGACTCACCATGAAGTTTTAGGAGATGGAATTTTAGAATTAACAGATATGAAATCTTCTCCATATCCAGGAGCATCAGTGGTTCCAGATTATTGTAGAGCTACCTATGATAGAAGACTTTTAGTTGGAGAAACATTGGAAAGTGTACTAGCTCCAATTCAAGCATTAATAGATGAACTAGAAAAAGAAGATGAAACATTTAAAGCAAAAGTTTCTTATGCAAAAGGATTAGAAAAATGTTATACAGGACATTCCATTGAAGGGGAAAGATTCTTCCCAGGTTGGATATATAATGATACAGATGAATATGTACAAAAAGCTTTTAACGCTTTAAAGGAAATCGGACAAACTCCTGAGATAACTCATTATAATTTTTGTACTAATGGATCTCATTATGCTGGGGAGGCAGGTATTAAAACAATAGGTTATGGACCTTCAAAGGAAAATTTAGCACATACAATTGATGAGTATATAGAACTTGATCAATTATTTAAAGTAACAGAAGGATATTATGCAATTTTAAAGGCTTATTTGAAGAAATAAATTTAATTTAGGGAGGAGATTATGAATAGCACTCAAATGACAGCATTAATAATTATATTTATTTATATGGGGGTAACAGTTTGCATAGGACTTTTTGTTTCTAGAAAAAAATCAAAAGAAATACAAAGTAATGATGATTTTTTAATGGCCAGTAAATCTTTGGGACCAGTTGTTCTTGCAGGAACATTATTTGCAGCAAATACAGGAGGAGCTAGTACTACTGGAATAGCAACCAACGTTTATCAATATGGATTATCCGCTTCTTGGTATGTTATAGCCAGTGGGATAGGCTTTGTTTTAGTATCATTTATAGCACCTTATTTTAGAAGAT
>Ga0172378_10007264_pt1 | contig 10315 bp, 11 predicted proteins | sample GrowelOW332metaG_FD_119755 | JGI IMG/M metagenome (GOLD analysis project Ga0172378, IMG submission 119755) | Groundwater microbial communities from an aquifer near a municipal landfill in Southern Ontario, Canada - Pumphouse #3_1 metaG | ecosystem: Environmental > Aquatic > Deep subsurface >... | reverse complement strand
TTTATTTCTTCCATATTATAATCAGTTTTAATTTTATCTATCTCACGATTAAGAAGAAATTTTTCTAAGCTGTATAGTAAATAAATCATTTAAATCCTTCCCTCTATATTCAATTTTATTTTCCTATATATTATACCATGTATCGAAATTATGATAAAGTAAAAATAAAATATTTGTATAAAAAAAGTATTTAATTAAAAATACTTTTTAAAAATCTTTGTTTTTATATATTTTAACTGATATCAAATATGACATATATAATATAAACAAAGATACTATAGGTAACAAATATAATCCAAACTTATCAATAAAATCAATTATAGCTGGTTTATTGATTCCAGATAAATCAATAGTCTTAAATATTAATCCTCCAATTGCAGTAATTAAGAATATTCCAATAAATAGAAATAATCTTCCTTTTTCATTACCAAATTTATATATTAGTGGGTACATTATAGACATAACTAGAAGAATACCAAATAAACCTCCAAATAATGTGCTAAATGTTTCTTCATAATTAATGTTACCATTAATATTACCTATAATTATAGATACTAATATAGATACAATTGAACTTAATACAACTAGTAGTATAGTTGCTATATATTTACTCTGTACAATGCTTTTTCTTCCACCTGGAAGCGTTATAGCGTATGTATTCCACTTATTATATTCATCATAATTAAATGTTGATATACACATCATTACGGCAAAAAATGGAATAATAAAAGAAACTGTTGAAATATTATTTAATGCCATTATCATAAAACCAAAGAATATAATTAATAATGTTCTAAGATTTCCTTTAATTAAAAGTAAATCCTTTAATATTAACCCTTTCATTATTTCACTCCTTTTATATTAAGAACCATTATATCTTCAAGGGTAGCTTTATCTACTATCATACTTTTATATTTTTTAGATATCTTATCTTTGTTATTAACTAGTATTTCATAATTATAACGATTCTTTTTATATTTAATAATATCTTCTTTATCAATTTTATTGAAATCTTTTTCTTCTACTTTTAATACTCCATAATTATCTAATATTTCATCTCTAGAATCATTTAAAATAATACTGCCATTATCGATAAATACTATATAATCAGCAATATGCTCTAAATCACTAGTTATATGTGTTGAAAGTAAAATTGTATGATCTTCATCTTGAATAAAATTTAAAAATATATCCAGTATTTCAACCCTTACAACAGGATCTAGTCCACTAGTAGGTTCATCTAATATTAAAAGTTTTGGTTTATGTGATAGTGCTGTTGCTATCTCTAATTTTTTGCGCATTCCTTTTGAAAAAGTCTTAATGGCTTGTCCAGTAGGAATATCAAAATCTTTTAAATATTTCTTGTATAAACTATCATCCCAAGTTTTATAAATATTAGCCATAACATTACTAACATTAGAGGCATTTAAAAGTTCGGGAAAGAAAGAATTATCTAGTACTACACCGATGTCTTCTTTAATTAAATTATCATCAGATTTAATATCTTTACCAAATATTTTAATACTTCCATTATCTATCTTAACGATACTAAGTAAACTTTTGATTAAAGTTGTTTTGCCTGCTCCATTTTCTCCTATTAGTCCTACAATTGAACCACTAGGTATATTTAAATTAATGTCCTTTAATGAAAAGTTATCATAATTTTTTGTTACATTCTTTATCTCAATACTATTTTTCATTTTCATTCTCCTCATATAAATAATTGACTATTTCCAGTATTTCTTCTTTAGAAATATTATACAAATTAGCTGCTACCAAAGCATTATTAATATTAAGTTCTATTTTTTTCAATATCTCTTCTTTTAACAAACTACTACTTTTTTCTTTAACAAAGCAGCCTTTACTTGAAATAATTTCAATATAGTCATCTTTTTCAAGTTCCTCATAGGCTTTTTTTGTTGTTATAACGCTTATTCTCAAATCTTTAGCAAGACTTCTTATTGAAGGAAGTATTTCACCACCTTGTAATTCACCATTCATTATAAGTTCTTTTATACGATCTTTTATTTGCTCATAAATCGGTTTATCACTACTATTACTTATAACTATCTGCATAATATCGCCTCTTAACTGTATATGTACAGTATATACAGTGTAGAAGAACTTGTCAATATATAATTTTAAATTATTATGATTTTTTTAGCCTAAAACAACATTTAGAATCATTATTATTGTAAAGCCAATCATAACGCCTAGTGTTCCATAGTTTTTACCTTTTCCAGTTTGTGATGTAGGCAAAAGTTCATTTATTACAACATAGATCATACATCCTGCTGCCAGTGCTAATAAAAATGGCAGCATAGGTCCCACTAAATTAACAAGAAATATAGTAATTATTCCAGCAATAGGTTCTACTATGCCAGAAAATAGTCCGTAGGAAAAGGCCTTACTTTTAGAATGACCTAGTCCCTTTATTGACATAGATATAATAGCTCCTTCTGGTATATTTTGAATTGCAATACCTATAGCAAGAGAAAAAACCCCAGCTAGTGTAATTACGCTATTTCCATTAAAAAGTCCCACTAAAGCCACGCCAGTAGCCATTCCTTCGGGTATATTATGAATGATAACAGCAAGTAATAACATAGAATTTTTTTTATTTTCTTCTAATCTATAAAATTTTATTATATAATCAATAAACATCATTAAAATAATACCATCCGTAAAACCTAGTGCTGCAATAATTATCCCACCAGAATCAATAGACGGTATAATAAGTGACCAAATAGAAGCAGCAAACATAAGACCGCTTGCTAAACCAAGAAGCAGTTTGTTTATATTATTACTTATATTTTTCTTTAGTAAAAATACCATACTAGCTCCTAGTATGGTTCCAATAAAAGGAATAGAAATACCTAATATAATACTAAGTGTGTTATTCATAAAAACACCTCATATATCAATATATGAGGTGTTTAGTATGTTATATGTTGAATTTAACTTAATTCTTTTTAATTGGATGCCTAATAACTGTTTTTAAATTGTCTGCTTTTGTTTTACGTGGATCACTTAAATAAATCTCATGATGCCTTCTACCATTAGCAAAATCATTTTCATAACCATTTTCCAAAATAAATTTATTCATTTTCATAATACTTTCTTTTTCAGTATCATATGACCCAAAATGCATTATTTGAACGCATTTACCTTCTTCTAATATTTCGTATTTAACCTTACTATAATCTAATTCAGGTTTCTTTTTCTTTAGCTGTTCTAAAGCCCAGTTATAGACATCTTTAGTAACAAATTCCGGTTGTCTTATAAATGATGTCCAGATAAACTTATCCTTATCAGTTATATTCAAACCATCAAAGTAACCATCTTCACCATCCCAAAATCCCTCTAAAGGAGGCACTACGTAGTCAAAATAACCATTAATACTATTACTACCCATCTTACTCATTTTAATTGTATAAGATAAACCATAAAGAATATTCATAGCATTCTCATATTCTTTTGAAGTATTAGGGTCACCCTTACCATCTACCATAATAAATATCATTTTGGGAACATCTATTATACTAGGAGCATTTTTAGGCATATATAAATCTTTATATTCTTTTTTATAATCTTTCTTTTCCATATTATCACCTAATTCTTTAATTTTATAAATCCAAAAATTTTATTAGTCTACCCTTATTAAGTAACTCATGTGTAATAAATTTTCGGTTATAGAAAACAGCAAAATTATTCATACAACAAGGCATATTTTTAGCTTTTTCTATAGTATCAATATAATATAATTTTAAATTAATATTTTTTTCTTCACAAACTTCGCTTATTTCTTTCAAACAATTATTTATATATGGGCATTCATTATTATAATAAATTACTAGTCCATCTTCATCAATAGTATTCATTTTAACCTTATCAGTAAACTTAGGTGTTGGTTCGCTATTGAAACTTAACACCAGCAATTCAAAATTAGGTTCTGCAGTATCTACTACTTTAAAACCATATTTTTCTAGGAAACCTTTGTCTGATAAAAAAGGCATTTTCTTTTTACTAGAAATTACACAGATGCCATTTTTGTTTTTTTTCTTTGCATCATCAAGGGCATACTCTAATAATTTTTTCCCGTATCCTTTTTCTTTAAAACTGCCACTCACCCAAAAACAATAAATATATAAATAATTTTCTCCTATTACAGGAACAAATTCATTTTCTAAATTACCATATTCAATAAAAACTTTACCATTTTGATTAAGTTTTCTAAATACATGACCGTCTTGTATTTGCGACTTTAACCACTCTTTTTTCTTAAGAACGCCTTCCTGATGTTTTTTATCAGAAATAGCACAGCAAATATTTTCTGCATCAATGTTTTCAATGGTTAAATTAATATATTCGTCTTTCATATTATCACCTAGTTATATTATAACAAAAAAAGATACTAATTAGTATCTTTTAATTTGCCTTTATCAAGCATAAATAGCTTATCTACATGTTTTTTTACATTAGGTGAATGTGAAACAACAATAACACATTTCTTTTCCTTATGAGCTAGATCTTTTAAAATATTTATTATTTCATCTTCATTATCTTTATCTAAATTACCCGTAGGTTCATCAGCAAGAATAATTTTAGAATCATAAGATAGTGCTCTAGCTATAGAGACTCTTTGCTGTTCACCACCAGATAATTGTAAAACTCTTCTTTTAGCTTTATCAGCATCTATGCCTACTTTTTCCAGTAGTTTAAGTGCTTTTTCTTCTTTATTATCTTCTTTAATACCACTTATATTCATTGAAAGTATTACATTTTCTACTGCGGTATATTGCGGTAATAAATTATAACTTTGAAATATAATGCCAACTGCACTAGAACGATACTTTTCACGGCTAATAAAATCAACATCTTGACCATTATATAAGATAGAACCGTTTTTTGTTTTTTCTAGTCCGGCTAGTAAAGATAAAAGTGTAGATTTTCCAGCTCCACTTTTACCATATATTCCATACATAATACCATTTTCAAATTCCATATTAATATCTTTTAAAACAAGTTTTTCACCATCATATGTAAAATTCAATTCTTTTACTTCAAGTATTGCCATCTTCTCTACCCCCTATTCTGTAATATTTTATTTGGTTCATATTTATTTACAAACATAACAGCAGTAGCACCACTAATTATTGTAAGAATTAAGCTAACTCCAAATAATTCTATAATTGTAATAAAATCGGTATGAACTTCAAGTGATGATATATAGTCATTAGTACTTACAGTACTTGTAGGCTTATTTTCATTTGGTTTTGAAGAGTTTTTATTGGAACTTGATGAATCTTCTGAACCATTGAAACCAGGTCTTGAGAACCCTTCCCCTCCAAAATTTGCACTAATATCCTTTTGACTTGTAGTATAATTTTTTATCTCATTTGCAAGCATATAATTGCTTACTGGTTGTGATAGAAGTGTACCAACAGTTGTTCCAACTATTAAAGCCATTAAAGCTACAATAAATATTTCTGAAACTAGCTGCATAGTTACTTTTGTTTTAGTCATTCCTATTGCTCTTAGAACACCAATTTCATATTTTCTTTCTCTTATATTAAATAAGTTAATAATAGTAAGAACTACACCTCCAACTACTAATATAACAATTAAGAATGTTAATGAAAAACTAGCTATACTTTTTATTGGTTCTAACGTAGTTGTTATTTCATCTTCATTAGTATTAATAGTGTAATAATCACTAACACCTAAATCTCTAACAGCAGTAGTAAATGAATCTAAATCTTCGTATGCTATATAAAAGTTTGATGAAATACTATTAGACATTGAATATGATTCAGTATCTGTTCCATCATCTTTTACTATTTTATTTAATACGGTTAAATTAGTATAGATCTGATTGCTACTATTTCCTTGCATTCTTCCTGGGCCAGAACTATTAGCAGTATCATTAACAATTTCATAAATCCCCACTACTTTTAAATCATAAGTAATGGTTTCATCATTAGTATTAGTAAATGTAACAGTATCGCCAACTGCTAAATCATTTGCAGTTGCAAGTTCTTCACTAATTACAATAGTATTATCAGTATTATCTTTGTCTATCATTGCTCCATCAGTAATTTTTTTGTTTCCATCAACGAAATCTTCGTTATAAGAAATATCAGAATATGCGATTACAGTATAATCACCTGATGACATAAAATTACCTCCGCCAGTTGGTGCTTGTTTAGTATTATCAGTAGTTGCGCCACTAGTAGTATCATTGTTCTTGTCATCACTTGGTTTAGCAAATAATTCATCATAGCTAATAGCTTCAATGTCCTCACTATTTAGGCTACTTTGCATCGTGTAGTAATAACCTGTTACCATATCTAGATTACCTATTTTATCAATAGTATCTACATCTAGTAAATTAAAAGCTTCTTTTTCTTCATCTGTTGCATTCCTATAAGACATAGCATCTAAATTTAGTGATGTCTCAAGAGGATTACTTTCCTTATAAGTATTTACTAAAGCATTCCCGGATTTATTAATAGTAATAGTTATGCAGGCTCCTACTGTAATAGCCATAATAATTAATTCAATCAATATATTTCTTCCTTTTGCTCTAGTAATATTTAAATAAGCATTTTTAAATATATACATTTTTTATCTCCTTTCATATTAATAATATAAATATTGTGTGAAAATAAAATGGATTTAAAATGTATTTTTAGTGAATAAAAAAAGAATGATTAAATCATTCTTATTATTATATAAATCCATATACCTAGAAAAATAGGCTCTAAGACAGTAAATTTAAGTTTTTTAGTTTTATGTCTAAATATAAACATTCCTAATATAAAGCCTAGACATCCACCTATAAATGATAAAAATAGTAGTATATCTTCCGGTATTCGATATCTATGTTTAATAGCCATCAACTTATCATAACCACATATTATAAAAGTAATTATATTAACAAAAATTAAATAATATATCATTTGTTACTCTTATTAACTTCAAACCAGAATGTTGTTCCATGATTAACTATAGAATCAACACCATAATTTAATTTATGATTAATTAAAATATTCTCAACAATAGATAATCCAATACCCGTACCTATTTTATCTCTTTTATGTGTCTTATCTACTTTATAATACTTTTTCCAGATAAGTTTTAGTTCTTCTTTTTTAATACCTTTACCTGTATCAATAACTTCTACTCTAGCACTATCTTTACTTAAATTAGTAATATTAATTGTTACCTTTTTATCAACACCAGTATAATTTACAGCATTATTAAGTAAATTATATATAACTTGTTCAATACGCCTTGCATCAGCTTTGACCAATAATTCTTTATCATAATTAAATATAAAGTTGTACTGACTATTTTGCTCAAGAATTTTATATCTTCTTAATATATTTTTAATTAAATCCGTAAGATCAAAAGTAGTAATATCTAAATTATTAGTTCCTGACTGTAATATTGATAAGTCTAAAATATCATTAACAAGTAAATTAAGTCTATCAGTTTCTTCAATAATGACATTTAAATTTTCATCACGTTTTTTCTTATTTTTGAATGTTAAATCTCTTACCATTTCAGCATAGGCTTTAATCATTGTTAATGGTGTTTTTAAATCATGACTAACATTAGCCATAAGTTCTCTTCTAAGCTCTTCTGTTTTGCTAAGTTCCTTAGTCGTTATATTTAAAGTATCAACAAGATTATTAAGTTCATCAATATCTTCATCAATAAAAAATCTTGTTTCATAATCACCTTTACTCATCTTAGTTGCGCTTTTATTAATCTTTTCAATTGGTTTACTTATCTTTTTTGATATAAAGAACGCTACTATAAAAGAAAGCAGTAATACCACAAAGGTTACTATTACAAGTTGATGTTGTAAGATTCCAATTGCTGAATCTAAAGGTTCTAAAGAAGTACTTACAAAAGCATAGGTATTATTATTTAGTTTAATTGCTCTTATTAATACTTCATTATCATACCTAGGATTAATAAGCTTATATGTTTCTTCATCAAGTAAACTGTTTATAAAAGCCTTCTTATAATCATTAACTGATTGATCGGGAAGACATCCTCTATTAAACGATGTTGAGTCATATACTGTTGAATTATTAGTGATTATTTGAATACATATACCATTATCTCTTGCAACAGAATCAATAGTATTATATAAAGTATTGTCTTCATAAGTTGCTTTTATTGTAGTAATAGTATTAGATATTTCTTTTACTTTAGCTCGTTCATAAAAACTATTTAGAAATAATATTTGGAATATCCAAAGAAAAAGTAAAATCAAAATAGAGAAGATAATTAAATATGACCATATTTTAAATTTCAAACTATTTGTTTTTACTTTTTTAAGTTTATCTAGATTATTTAATATTTCTTTTTTAATATTATTTATCTTTGATTTCAAATTTATAACCCATACCACGAACTGTAGTAATTAAATCTCTATATTTTCCTAAATTATTTCTTAATTTTTTAATATGTGTATCTACCGTACGATCATCACCAAAGAAACTATATCCCCATAATTTACTTAATATTGTTTCACGAGACACTGCAATATTCTTATTTTGAACTAAATAACATAGTATTTCGTATTCTTTTGGAGTAAGTTTTAATTCTTTGTCATCAACGCTTACGGTATGACCAGCATAATTTATAACAAGTGTTTTATAACTAAATTCATCAGTTACTACATTTCTTTTACTAACAGCTTTAATTCTTGCCATTAATTCTTTAGGACTAAATGGTTTAGTTATATAATCATCTATGCCAAGATCAAAACCAACTAATTTATCATATTCTTCTTTTCTGGCTGATAAGATAATAACTGGTATAGTCTTTATCTTTTTTATCTCTTTGCAAGCTGAAAAACCATCCAAATTAGGCATCATTACATCTAATACCACTAAGTCTATATTGTTGTTTTTAACCATCTCAATAGCTTCAAGTCCATCACTAGCCTCAAAAATATTATATCCTTCACTTTTTGAATATTCTTTTATAACATTTCTTATTAAAGTTTCATCATCAACTATTAATATATTCATGTTTTATCACCTACTTATTTCCTTTTTAAGGTATATTATTACATATATTTGTGTCTTTAGCGTGAATTATTTATTATAATATTCTGTTATTATATCACTAACACTTTTCATAAACTCTTTTTTATATTTATCAATATAATCTAAATCTGTTTGACTAGTTATATAACCAAGTTCTAATATATAGCTTTCTAAGCCTCTGTTTGAATTTACATATGGATTAGCATCAACACCATCACGGCCATCGACATACGCCCCAGTCATATAACCGCCTGTTTCACGTATCATAAAATAATAGTTAGTGCTTAAACTAACATCAAATGGTTCATATTTCTTTTCTTCAGACTCTTTTTGCAAATTATTTAAATCTGTACTAGCAAAAGTTCTTGTATATATACCATTTTCAACTTTTTTAAATGGATTATATGAGTAAGTAAAGTCACTTACCTTATCAAGTTCTGTAACTAAATCTCTAGCAAATGTATAATCAACATTATTAGAAGTATAAAGTTCAAAACCATTTTGTGTAACATTACTAGAATTCAAGTGAATAGATAATAGCATTTTAGCATTGCTTTCATAAGCCTTTGTTACTCTGCCATCTTCGCCATATTTATCTACCCATTCGTTTTCACTTCTTGTAATTGCTACTTTAAAACCAGCATCTTCTAAATCTTCTTTTAATAACTTAGAAAGCATTAATGTATAGTCTACTTCACATTTTTTATTGTAACATGCTCCTACATCCGTTCCACCATGGCCTGGATCAATTATAACATCATATACATCATCTGTTGATTTACTAATATTGATAGCCATACTATCATATTTAGATTCATTAGTAATAACAAATTTTTTGCTTACCTTATCATCTGATATTCCATAATATGTGGTTTTATTATAACCACTATTATTATCTAATGAATAGTAAGAACTCTTTTCATCAGCTACTACCTTAATAAATAGAACATAATTGTCTATTATCATATTATCAAGTAAAAAACCAGTATTTAAGGTATCTGTTATATAAAAATCAATATTGCCATCTTCATCTATTTCATATTTTAAATCATACTCAACAGTATTATCATTACCTACCATAACAAGATTAACATCACTAATATTCTCTTTATCACAAGTTAATTTTCCCTTTAGGTTCATATGATTACCATATATATATAATTCATCAATAGTAGCATCCGTTTCTTCTGTTGGAATCAAAACTTCATTTTTCTTTGGCATAGTTCTGAATATTAGATATACAC